>FLSF01327967.1_pt1 | contig 19828 bp, 22 predicted proteins | sample 1550431 | NCBI WGS metagenome assembly FLSF01 (sample SAMEA4031754, study PRJEB14383) | metagenome | biome: human; feature: oral; material: saliva | place: Philippines | collected 2014 | reverse complement strand
GGAGCAAGGAAGGCTTTGGGCTAAATCGTGCCCTGATTGACTGATTGGCAAGAAAAGGTCGTCTGAAAACCTCAAATTAAGGTTTTCAGACGACCTTTTTGAAAATAAACAACTTCATAGAAATTATGGAAAACAATTTGGTGAAACTTATGTCTGATAGAAAAATTTTTAAAGATATGCCAGATGATGGAGCTTATATTGACTGGCTTAAGAACAATAAAAATGGTTTTGTACTAAACATAGACAAAGGTGGAACCCAATCCATATACCCTATGTTACACAAAGTTAGTGGTGGCTGTAACAGCTTTCCTACTGAACGAAAAGACAAAAATTGGACGACAACCGATTCAGATTATTTTAAAGTTTGTTCTAACTCCCGTGAGAAACTCAGTGAGTGGAGTTGGAGTGAATACGATAGAGAAAACAGATGTAAAACTTGTTTTAAAAAGGAATTAGATGAAGAAAAGACAGCTTGGCTGACTGAAGAGCAAAATTTTTACACGAATTCTATCCCACACTTAGGAAAAAATATAGCTGAACTCCAAAACCGTTTAGCCTCCGAAACTAGCCCAGAAAAGCAAACCGAACTAGAAATCTTAATAAAAGTCCGCAGAGGGCAAGATCAATTCCGACAAGACCTACTCAAACTACATCCGAACTGCCCGCTAACAGGTCTAGATATTCAGTCTTTACTTATTGCCAGCCATATTAAACCTTGGAGCAAATGCAACAATGAAGAGCGTTTAGACCCCTTCAATGGCCTGATGCTCGCACCCCATATCGATGCATTATTCGATAGCGGACTGATTACGTTTGATGCCGATGGTACGATAAAAATCAGTCCAAAAATTGATCTGGAAAATCAAAAGCGGCTTGGAATTTCTCCCAATATGAAATTAAAAATCGAACCTGAAAGCAAAAAATATTTCGAGTATCACCGCAACCATGTTTTCCAAAAAGAAGAATAAATAGTGTTGAACAGTCCGTTGACTTAAGGTCGTCTGAAAACGATTTAGCGAACCCCGCTCTATCTGTTTTCAGACGACCTTTTGCGTCCTTTTGCGTATAAAGACCAAACCTATCACCATCATTCTGTATAATCCCCCTTAGCTTCCTATCAACTATAATCGACATATTCAGACGGCCTTTCCCGACATTATGACTCGACAAGCCTTTATCCTCAGTGATTGCGAATTTCCCGAATGCGGCGAAAAGCCTTACGCCCTGTTGACCGCGAATCCGACTAAGGAACACCACTTCATCGCCCAAACCGAGCAGCGGCAGCATGCGCATAATCCGCAGGTCAGCCCGCAAAACCAAAACGTTTACCGCCTGCCGCTGTCTATGTTCCATACTGGCGAAAAAGCCCGCGGTAAAGAACAAAACCGCAGCGAAGCGATAAGCGTTAACATCATCGGCAATTTGGCGGCGAAAAACCTCTATACACTGACCTTTGTCGAAGACTCCGCCAACCAATACAATCTGGAAAGCTGGTTCAACCGTCATGAAAGCGGCTACGAAGATGCCTGCAACCATCTGCGCACCCTGCCTTCAGGCCGTCTGAAAACAACTACGGCAAATGCCGATACCGTCAAAGTACCGGATGCCTTGTGGCGGATATTGCGGCTGAAATTCCTCGGTATTCTGCGCAATCCGCACAACCATAAAAACCTGTTTGCCCACCGCCTACACCAAACGCTTCGGGCGCGGCTGCCGGAAGTCGGTTTTGAATTTGTCCGCTTGATCAGTAAACGCGACCCCAAGCGCATCGAAGCCATTATGCAGGACTACCGTTTTTCCTTTCTCGGCTATGTCGATTGGCTGGGCGGGCTTTACGGTATGTTGAGCGAAGGCGTGGCGCAGCCGTCGTTGTTTGAACGGCTGTTTTGCAATATCTTTGCCGAACCCGAAGCCGTGAAAATCGAATTGTTCCGCTATCCGGAAAACACGGGGCTGTGCCTGTTTGGCGACAGCAGTTTCTGCCTGCAAGTCTCGGCCAAGCTATTGAGCGTCGGCGTCAATATTTCGCACGATATGTTTGCCATCGTCCATCTGCAAACCAGCCGTTGGCACGCGTTTAAAAACACCTTTCATCACGACGTGCCCAAACTGCAAGGCCAAGTGCGGATTATCGACGGTGACCAAACCCAAAGATTGCTGTTCAACCGACTGTGCATCCAGCAAGCCCATGAAGCCGTGTTCGGCCAAAGCCCGAATATCAAAGATTATTTAGAGGCCGTCTGAAACCCCAAACCAGAAGAAAGCATATGAAAATCACACCAATCCAAGCCCTAAACGACAACTACATCTGGATGATTCAAGAAGGCAACCATGCCGTCTGCGTTGATCCGTCCGATGCCACGCCGGTCTTAAAATTCCTTGTTCACAACCACTTGATGCTGGCGCAAACATGGATTACCCACCCGCACCCCGACCATACCGGCGGCGCAAAAGCGCTGCACAACGGCTTCTTAGAATCCCCAATCTATGGCGAAAGCGACATCGACGTGGCGACGCATACCGTCACCGCAGGTACGCAGTTCCCGTTTGGCGAAGGCTTGGTTACCGTTTGGGCGACCCCCGGCCATACCGACCGCCACATCAGCTATCTGCTGGAAAATTCAGACGGCCTGCACATTTTTTGCGGCGATACCTTGTTCTCCGCCGGTTGCGGCCGCGTATTTACCGGCACAATCGAGCAGCTTTACGACAGCTTCCACCGATTCAACCAGCTGCCCGAAGAAACGCTGTTTTATCCGGCACACGAATACACCGCCTCCAACCTGCGCTTTGCCCAGCATATCGAGCCGGACAATGCCGATATTCAGACGGCTTTGGCTGCAGCCGAACACACGCCGACACTGCCTGTCAGCCTGGCGCACGAACGCAAAGTCAATCCGTTTTTCCGCGTACACCTGCCCCAAGTTCGGGCACGCGCCGAAGAATTGAGCGGACGAAAGTTAAACAGCGAACTCGAAGTCTTCGCCGCTTTGCGTGAATTGAAAAATCAATTTTGATTGGGCTTAGTCCCTAAAGAATAAGGCCGTCTGAATAAGCGTGAAACCATGAATCACGCCTGTTCAGACGGCCTTAAAGCCTTCATCAATATCATAACCATAAAAGCATAATCCTACGGCTGCTTTTTATGTTTCACACATTCCGCAGCATATTGTTCGCCCCAACGGTGCATGGCTTCGATCACAGGCATCAGCGTCCGTCCAAACTCAGTCAACGAATATTCTACCTTCGGCGGTACCTGCGGATACACTTCCCGATGAACGATACCGTCGTTTTCCAATTCGCGCAGCTGCAGCGTCAACATCCGTTGGGTAATGCCCGCAAGCAAACGCTGCAACTCATTGAAACGTCGGGTTTCTTCATTTAAATAATATAAAATCAATACCTTCCATTTACCGCCGATAATATCCAAAGTATTGACAACCGGACAGCAAGAGCCGTGTGCGTGTTCTGTTTCCGACATACAAAATCTCCAAACCACAGTATAAAAAATGTGCGTACTTGTTATAAAGTTTGCACCCCATATAATACAAGCATTCTGTAACAAAAGGCCATCTGAAAGGCTTCAGACGCCATAAAAAGAAGGAACTTTATCATGCGCAACATCAAACAAATCTACCGAGCCGATGGCCAACACTGGGTAGGCAATGGATTCCTCGTGCAACCTTTGTTCTCCCACATGGCTGACGACCGCGGCACCAATCCATTCCTGATGTTGGACTATGCTGCGCCATATGAATTTGCGCCCAACGAAACGCACGGTCCCCGCGGTGTCGGACAACATCCACACAAAGGCTTTGAAACCGTTACCATTGCCTACCACGGCGAAGTGGCACACCGCGACTCCAGCGGCGGAGGCGGCATTATTTACGAAGGCGACGTGCAATGGATGACCGCTGGCTCAGGCATTATTCATGAAGAATTCCACTCTGAAAACTTCAGCAAAAAAGGCGGACTCTTTGAAATGGTTCAACTCTGGGTCAACCTGCCGGCCAAAGACAAAAATACTCCGCCACGCTATCAGCATCTTGCCAAAGCGAATATTCCCGTCGTTGAATTTCCCGACGAAGCCGGCTATTTACGTCTGATTGCGGGCGAACATGACGGCGTAAAAGGCGCGGCGGACACGTTCACCGAAATGAATGTTTGGGATATTATGCTCCATGCCGATAAAGAAGCCGAGTTGGCAGTACCCGACAATCACAATCTGTCTATGGTTGTCCTGCGAGGAACGGTGACGTTTAATGGCAAAGAACAGGCTACAGCCGGAGAATTGGTCAATTTTGAGCAAACCGGCGGTAAAGTGCGCGTAAAAGCCGGTAGCGAAGAAGCCAAAATCTTGCTGCTTTCCGGCGTTCCGATTGATGAACCCGTAGTCGGCTACGGCCCATTTGTGATGAATACTGCCGAAGAAATCCGACAAGCCATCAGCGATTTCAAAAGCGGCAAATTCGGCCGTATTGATTAAGATATTTGCTTAAACCGCTAACAGAAAGCTTGCTGATTGATTTCATTGTATGCGTTAACCAAGCTCATCCGTGCAAAAAGGCCGTCTGAACAATATCTGTTCAGACGGCCTTTATTATTTAGGGATTATTCCCACTCAATCGTGGCAGGTGGTTTGCCGCTGACATCATAAACCACGCGGTTGATGCCTTTGACTTCGTTGATGATGCGGTTGGACACGCGGCCAAGCAGCGAGTATGGCAGCTCTGCCCAGTGCGCAGTCATAAAGTCGCTGGTAATCACGGCACGCAAGGCAACGACGTAATCGTATGTGCGGCCATCGCCCATCACGCCGACGGATTTCACAGGCAGGAATACGGCAAAGGCTTGGCTGGTCAGGTCGTACCAAGATGTACCGTTTTCATCGGTAGTATTGCGCAATTCTTGAATGAAAATATCGTCTGCTTGACGAAGCAAGTCGGCATATTCTTTTTTCACTTCGCCCAAGATACGCACGCCCAAACCCGGGCCCGGGAACGGATGACGGTACACCATTTCACGCGGCAGACCCAAAGCGACGCCCAATTCGCGTACTTCGTCTTTAAACAAGTCGCGCAACGGCTCAAGCAATTTGAGCTTCATGTTTTCAGGCAGGCCGCCGACGTTGTGGTGGGATTTGATGGCGTGGGCTTTTTTGGTTTTCGCGCCTGCGGATTCGATTACGTCAGGGTAAATCGTACCTTGCGCCAACCATTTGGCGTTGGTAAGTTTTTTCTCTTCAGCGTCAAATACTTCGATAAATTCTGCACCGATGATTTTGCGTTTTTTCTCCGGATCGGTCACGCCGGCAAGTTTCGCCAAAAACTGTTCTTCGGCATCAACGTGAATCACGCATACACCCAAGTTGCGGGCAAACATATCCATCACCATTTTGCCTTCGTTCAGGCGCAACAGGCCATGGTCAACAAACACGCAGGTCAGTTGGTTGCCGATGGCACGATGAATCAGCGCCGCCGCTACGGAAGAGTCCACGCCGCCGGACAAACCTAAAATCACTTCGTCACTGCCGACTTGTTCGCGGATTTTGGCAACGGCTTCTTCGATGTAGTTCGGCATCGTCCAGCTTGGTTGTGCGCCGCAGATGTCCAAGACAAAGCGGTTCAACAGGGCGCGGCCTTGTTTGGTGTGGGTCACTTCAGGGTGGAATTGGATGCCGTAGAATTGTTTCTCAGCGTTTTCCATCATGGCAATCGGGCAAGACGGGGTGTCGCCGATGACGGAGAAGCCGGTAGGCAGCTTGGAAACTTTATCGCCATGGCTCATCCATACGTCGAGCGTGTTTGGCACATCGTCTTGAATACCGCGTGTCAGCTCGCTGTCGATGGTTTTCACTTGCGCATAACCGAATTCACGTTGGTTGCCCGGGCTAACTTCGCCGCCCAAGTGGTGCGCCATAAATTGCATGCCGTAGCAGATGCCCAAAACCGGAATGCCCAAATCAAAAATACCGGTATCAGCTTGATAATCGGATTCGTAAACGGAATTGGGGCCGCCGGAGAGAATAATGCCTTTCGGATTAAAGGCTTTGATTTCTTCCAAAGGCATGTCGAAAGAATGCAGCTCGCAGTAAACGTGGGCTTCGCGCACGCGGCGGGCGATCAGCTGGGTAACTTGCGAGCCGAAGTCGAGGATGAGGATTTTGTCTTGAGTCATGGCGGAAACTTTGCAAAATGTAAGAAAACGGTGCGGCCGGGAGGGTAAATTTCAAATTTAAACCACAATAAAAAAGGCCGTCTGAATCGGCGGATTATACCATTGTTCAGACGGCCTTTATAGGGCAAAACCCAAATCTCTTATCTTTCTATTTTGCGTGTTTCTCAGGAATCATATCGCTGCGCGAGAGCAACAGCAGGCAACCCAACACGACCATGCCGATGGCCAATAACGGCGAGAGGTAAATCCAGTAGCTCATGTGCAGATAAATAGCTGTACCGATATAAACCAGCATCGGGCCGGAAACGATGGACTGTTTGTTGATGCCGTCCATAATCAACACGGCAAAGCCCAAAACGATTAATGCGCCGGCAATCATTGTCGATGTCGCAGGCAAAATATCCGTGGCGCGTAAAAACCAAACTGCACCAAAGATAATCAAAAATAAAGGCAGAAAAAGTGAAGGACGGGACATAACAACGCTCCGTAAAGGTTTCAGACGGCCTGTATTATTGGGTGCGTCGGTCATACAGACAAGATATAAAAATGCAATCTTGTGTGTGATTATGCAAAGGTTGGCACAACAAAAAGGCCGTCTGAACAACAGCAAACCGAAATCAAATATTTCAATTTATCCTGTTTCAGACGGCCTTTTAACTCATCAGGCTTTGCCGGTGCTGCCGAATCCGCCTTCACCGCGCTCGCTGGCGGCAAACTCGTCCACGACTTTAAACGCAGCTTGGACAACCGGCACAATCACCATTTGCGCGATACGCTCCATCGGCTCGATGGTAAACGTTTCTTTACCACGGTTCCACAAAGAAACCTTCAATTCGCCTTGATAATCCGAGTCAATCAAACCGACCAAATTGCCCAAAACAATACCGTGTTTATGACCCAAGCCGGAACGCGGCAGCAAAACGGCTGCATACGCAGGGTTGGCCAAATGCACCGCTAAACCGGTCGGCACGAGATACACATCGCCCGGCTGCAATACAACGGCTTCATCCAGGCAGGCACGCAAGTCCAAACCGGCAGAACCGGGCGTTGCATAAGCAGGCAGGGAATCGGCCATTTTCGGATTTAAAATTTTCAGTTCGACTTCGGTTTGCATGACAGGACTCCGTATTGTTCTATATTGGAAAGGGCTACGATTATACACAATGCCCTTGAGGCCGTCTGAAAAAACGGAGTATGATTCAGTCAAACCTAAGGAGAAAAATCATGGATCTGCACAATATCCGCGAAGATTACAGCAAACGTGAGCTATCGGAAGCCGAGTGCCACGCCGACCCGATTGTCCAATTCGAGCAATGGCTGAACGAAGCGATTCACGCCGAAGTCAACGAGCCGACCGCGGTCAACGTTGCCGCCGTGGGCGAAGACGGCAGGCCCAACAGCCGCATGGTGCTGCTGAAAGAAGTCAACCCCAAAGGCTTTGTTTTCTTTACCAATTACCACAGCCGCAAAGGCCGCTCCTATACGGCACACCCTTTTGCCGCCATGACTTTTTTCTGGCCGGAACTCGAGCGCCAAGTGCGCATTGAAGGACGCATCGAAAAACTCGACGCCGCCGCTTCGGACGAATATTTCGAAAGCCGCCCCTACACCAGCCGTATCGGCGCATGGGCAAGCGAACAAAGCGAAGTGATTTCCAGCAAAGCCGTCTTGGTGGCCAAAGCTGCAGCCGTCGGTGTCAAACATCCCTTACATGTTCCCCGCCCGCCGCATTGGGGCGGATACCTCGTTATTCCCGACCGCATCGAATTCTGGCAAGGCCGCCCCAGCCGCCTGCATGACCGCATCCAATACCGCCTGGTTGACGGCAACTGGATACGCGAACGCCTTTCACCATAATTTTCGGATTTTCAAACAAAAAATTACTGGTTGAGTTACAATACAAGCTTTCATCAGCAGGCCGTCTGAATCTGATTTTCAGACGGCCTTTTCCCCCAATCCAACCCCTGCCGCAACTGCCGCAGAAGAACCGCTTTTTCAAGCGAGTTAGGAAAAACCATGTCCAAACAGCCTTCCAGCAAACGCCAATGGCGCGACGGCGTATCATCTACCGCCAAAAAACCTTCTAAACCGGCCAAATCCTTTGCCAATAAAAAACGTCCCGACGACGAGCGAAAAACATCAGGCAAACCTTACGGCCAAAAAGTTTCAGACGGCCCTAAAGCTCAAAATACCGCGCCAAAACAACGTGCTGCCAAAGCCAAAAAATTGGTTGTCCGTAATCCCAACCAAAAAATCATGGAGCACGCCCGCGATTTGAAAGAACGCCGCAGCGACCTTTCCCGCTTCGAACCCGAGCGCCTGCAAAAAGTCCTGGCCGCTTCCGGCGTCGGCTCTCGTCGCGAAATGGAAGAATGGATCAGCAACGGCTGGGTAACGGTCAACGGCCGCGTCGCCCAACTGGGCGACAAAGTCACCCCCGACGACCACGTTACCGTCAAAGGCAGCATCATCAAACTCAAATGGGCAGACCGCCTGCCACGCATCATCCTCTACTACAAACAAGAAGGCGAAATCGTTTCCCGCGACGATCCGCAAGGCCGCGTCAGCATCTTCGACCGCCTGCCGCAAGCAGCCAGCAGCCGCTGGGTAGCCATCGGCCGTTTGGACATCAATACCAGCGGCCTTTTGATCCTGACCACTTCCGGCGAACTCGTTCAACGCTTTGCCCACCCCAGCTTTGAAGTCGAACGCGAATACGCCGTGCGCGTATTGGGCGAACTAACCACCGAACAAATGCGCGTCCTGACCGAAGAAGGCGTGATGCTCGAAGACGGTCTAGCAAAAGTAGAACGCATCTACGAACAAGGCGGCGAAGGAGCAAACAAATGGTACAACGTTGTCATCAAAGAAGGCCGCAACCGCGAAGTACGCCGTATCTTTGAAAGCCAAGGCCTGACCGTCAGCCGACTCGTCCGCGTAGGCTTCGGCCCCATCGGCCTGCCAAACCGCCTCAAACGCGGCCAGTTCTACGAACTCAATCCGGCAGAAGTCGCCAACATCATCAAATGGGCAGATATGCTGCTGCCTGGCGAACGTCGCCGGAAGAAAAGTTAATGTAAGATAAATCGGGGCTGAGACTTTTGCAAAATCGTCTCAGCCCGACAAAATCTTGCCCAAGTCATAAAAATAGTGGGTATTGAAAGGATTTTCCTTATCCAACACATTCATCGGGCTACCATGCCCGACAAACAATACAGGCATTTTTTTCATCACTGCCTCCTTAATATTTGATGAGGCGGATTGTACGGATAAATGATTAAGCAATAAATCTCAATTTACGAACAGCATATTTTCCAAATAGGAAATAATGGGATATTCTTTGGCTTGCTGCAAAGTTAAAAAGAGGTCCGAAGATTCCGATTTCAATAGCAATACCTAAATCAATCGAACAAATCTGCCTAAGAGCACTGCATTCTATGACTGATAACTCAACGTCAGAATATCATTTGTTAATAGCAAATTATAAAAAAATGTCGTCTGAAAAATAAACTTGGTTTTCAGACGACATTTTTATCTTAGAAAGAGTAGAAGAATTTTCAATATAGAGATGGTAGAGCAATATTATTGGCCATCTTTAAACTATACATTCAGACGATTTTTATATATTAGATTGAAAATGTGCGACAACACATTTTGCACTCGGACAGTTTGGATGCGTGGCAGCATTTTCGATTGAAAATTCCCAATATTTAATCATCTTCTTAGCAAAGCCAACTTTGTTTCCCGGTCCTCTGGCAGAACCGGTTTCTTTGACAATTTTGCTGATTCTGTCCCAAGGCAATTCGGGCGTCTCTTCCGGAAACTGTTCTTCTGCAAAATCTTCAATTTCTAAAAATTTTTTCATGGCTTGAGTATCTGCTAAAAACCATGCTTCTATCGCTTTAACCGCAATAAAATAGGCAGTAATTTTCGCGTGATTGATTCTTTCCTTAACATCTTCAACAGGGCGTCCGTCCGAATCCGTCAAAATATACAGTCTTTCTGCTCCATTTGCTTCCAAAACACCAATAAAGGGCTCAATATTATGAGGCAATAAATTACCTGCGCCATTGGCATCAACAACAGGTTCAATCAATTCAAAATCATTCCTTTGTAAAAAGTCCTTGAATACCGCTGATTCGATAACAATCTTTTCGCATGCCCCTTCAACAATAAATCCAACTTTTACCATGGCAATCCACCTCCCAGCAGATTGGTCAACCAAGCTGTATCTAACGGAATTTTGTTTTTATCGACACCCGACTTCCGAACATCTTTAATTTGGGTTTTGCCTTGAGATTTACTGACAAAATATAATTCTTCCAATTCTAGGCTGCGCACTACTGATTCACTATGAGTTGTCAGAATAATGGGATGGTGAGTGCTTGCATGTTCACGAATAAAGTCAATAAGTTCGCCGATGGCTTTCGGATGCAAGCCTCGCTCAGGTTCTTCAATGATGGTAATACCAGGCTGTTTTACACGCGTTAAAACGGCAACTAGCAGGCACAAGGCATAAATTGTGCCGTCAGAAACCATATGGGCGGGAAAGCGATCGCCGCTGTCTTCCTCGAAAAATAGCCCTTTTGAATTGTCTATATTTTGTGTTTTAACAGAAACTTTCTTCATTTCGGGCACAATCACGCTCATCCATTCAATGATTTGCTCGCGTAATTCATTGTCTTTTTCAAGTTTTTCTAGAACTGCAGCAATATTGCTACCGTCACGGTTAAGTTCCCTAGGATTGTTGGCGGTACTGCGGCGATTTTTGATGGTAAAAGGGTCGATACGGAATATCTTAACGTTTTTTAAACCTTGAAATTTTTTATTTTGTCGGAGAAAACTGTCGTCAGATAAATATTTTCCATCGGTTAATAATTTTAATCCGATACCTGTCGCCACACCATAGATTATATCCTGACCGATTTTATCGCTATCTTGCAGCACACCCAAGATAAGACCTCTTAATGCACCTAGCAATCCTGCACCAATTAAATCATTTGATGTATTACTTTCTTTCTTTGCTTCTAGTTCTTTGCGGATTTTATCACTGTCAAAAATTATTTCCCCACTTTTAAGAATCTTTAGCGACTCTTCTTTGACTCTAGAAGCGATATTTTTCAAAGCAATCATTATTTCATATTGATAAATTTGTTTTTCAATTTCAAATTCTATCTTGTAGCTAATGTCTCCAGCCTTATGTTTAGGACTAATTAAATTTTCTATACTACCAAACTCAGATACCGCCTTGCTCACTCCCATATCAATCACTTTTGATAAAAATGCCAAGGCATCGACAAAATTGCTTTTACCCGTACCGTTTGCCCCCGCTAAAACCATAAAAGGAGAAACATCTTTTAGCTCTACATTTTGGATACTTTTAAATCCTTTAATTTCCAAATAGTTAATTTTCATTTTTAATTCTCTTGAATTTATCAACAAAACATGTTTGAAAGCATACAGAGCATTTCATAGGATGGCAACCTTTTTCTTGTGCAAGAATCAATCTATATTATTGTTTTAAAAACATTATTCTTACATTAATTCTCAGATAAGTATCAACTTTGCTAGAACGCCGTTTTTAAAATATTGGTATAAAAATTTTTCCGAAACTCTTTTCAGACGACCTCGGCATCACTTGGCTGCCGCATATCATCGCCACAGACGCACTCCATTCAGGGCAGCCGGTCGAGCTGTTGCCTGAGTATGCTATGACTTACGAACCGCTTTACCTCTATTACCCCAGCCGCCGCGGGCATTCGAATGTGTTTAAGTTGATTGTGGATGCGCTGCGGGTGGAGGTCGTCTGAAAATGCAAAAGCAGCTTGAGTTTCGTTTGCCAAAATACAGGCTGCTTTCAAATAATCTCAATATGTCCGTCTGATTTTCAGACGACCTCTCCGCGCCGTATTCATGACTGCGACTTCTCAGAATCCGCGCTATTTATAGTGAATTAAATTTAAATCAGGACAAGGCGACGAAGCCGCAGACAGTACAAATAGTACAGCAAGGCGAGGCAACGCCGTACTGGTTTAAAGTTAATCCACTATATACGCGGATTAACTTTAATCCACCATAACAAACGTCGTCTGAAAACCAAATTTCCGTTTTTCAGACGACGTCTTCCGTTCACAAACCTAAGCGTTATTTCTCTGCTTTCAACACGCGTTGACGGCGGGTTTCGCTCAATACCATGCCTGCGCTGACAGAAACGTTCATGCTTTCTACCGTGCCAAACATCGGAATCGATACCAGCATATCGCAATGCTCGCGCGTCAGGCGGCGCATGCCTTCGCCTTCGTTGCCCATTACCCAAGCCACACTGTCGGGCAAGTCGCAGTGGTAAAGGTCAGAGTCGCCGCCCATGTCCGTGCCGACAATCCAAATGCCGTATTCTTTCAGCTCACGCAAAGTACGGGCAAGATTGGTTACGGTAATATACGGCACGGTTTCCGCCGCGCCACAGGCAACCTTGCTGACGGTCGCATTCAGGCCGGCGCTTTTGTCTTTGGGCGCAATCACGGCATGCACGCCCATCGCATCGGCAGTACGCAGACACGCGCCAAGGTTGTGCGGGTCGGTAATGCCATCCAATACCAGCAAAAACGGTGGTTCGCTCAGGTTTTCCAACACATCTTCCAAGTGAACATGGTTTTTGGAGGCATCGATAAACCCGACCACACCCTGATGACGCGCCCCTTTGCTGATGGCATTCAGGCGGTCGGCATCAGCAAAATGCACGCGTACGTTTTCAGAGGCCGCTTTATCCAATACATCGCGAGTGCGCGCATCGGATTTGCCCTCTTGGATATAGAGTTCGGTAATCGATTTCGGGTTTTGCCACAAACGGGCATTGACGGCGTGAAAGCCATAGATGAGTCGTTGGTTTGCCATGTTTTTGCTTTATCAAAAAATTCAGACGGCCATTATAACAAGTAAGGCCGTCTGAAAATTTTTTATTTCATCAAATAACCGAGTATGCCCGAAGTACCAACGCCGATTAATACCGTCACCAACATCGAAAACCGGCTGGCGGCCAATACCGTCAAAGCAATGGCAATCAGCTCATGCGGTTTATCCGACACAAAATATGGCGCAATCACAGAAATCAACACGCAGCCCGGCGCGGCCTCCATCACCACTTGCGCACGACGGCTCAACGTACGGTTGCGCAATGCAAAAAAGCCGATTAATCGGGTCGAATAGGTTACGGCCAACATACTCAAAAACAGCAAAAACGATTGCAGCGACAACAAATCCTTCATTTTTGCTCTCCCCAAAAATACGCCGCCAACAAACCCGACAACGCTCCGGCCGGAACATACCATGCGCCGTCCACGGTCAAATAGGTTACGCACGCCACAATCAGGCTGACAAACCAAGGGCGTGAAGCCGCAAAGCTCTTCCACATACCGCGCAGCAACACCAAAAACACCGCAGGAAACGCCATGCCGAAGCCCCAAGCCGCCACATCGCCGAACATCGGACCGACTGCCGCGCCAAACGCCGCAAAACCAATCCACGTTACATACAAAATAAAACACACACCGGCATAAAACGGCATATTGAACGCAGGCAAGCCTGCCGCCTTACGCTTTTGAATTTCAGCAAACGCCATTGCCCAGCTTTCATCACACATCACAAACAGCGCAGGCATCGCCTTTTTCAACGGCATATCCCTCATATACGGCGCAATCGCCGCACCCATCAGAATATGGCGCGAATTAATCATAAACGTTACCGTTGCAATCAGCAGAATCGGCAAAGGATTTGCCCACAAATTGACTGCGGCGAATTCCGAACCTCCGGCAAAATTCATGCCCGTCATCAGCAGCATTTCCAGCCAACTCATGCCCTTCTGCCCGCCCTGCATACCCAAAATCAGCGCCCACGGCAACAGACCGATCAACATGGGCGAGGTTTCTTTGATACCGCGCAGAAATTCCGATTGGGGAGAAACAGTGTGATTCATTTTAATTGAAACGGTTTATTAAAAAGAAGCGACGTATTATAAAGCATGCTGTCTGAACAAGGGTATAATACGGAAAAATAGATTTATTTACGGAAACCGATATGACCCACACCGTCCATCTGCAGTTTGAAGAAATTGACAATACCGTATTGCAACGCCTGTGCGGCGCACTCGACAGCAATCTCGAAGCCTTAGGCAAAGCCCTTAATATCCAAATCAGCCACCGCTTCGAACATTTCACCTTCATGGGCGAACTGGCACACGCCGGCCGCCGTGCCTTGCTGTCGCTTGCCGAAGCCGCAGAAAAAGGCGACTTGGACGACAACGCCATCAGCCTCGCGGCCGTTGAAGCCAAAACAGCAGATGAAAAACACGAAGAAAAACACCACGACCAACAATACTATTTCCGCACCAAACGCGGCAGCATCGGCGGCCGCACACCGCGCCAAAACGGCTATATCCGCGCCTTGCTCAACCACGATGTCGTGTTCGGCTTAGGCCCGGCCGGTACGGGCAAAACCTATCTTGCCGTTGCCGCCGCCGTCGATGCCATGGAAAAGCACCAAATCGAACGCATCGTTTTGGTGCGCCCAGCAGTCGAAGCAGGCGAAAAATTAGGCTTCCTGCCGGGCGATTTAGCGCAAAAAGTCGACCCCTACCTGCGACCGCTTTACGATGCGCTTTATGACTTGATGGGCTTCGACCGCGTGACCAAACTGATGGAAAAAGGTTTGATTGAAATTGCACCGCTGGCCTATATGCGCGGCCGCACGCTCAACGGCGCGTATGTCATTTTGGACGAAGCGCAAAACACCACCCCCGAACAAATGAAAATGTTCCTGACCCGTATCGGCTTCGGTGCCAAAGCAGTCATTACCGGCGACATCAGCCAAATCGACCTGCCGCGCAACATCAAATCCGGCTTGAAAGATGCACGCGAAAAACTGCGCGACGTAGAAGGCCTGTATTTCCACACCTTCACCAGCGAAGACGTTGTCCGCCATCCATTGGTACAGAAAATCGTCGAAGCCTATGAAGCTGCCGAAGAACAAGCTGAAAAGAAAAACGACGAATAATCTTTTCAAACACTGAAGGCCGTCTGAAAATTAAATTTCAGACGGCCTTCCTACATCATTCGTCACATAATGCTGCTATAATCCGAAAATCAAGTAAAACAACGACTTCAAAAGGAAAAATATGACCCTCAAGCCACCCGTCCGAATCGCCGTTACCGGCGCGGCAGGCCAAATCGCCTACGCCACCCTCTTCCGTATCGCCGGCGGCATTATGCTCGGACGCGACCAACCCGTTATCCTGCAACTGCTCGACCTGCCACAGGCGCAACAAGCATTGCGCGGCGTGATTATGGAAATGCAGGATTGCGCCTTCCCACTCTTGGCCGACATCTTCGCCACAGACGACCCCGAAGTCGCCTTCAAAGATGCCGACATCGCCCTCTTGATTGGAGCGCGCCCGCGTACGCAAGGCATGGAACGCGCCGACTTGCTGCACGCCAATGGCGAAATTTTCAAAGTACAAGGCGCGGCGTTAAACAAAGTTGCCCATTGCAACGTCAAAGTCCTCGTCGTCGGTAACCCAGCCAACACCAACGCCTACATCGCCATGAAGTCTGCACCCGACATCCCGCCGGAAAATTTCACCGCCCTGATGCGTCTCGACCACCACCGCGCCGTCAGCCAAATTGCCGAAAAAATCAACCGCCCGATTACTTCCATCGAGCAAATGTGTGTCTGGGGCAACCACAGCCCGACCATGTACGCCGACTACCGCTACGCCACCAGCAACGGCGAGTCCGTCCAAAACATGATTACCGAACCCGACTGGAACACCGAAGTCTTCATGCCGAAAATCGCCGGACGCGGTGCCGCCATTATCGCCGCGCGCGGCTCATCATCCGCAGCCTCCGCCGCCAATGCCGCCATCTACCACCTGCGCGACTGGCTGCTCGGCAGCAGCGGCAAATGGGTAACGATGGGCGTTCCATCCGATGGCTCTTACGGCATTCCCGAAGGTTTGGTTTTCGGCTTCCCCGTCATTTGCGACGCAGGCAGCTACCGCATCGTCCAAGGCTTAGATTTGTCAGACGAATTCAGCCAAAAACGTATTGCAGCCACGCTGGCCGAATTGGAAGAAGAGCGTTCAGCCATCCAAGATCTACTCTAAAACAAAGGCCGTCTGAAAACCAAATTTCAGACGGCCTAAATAATTAAATGCCCATTCTACAATCATTTTTAAAGGGGCTGTACTAGATTAGCAGATATGTTACCCTCGAAATATGAAGATAACGCACTGCAAATTAAAGAAAAAAGTACAGAAAGAACTGCTCCGTTTTTTTGTGCTGGAAGTTACCGCCCGTTCTGCCGCCGATATTTTGGGCATCCATCCCAATTCGGCAGCACTGTTCTACCGTAAAATCCGCACGGTTATCAGCCATCATTTGGCCTTGGCTGCCGATGAGGTTTTTGAGGGCTCTGTTGAGTTGGACGAAAGCTATTTCGGCGGACGGCGTAAAGGCAGACGTGGTCGCGGTGCGGCAGGAAAGGTGGTTGTCTTTGGCATCCTGAAACGCAACGGACGGGTCTATACCGTTGTCGTAGATAATGCTAAGTCCGATACTTTGATGCCTGTTATCAAACGGAAAATTATGCCGGACAGTATTGTTTATACTGGTAGTCTGAGCAGTTACGACAAGTTGGACGTGAGCGGTTTTATCCATTACCGCATCAACCATTCCAAGGAATTTGCAGACCGTCAGAACCACATTAACGGCATTGAGAACTTTTGGAATCAGGCAAAACGCGTCTTACGCAAATACAACGGAATCGATCGCAAATCCTTCCCGCTGTTCTTGAAAGAATGCGAATTTCGGTTTAACTTCGGCACACCCTCCCGGCAGCTTAAAATCCTGCGGGAGTGGTGTGAAATTTAGGGCTAATCTAGTACAGCCCCTTATTTTTTTCAGCATAAACTGATAGTTTATCGATAGTAGTAGCAAATTGTTTTTCAGTAAATTTGACAAACCTCTTATTTTGAAGACTACTAAATAGGCCGTTCAAATATTTGTTATATTTTTCCTGATACTTTCTGAACACATCCAATACCTTCCGCTGCCCGCTTTCACTCCAGCCGCCGTAGAAATATATAGTAATGCCCAGCCCCATCTTGGCATACAGCCTGTGTTCGTCGTCGTACAGTTCGCAACGCTGCGCATGAAACATAATGTCGTTCAAACGGTTTTTTTGTTCTTTAGGGGTCATGCTTTGTCCTTTCGTAGAGATTGAATATTTTAAGCCGTCTGAAAAACCGTTTTCAGACGGCCTGTTCGCTTACCTGGCCGCCGCACCAACTGCTGCCGCACCTAATCCTATAAAAGTCAAAAAAGCCTGAACCGAAACGGCGTAGGGCGCAGTACCCGTCCCAGCAGTGAAAAACGTAACCGCCGCACCAATGGCAATAACTAGAACCACCACCGCGCCGATGGCAATCACCTGCATCCAGTCAATCTTTTTAATTTCCTCCTGCTCTGTTAGTTGAACTACATGTGCTTATTTTTTATTCAATTTCAGATAAACATTTATTAATAATAGAAAAGAATATAAAAAAAATATTAAAATTAGTTCAATATTAAATTTCATACTAGAAAAAATTATATTTAAAAATAAATTTATTTCTACCATTTTACTTGTTAGATAAAATATACAAATAAAGAATATAATTCCAATTGTTTTCTTATTAAACACAATAAAAAAAATAGAAAAATTATTAAGTATAAAAAACAATTTAATAATAATTGCCCCACCCTCAATATCGCCTTGTAAATCAGATAATTTATAGACATCGCCATCTTTTATATAGTCTGAAATATAAAAATTTTCAGAATCAAGTAAGAGCGAAACTAAAAATATAAATATTAAAATAATAAAATTAAATATTCTTGTATAATTATTAAAAATACTGTTTTCCATCATATACCCATTTATTTGTATTGTATTCAATATATACGTTACAATTAGTACTATCACATTTATCAGGCATGTTGGTTACAATTCCTTCCAACGCAAGAGCTATTGCATTTTGCCACTTCCAAGATCGGCCATATACACTACTATTAATTTTATGTTGAGGAATTTCTCCTTCTACATAACTTTGTAAGCCAAGCCTACCTGAATTATGAAAAACAGTAGCTTCAAACGTATTCAATTTCCTATTCCGTCTTCGCTGTTCACGAGCTATATTTTTTGCAACTAAATCCATCGCAATAACAGCATCAGAAGTAATAACATAAAATGTTTCTTCTAAATAATTTTCCCTACCCTTTATTCCAAGTAATTCTGCAGCTAAATCTAATTGCATTTCACCAAATCCGTATGATGCTGTCGGTTTTAATATTATCCCCCCCATACTACTCAATTGATTTTTTCTCGCAGCCCAAATACCATGAAATTTTTCTTGAAAAACAATGGATGCAATAGCTATTTTATCTACTCCATTTTTTTGAGCTGCTAATTTGATAGGTTCACGGAGGAATGAAACCCATCTTAATCCATACGGGACATCAATTGTTAAGCGTAAAGATACCGTTTTTATCGGCTGTACTTGTTGATTATTAGGGTTTTGATTGGTAATACCCTTCGTTATTTTAAATTCAATGATAGTATAGAAAATATCTTCTAATAATGGCTGTCCTTGAACTCTATATTGATATAAATTGGCCAAAGAGCCTCTGTATTCTTCATGAATGCTTCTATCTGAAACTTTCAATAAGAATCCTCTCTCATTAACCCTATGATTATTCTGTAAATAAAAATGTACAAATGCATTTACATCTTTAATTGATTCATTAGATTTAAGTGTTATTACCTCTTCCGATGATTTTCCATTACTCCCCAACTGTTTAATACCTGTAGATACGGTTCTACTTCTCCCTATTTTAAAATATATCTCATATCTAACAACTTTTACCTTGTTATCTTTTATCCAAAATCTAGTATATACTTTTTTCATATAATTCCTTTAAATCTTATCACTCTTCATCATACCAATTATTTATATCATGATGTATATGTATTTTTATAGATTCTGGCTCAAGAGTTAGAAACACTTTAGTAAAACCTTCTTTATCAGTTATGCCATTGATAATTTGTTCATTTGGCAAAAAAGCTGTATATTTTTTGTTTGAATAGGGAATTCCATTTTCATTACATAGTTTAAATTGTATATTACATATCATCCCTGAAAATACCGGAAAATCAATGCTATTATAACTTTGTGAATCCGATACCACCAACGGTGCCCTCACCCGCACCACCTTCGGACTTCCGATCTCAACTTCCCCGTTACTCAACTTGATATACGCCCCTTTGCAGGTGATCAGAATCTCTTCCTTCGCCGCAATGGTGACTTTCCCTGCGCTGCTGGTTAACGCTGCGTCCTTCAAAGCATTCAGCTGCAATTCGTCATTCTGTGCCTGTACAGTGACTGCACCCTGATTGGCCTGCATCTTGATGCCGCTGCTTTGCGCAAACAGGTTAAGGCTCTCTGCCGCATGGGCGGTCAGGCTTTGGCCTGCGGTAATGTCGGTATGGTTGCCGCTGATAAGGTGGATGTTTTCATTGGCGGTATGCAGTTGGCTTTGCTCTGTTGTGGTGGCGATGCCGG
>FLSF01000079.1_pt2 | contig 19855 bp, 27 predicted proteins | sample 1550431 | NCBI WGS metagenome assembly FLSF01 (sample SAMEA4031754, study PRJEB14383) | metagenome | biome: human; feature: oral; material: saliva | place: Philippines | collected 2014 | reverse complement strand
GGTGTGGTTGCCCAGTCTCAGCCGGTAGTAAAAGAAGTAGTTCGGGAAGTGATCGTACGTGAAGTACAACCCGCTCCTGAAACTACTAAAATCCGTGGCTAATTAGCTGCACAATAAAATACACTCCTGCCCTTTAATAGGTGCAGGAGTGTATTTTATTTTTAATTTGTATAATTTATTTTTAGTAAAGGAAATCATCATGAAAGCAAATAAAGCATTAAAATGGGTTCTGTTGTCTTCATTGGCATTGACTTTTAAACCAGTAATGGCCAATACCAATGAGGTAAAATACCTTGCTATGGCAATCTATTACGAAGCTCAAGGTGAAAGCATGAAAGGAAAAGAGGCGGTAGCCGATGTAATCCTTAACCGAGTAAAGCATCGTGAGTTTGCTAATTCTGTAAAGAAAGTCGTGGCTTCTAAAGGTCAGTTTCAATGGTTTCATAACCGCTCCTTAAGAGGAGGTAGGGTATTCAACCCAAGTAAAGAAAAAGAGATTATGTCTTTAGCGCGTAAGAAGTATTTCCAGTATATTACTGGTAAGCGTAATGATACTTCTCGTAATGCAATATTTTTCTCCACGGGAAAGAAGCCAGCCCCACGTGCGAAGCTTTCACGTAAAGTAGGTCACCATTATTTCTTTACTTTAAAACCTAAACGTAAATAAAGGTAGTATAAAATGTCTAGATTTGCCATTAAGTCTTATTTGAAAAGAGCAGTATTGGAAGACTTAAAAGAAGAGATTGGCGTACTCTCTCGAATGATTGTGAAAGAGTATCGAGAACACGCCAGAAAACATGGGTTGAGTTTCAAAGTAAAGGCTTTGGATAGTACCGGTTTTAGACATGGTGTTGATATCTACTTTTCGGATAAAAAGTGTTTCTTCTTTCTAAAGAAGAAACTTTTAAAGTCTGATGTCACTACGTTGGATTTCTATTTCGAAGATAATAAAGATCATTTTCTACCCACTCCTTACGAGATTGCTAAACGATTTGGCAACACAGCCATTAAAGCATTGGTGTATTCTTTACTGAATATACAGGCAGTGTATAAAGACAGTAAAATAAGTAATCCTCGTATGTTGGATAAATGTTCTCGGTATTATTCATTACTGATTCTTTGGATGATCTACACTGAATCAGGTAAAGTAAAAATCGAGAATACGAAGATATGGTACGAAAAATTAGGCATCCCTGAATGCTATTTTAAATATAGCCACGGGATATACATTGACCGTGGTCTAACGTATACTACTATTGGGATACGTGGTGATATTAATACCATGGGTGATTTCGTCAGCTCTTCCAGACAGGGCAAATATAAATAAACTCTTTTTAATATTCCGTTTTGTATAAAGGAAAATCATTATGCGTTTAAAACTCGAACTAGACCACTTTGAACATAAAAAGCAAAAGTACTTAGGTCACACGGTAGAAAACTTAGTGAGTAGGATTAGATCTTTAGGTAGTGAGCTACTAGACTACTACGGTAAAGAGATCAAAAAGAAAGGTCTCTCTATTCAAGTAGAGAAAGTATACTTAGGTGATAAGCCTAGTTATCCTATCGTCATTCGTAAAAAGATCAAGAAAGGTTGGTTTCGTCATGAATGGGTGTTCGTGGGTAAATCCCAAATATTAGACAACTACTCAACCGAAGAACACTGTAAAGGATTAATCCATACGCCTTATACTTTAACCGAGTCACTAGGTCGTAAAGAATCTCAGGCATTTGTGTATGCGATTTGTGTACTGACCGATAAATTGAGAGATGTTAATTACGATAGCTATAGCATGCGTGAGAAATGTGTAGATTACATTACTTTAGTATCTCTATTGACGATTGCGAAAAGCATAGGGTTAGGTAGACAAGACGCAAGCAGTCTTAATAGTCAATTAGGTATTCCTGATAGCTATAAAAAGTACTGTAAGAATATTTCTATCTACATTGGCGAAGCTAAACTAGATGGCAACTTGGTAAAACTTAATGCTGGTACACTATTTGAATTAGCGGGTGAATTGATTTACGATAAAGAACAGGTCGTGGATAACCATCTGTACTATAAAACGGTAATTAATTACGAAGCTAAGTACACTACTTATAACTTATTTGGTAATCCTATTTAAACTTAATCTAACTTGTAAAGGAAATTGAAATGTTAACATTAGCCAACAACAAAAACTACTATATCCAACGTGTTGAAAAACACATCCCAGAATTCGAAGAAAGTCGTAAAGGCATTGATTACTTTGTCTCTTTCGATTACATGGGTTCTGCTGAATATGAATTCGGTGCCATTCCTAATACTTGGAAGTTCATGAAAGAGAATTTCCATGAGTATAAAATGGAAACCATCCCTATGGAACTGGGTGGTAAAACCTATAATGTATTTTGTATCATTCCTCATGGAACTGAGAAGGAATATATGGTTGATCTCTTTAAAGGTTTGTATGAGAATGACTACCGTACTAAGGAAGCTTCTCGCGTATGTGATATTGACGAGATGATCAATGACAAAGAAGCTTACCAAGTAGGTTGGTTAAATCTGATTAGTGGTTATTGGTCTAATGAGATTCCTTGGTTTGCTACGATCTCTCCTTCTGTTGCCTTTTACTGGTATAAAGAAATGGGTCTTTCTAAAGAGGATAAAGAAGTCCAGAAAGAACGTTTTGATAATGTACAGATTGGTGATAAGGTTTGGTATCCTACTTATAAGGAAAACATCTTTGATGTCGGTACGGTGATTGGTTTCAATGATGAAGGTGTGACATTGAAAAACTATAATCGCAAACGTCGATATAAAGCCAACCAGGTGGTCTTTGTACCTAAAGGTCAATCAGGTGACGAGTTTATTTGGTAAATAGAATAAAGAGACACTAGGGATTAACCTAGTGTCTCTTTCAAGATTTCGTATGAATAACGAATTATTTTTTTTTATTTTAAGGAATAAACATGGCGTACTTAAACGAATCAGGTATTATCACAACAGATACTGATAATTCTAAATGGGTCTTCCCTGAATTAGGTATTATACCGAAACTAGATCGTAATCTTTTTAACTATATTGCCGAATTAAGAAATGCCAGTAATCTAAATGATGAACAAATGAATCAACTTACTAAAAAAGTAGTTGGAGACATTACCAAAGATGTATTACTTTATTATTTTAATACCTGTTTAAACAGAATCAATGCGTTTAATATTTACCATCCAGTTAATAGGAACAACATAGATCCTTTACAGATTTATAAATCTGTGGAAGTAGGAGACATGAAGGACATATGGAGTCCAGTGAGAATAAAAAATTATACGGTTTCTAAAGATTACTTTGGGGAACAAAATGAGCCATATGTCAGAGTAGCTGAAACTACGCCGTATAGCGAAATGAGTACAGAATTCGCCCTACCCTATAAACTTGCCTATGGTATAATTGAAGAACTATTTAGATTAAGAAAGGCGCGGCGAAATCGATTTTATCAAGCTCATGAGGGATTTTTATATTGTGTAAAAGCAATTAATGAATTATACCCATTGAATAAACGAATAACTTTCGAAGATTGTACCGTTTTATTTAATAAAAATGAAGAATTCAGATATATTAATCCTTTATTTTATATTCTTCCTGGTAATTTGACAGATAGTGTTAGTGAAGAAGAAATCCTGAGTCCCGCTAGAAAAATTATTAGTAATAACGGTATAGTTCCCATCGACATGATTAGTAACACAGGTAGTAGGAACATAAGGGATGGTAAAATTATAGACTTTGCGATAAATAATTTATATTATAGACCCTACAATGAAGAATTCGGTGCTTTAAACGAACGTGTAATGAGATATGTTTTATGCGTTGCTTTAACATTGTTGGATATAGGAGATAATCCAGTACAAAGATTAGGGAGAACTAAACTTTCTAATTATTTTTCAGAAATTGGTGAGTGTATCTTTAATATAGTTTCCCATATTTCGATATTGAATTTTATTCCTAAAGATTATGGATTAGTTACATTACCTAACAATGTATTTAAGAAAGTAGATTATTTACAACTTATTAATAGTAATCCAGCAAATGGCGACTATTATAAGAATACCAAAACCAGTACAGGCGATATCGCCACAGTGGAAAGTTTGGTGAAATACCTATTTATTAAAGTAGGTTTAAAACTGAATAACTTAGCTAGTTATAATCCAGTAGTTAATGGAATGAATTTTATTCCTATATTCGGCTTAGAAGGTTCAGAAGTATACTTTGGCAAAGACTGTGATAAAGATGTCTATAGCATGTTTAATGCAATCACTGGTAATTTAAAACAAGCTAATGGTAAAAAATATGTTCAGTTAGGTTCTGACCAAATGGCAGAAAATCTTAATATTCAAAATGAACTAGCTAATCTAGGAACCGTGAGAAATGTAAATAACCGGATAGAGTTTACACTGAGAGATAAGAGAAACCAGTTACCAGGTACTTTAAATAAAAGAGCAAATGATATATTCGGCAAGCAATTTTCTTATAAATCATTAACCGGTTACGATGAATTCATTAGTTATTTAGACAACAATGCTTTTAAAACAAAATTTAAAGAAAAGTTTGGAATAGATCCGACATCCCAACATTTTATACCTATTTCAATTGCAGAATTAGTGATTCGATATTTACTGGGAAGCGTAAGAACCAGTATGGTACCTAGATTGAAATACGAACCATTACACAGCAGCCTATTACAGGTATTAAACAGAGAACTAAATACCAACTTCCCATTAGGTACTAAATTCCTGTATATTTCATTCCGAACAGATGTAGATTCTAGAGTGACTTCGGATATTTACAGTCATGGTCATCGACTAGCAGATTACATTGGTGAAAATGTCAATAAAGGCAATAGTAATAAATGGAATGTAACCGATCAGGAGATTTTAAAAACAATCGCTAAGTTAGAGAAACTCAGTGTAGATGGTACGTTTAATGAAGAATCATTAAAAGTGATCGCTGATACAATTTATCAAACTACTATTAATTTTTTATCAGAACCTTCTAGAGTGGAAAGTTTTCAGACTGAAGTAGATAGGACAATGAATAGTAAATCTGAGTATAAAGACCCAGATATTAAAAGGTATCTTTTGAGACCTCTTATTGATGATATGCGTAAGAATTCTGATTTTAATTAAATATATACTATTAATGTGTAGTACAATACATTAAAATATATTTAAGGATACACAAATCATGATTATCATCACTTCATCGATCATCCTGACATTTACTATGTTTACCATAGGTTTGTCACAGGATCTTTTGTAAAATACTTTAAGACTAATACAGGACTATGGATATCCATAGTCCTGTAGAGGTCTATTCTGAACCTATTTTATCTTTTTAGGAAATCAAAATGAAATTCGAAATTTTATCTGGATTTAGAGGGTCTTCTAAAGACATTATCTTAGAAAGACTTCTATTTACTTCTAAAGATATTTCTAAAATTAAAGAAAAGTATCTGATTTTATGTAAATACAGCATAGAGTCTATAAAGCATCATCCTTACTACCAGACTAACGTTAATAAACATATCCCATTGACTCAAAGCCAATTGGTAAATAAAATCCTAACTAAATTCTACGGAACAGAACGTTCTAAAACACAGTTTGTTAAACAAGCAACATTAGGGCACACTCCCTTACAAAGGGACTTAACCTATCATGCAGAAGAATCTTTCTTAGAGAATCTAAACTTTCTCAATATCTTAGATGATTTTAAAGCCAGTATGAATGTAATAGATCGTATTGGCGGTAAAGGCTATACTGATATCTATAAAAATGATTTTGATCAATTCCGATTAGAATTATTCTTATATGGTTTAGTTTTAAAAGGCGAATATAAACTAGAGAAAGAAGACAATAATAAGTATCGACTATTCGATTTATTAGGTCTAGATTCTTCAGATATTAGAATTTTAATAGGCGATCAAGATAAACGAGCTTTAAGATTAAAGTTCATGTCTATCGGAGACAATGCGTTCAATGTACACTTTAAGGTAGGTGATCAAACCTATCCAGTCAAAATGGTTTTCAATACAGAGAATCCTTACGAGAAAGCCCTGTTAGAAACCATTACTGATAATTTCATGTTTAAACTACATGATAAAAGTATCCGTATTGACACAGATTACAGAAAGCTATACTTAGGTACACCTTATCCGAATGAGTACTTATCCTTTATCAAGAAAGATAATGTACTCTATGTGAAAACAGTAACCGATGGTAGTATTATAACCCATTCCTTTAGACTAGGTGAATTCAGAATAGAATCTACTGGACACAAAGGTATTTTTCCGATCACCAAGATCATTCCAACTATAAATCCTGAAGAAGCAATAGAACTCTATTGTGATCCTTCAGAAATCCCTTTATAAACCCATTCATTTAATTTTTAAGGAGCATTTAACATGGGGCAAGTAGTAGAAGAAGTATTACCGCGTTTCGACGAAGAAACAAGTGATGAACAGTCTTATTACCCGCAAGAGCAAGAAACTGAAAAGGAAGAGTAAATGAAACATCGTTATTTTAAACTGAGCCAAGTCAAAGCTCGTATTGAATACCGTAAAGAAATTTCTAAACGATTCCGAGTTGTAACAAAAGAAGAATTGAAAGAAAAATACGGTGTTGATTGGCCGCCTACTAAAGTCGTAGTAGTCGATGATGAAGATAACTTGACACCAGATGTTCTGAAAGAACGTAGCACGATCATCTTGACCAAAGAAGAAGCACAAAAAGTAGAAGAGCAATTTAGCAAACCTAACCATGAATTGCTGGATAAGATTAAAGCTAAATTGGATTCTGAAGAACTACAAAATAGTGAGAATCCTTTGTCCGGCATGTTAGACTAACTAAATCTAAATCACTCTAGAGTACTATTTAGGTACTCTAGAGTATCAGGAGAGTCAAATGTCCAAATCCAAAACATTTAGAAAGAAAGCAACGCATTATTCAACTTATTCTTTTAAAACAAAAAGAATTGGTGGTTTTAAGAGATATAACAAAAACAGAAAGACGAAACAGAAAGTTAATATTGGTGTCAGATTATTTTTTACTCGATTCATTAGAGAGATGAAGAAGTCTTTTGAAGAAAGTAAAAGTGACTGGACTTACGATTGGGTAGACCATAGTAAACTCATGAATGAGAATCCAGAACTAAAAGAGAAGTTAGAAGAAGATACTTTAAAACTTTACGAAGTAATAGGAGATCTTAATGCAAAACAGAAGACAGAAACTGAATAGAGTTAGACATCGAAAAAGAAGATTACTCTATAAAGTATCTAAGAGAATTATGGATGTTTATAAGAGAGAAATCAATAAAGTCGATCCTGATAAATTGACTTTCTCTTACGACTACATGTTAAGAGTAAAAGCTTCTCTTGAGGTATTCATGCCAGATAGTAAAATCTGGAAAGATTGGTGTGAACAAAATCATCCTCCTAAACCCATTTATTTAGACGAGCATAGCAATCTACTCTAACCATTACTAACTAATAAAAGGAAAATCATCGTGAAATTATTTTTAACTAAAGAAAACCATGAAAAGCTTTTACAAGCTATCGATGACCATATTGAGAAAGATCTCAAATACAAATTTGAGAAAATGCAAGCTTTAAAAACCATACGGATTAAACAAGAGAATTCTAATGGGTACGAAAGTTTAGATATTCGACATGCACAAGCCATTAGAGTAAAAGAAAAGAATTATTTCTTAAAAAGACTGGTGGAATTCAAAACCTACGAAATAGAGGAAGACGGATTTAATATCAGTATCGGTTATTCTTCTATCCAAAATGATAAACTGGAGCATTTAGCTAAAATAAGAGAAGACTTAGTCACCTATCTCTTGTTTGCAGAAAGTATATTCAAATACCGGTCAGATATAGAAGAATATACAGATTTTGAATTTGATTACGATAAACTCATTCAGTTTATTCACTTGGTTCACTTCTATTTAGCGACACAAAGAAAAGAAAATCCAAATTCTTTAGACTATCGTAATCTAGATCGTGAATATTGTTATCGTATATATTACCTATTAGGCATTGATATTACGGCACGTATTATCGCCAGTGTTTACGACGATTACTACTTCGATTCAGATTCCATTAAAGAAGGTAATACTCATTACTTCATTTCTGTACCGAGTATTCAAGATAACTTTATCAGATTCGATATTGAATTTAATGAAGAAGAGAAAGAGGTATTAGCAGGTATCTTAAGTAGTGTTCGTTTACTGAGATTTACTATCAATACTTCTATTCGTGATTTGTATTTAACTAAATCCGCTCATGTAAAATATCTGGATATCACAGTTAGAAATAAAGAAATTCTTTATATTCGTTTAAATAACGAACATGCTGAATCCTCCTTGTATACTTTCAATCTGAATAATATTCAAGCCAGAACCATTTCCAATGGAAATACTCAAGCTCGTCCATTACCTCTATTAAGAGTAGCAAATGACACTACGGAGATTAATATTTGCTGTACGATGGATGAATTCGAGTATATAATTTCTTAAACTATTTTGGGATTTGATTATGTATTGTAAAGTAACAAACACGGTGAACAAGACAGTTCAATATCTTAACAAGTCACACAGTATTTTAAAAGAACATAATGTATTCGATCTTTTTAAAATCAAGAAGATCGAAGAGATAACTGACCACAATGACGATGGTGAATTAATTGATTACGCGGTAATTGCTTATAAGTCAGGTGATGAATGTAAATCAATGTGGATTCGTAAAGAAGAATATAACGAAATTATTCAGTATCTGGAAGACATTAAAGATACGATATTCTTTTTATACGCAATGCATCGCAATAAGTACTATCCTGAAGATATACTTAATCCAGATAATCTTCCTTTCGACGAACAAGAAATGGAGATTCTGACATTAGCAGGAAACTTCTTCATCTGGAATGTCTTATGTTCACAATCAGAATCAATAGAACTAGGTAACCATGTAAATGTTCCTAACATGAAGCTATTTAGTAAAAGTGAGTATTACGAATTAGCCCACATGGTTAGCTTACCTGTATTCGATATAAATGGAACATTACCTTCTTTTAAAATAATCAATCTGTATTCAGGAATAGTATTATCAGTTATTGAACCTAAAGAAATGACAGGAATGGAAAGTGAAGATCCATTTATCGATTATGCTGATATTTACATGTTAAAATTAACTTTTGGAAAAGAAAAGGATACAGATAATCTTAATGAAGAAAGACTAGGTAGATTATTTGCAGCTTTAGAGGGTAATGTGGTTTCTGCAGATACGAATTTGCGTGATTTATACTTTAACGCAAGTCAGTATTTAAGAATCGCTAACATCAAAGAAGAGAAGCTAGTGAGTATTACTGTAGAAGAGCAAGGAAATACTACTCGATACTTAGGCGGGTTATACAGCGGATTCTCCATGAATACTACTAAAATAGATTCACGTGAATACACAACTCCGTTTCCCATTACTGATGTAACTATTGGTGGACAGAAAGTTACATTAGCTTGTTCTATACCCGAAATAGAAACAGCTTTAGGTTTAAATTAATAAAGGAACTATTATGAAATTTTCAGTATTTGATCAAACGCCTAATGATGCTACTAAAGAGAGCATGTTCTTAGGACAATCCATTAACTTACAACGATACGATAAAGCCAAATACAATGTTTATAATGAATTGGCTGAAAAACAAAAGTCATTCTTCTGGCGTCCTGAAGAGATCGATTTGTCTAAAGATCGTATTGATTTTGAAGGATTGCCAGAACATGAGAAGCATATTTTTCTGAGAAACTTAGATTACCAATCGCTTTTGGATAGTGTGCAGGGACGTAGCCCTGCTATTGCTTTCCTACCTTTGATTTCTATTCCTGAACTAGAGCATTGGACACTATGGTGGACCGCGTTCGAAGGCATCCATTCTTATTCTTATACGTATATCATGCGTAACGTACTGGTAGAACCAAGTGAAGAGTTTGATACTATTGTTGTAAATGAAGAGATTAAGAAACGTGCTGACGCCATTACAGGCTATTACGATGAATTAATCGAATACTCTCAATATTACAATCTACTGGGGGAAGGAGAATTCAAGATTAATAAACGAATTAATGGTGCGACATACGACACATTCAAGACCGTTACCATTTCCAAACGTGAATTAATGAAAAAGCTTTATCTTTGTATGTTTGTCGTGAACGTACTCGAAGCCATTCGTTTTTACGCATCGTTCGCCGCGAGTTTTTCGTTCGCCGAACGTAAGCTCATGGAAGGTAATGCTAAGATCATTAAACTTATTGCCCGTAAACTTCATTGCGGCTTCTATCAGTGATGATAGTCGAATAACTCTGCTAAACGGGGAAACTCTCAAAGAGACAATCCCGTAGTAAAGACGTTTAAATAGTACCATGAATTTAAACTGACAACTCTAACGACTATCGAAATCCTAATATTAAATTAGAGAGAGTAGAGTAGCGGACAATTGTTTAGTTCGCCAAACGCAGAGGGTCTGTATAGATTACAGATCGTGATATAGTCTGCCCCCAGTAGCAATATTGGGCGGGTGTCTTTGCACACCGGCTATGATTAACGACCATAGCGGACAGCTTCTGGATGAAGCACTTCACCTTACTACGACTCAACACATCATCAATACTCTGGCTTCAGGAGCCGAAGGAGAGGTATGGAAAGAGATTGCTGAGGAAACCAAAGAAGAATGTATTAACATCTTTAGAGAAGCAGCACAGCAAGAAAAAGACTGGGCTAAATACCTCTTTAAAGATGGCAGTATGATTGGATTGAATGAAACTATTCTCTGCCAGTATATTGATTACATTACTAACCACCGCATGAAAGCAGTAGGTCTAGAGCCTATTTTCCCAAATGCAAATTCTAATCCGATTCCTTGGATTAATACTTGGTTGACTTCTGATAATGTACAAGTCGCTCCTCAAGAAGTAGAAATCTCGTCTTACTTAGTAGGACAAGTAGATTCTGCTTTAGACAGTGGTGACTTAGCAGATATGGAATTGTAAAGAAATATAGAGTAGACTACTAGGTTTTGTCCTAGTAGTCTATTTTATTTTTAATCTATATTATTAAAGTGAGTAGTAAGAAGAAGGCTACTTTAAATAAAGCTTCTTAAATTTTAAACCGAAAGGAAAGTCGAAATGACTAAAGAAATAAACATGGTTAAAGCAGTAAGTAAATTAGCTATAGTATTAACAGATCTTATCTTAAGTGGTAATGCTTGGAACACTTTGTACGATTCTTATTTATCCGATGAGGAAATAGAGAAACGTAAAACTGGGACTAATATCCCTGGTGTTAAAACAAAAACCATTTTAGCTAAGGGATGGATCACTCATTTGGATAAGTTAAAAGAAGATGAAGAAAATAAAGGATTTTGTTCAGAAGTAGATAGACTATTGAAGAAAACTACTATAGAATTCTATCCTGAGTTTTTCGTAAACTATCCTAAAATAGAGAAAATAGTCTCTTATAAACGTTCTAGAATGTTAACTTTCAAGCGGTTCTTAATGAGTTATTACGAATTGTCTACAGAGGAGGAATTTAAACAGTTTGTAGAAGACGTACGTAGTGAATTACTCTCTCGAATTACTTTCTTCCGTTTTACTCGAAATTCCCATGTAAACAAGCGTAAGTTTGCAGGAGTTCCTGTATCCGATATCGATGGTTTTAAAGACTACTTTTTCAAAACCCCAGTAGGAGAATTAAGTAGACTTATTCCTGTTTATCACGATAAAGGGTATTTAGGTAATGTTGATGAATTTTCACAATTACCTGATGAAGAATTAGAGAAGCATAAATTAGGTTTCTCGTACGGATATACTTTAGATTATCAAGGTGATCGTGAAGTCATCATTGCTAAGTTTAAACCGAATAATGACTATCCGTCAACTAAATTACTTAAGGAATACTTAGAAGAAGAAACGGATAAGAATTACTTTAAGGTCATGAAGTATCGTAACTTAGGTAAACTGATTCCTGTCTTCGAAACTGTAGAAGATAAGCAAGTAATGAAAATGTTAATCTTGCAAACCAATTTCTAATCTAACGAATAAAGTAGGGAGGTAATACTCTCTACTTTATTTTTTACTAACTATTTTTAAAGGAAATGTAACATGAATATTAAAGACTTAGAAATCAAATATACGCCTACTTTTTCAAACAAGCCACATATCCCTGAATACGATCTGATCGATACCTTATTTGATCGTGTGGATTATACAGAAAGAGAAATAGGTATTTACGAATTTGATTTTTACGATAAAGAAGGCGATTTGTACCAGTTCTCTCTTAATCTTAAGAATGTCTATACTGATTACAGAAAATGGAGCGAACAATTCCTGGTTTACTTTGTCATGATGGATAAGATTGTCCACAGGGATTCCTGGATCTTAAGAAGAACCATTAACAGAAGTAACCTCGGATTGTCCGGTGAAAGTATTGATCAATACATTACTGACTTGAAAAAGAAGGCATTTCAATTCCTTTTAGATCTGGCTTTAAAAGAAGTAGAATTGATCAATGAAAATAATGATCATTTCTTTATCGAGCAAATTGAAAGGGGTTTGAGATTATACAAGAATAAAGATTTATCTATATCACTCGGGTTAAAAGATACTTGTAACTTCTTTATTAATTTCTTATCTTCCGCAACATGGCGTGTTCTAGATCCTATAGTAACGTATCGTAATATCAGAAGAAATATGCAAGAAGGATATGGGTATTTATTACAAATGACGACATGTATAGTTGTCAGTTTTGACTATACCGAAGCTAAATTACAAATAGGTTTCGGTAACACTGATAATGACACTTGCGATTATATACTGCAAGATCTAAAGGCATTAAAAGAGAAAGGAAAGTTCGTTCCGATCTTTACAGATAATAGTATCCATAAAGAACCAGAGATCACCAAGTTAGGTGGGTATAGTGTTATTAAGAATGGAGATGAAACCATCTATCTAACTGGTAGTTTCGTCATTGGTCCGGTAGATGATTTTTCTCTCTTTGAGAAATCTAAATTAACAATAGCAGGCGTAGAAAGAATCCTGAACATTAAACACAATTATTTACAAGCTAAGGTGGCTTATGCTTTAATATCCGAATAGGAGAGTTTTATGTTTAAAACCATCTCAGATTTTCCTAAATATACTCATGCTGAATTATTCAGACTGAATCCTATTAATCAGTTTTTGATTAAGAAGTATCCTAGAGAAGAAGACAATAGTTTTCTAGCAAGTTACTGGCACGCGTACCTCTTTGCTTTTCATGTTCTTAAAGATAAAGATCAAGCAGATATATTATCATCTATAGTGGTTACACCTGAAGAGTTTTATAAAATACCTAATCCAGGTATTAGTAGCTGTTTTAACGAATGGCTAGAGATGTATAAGAAAGATCGAGTATTTAGATCGACTTTCGTTATGGATAGTATTCCAGGTGTTTCAGAGCCTATTTCAATTGAAGTCGAACCTATTCCTGAAGAAGCCGTTATTGCGTTTACTGGAATATTAGACAAAATTAAAACAAGTGGATGGATTGATCAGAAGGACATTGAAAAGGAAATTAAAGATGGATCCGATATACTTTAGAATGATGGAACTTGTTGATTTAATCAATAAGTATTCTTACCACTATTATACCTTAGATGATCCTTTGGTATCGGACAAGGAATACGACAAGCTTTATAAAGAGCTTTCTCAGTTAGAGGAACAACATCCTGACTTAGTATTAGATAATTCCCCTGTTAAAAGAATAGGGGATAAAGTATCCCCTACCTTAAGTAAGGTCAAACACAAACACATCATGGGTTCTTTAAAGAACTGTTTTGATGTAAATGACCTTAATAAATTCTTTTCATTCCTTCCTGACCAGTCAGAACTTATGGTTCAATCTAAGTTCGATGGCTTAGCCTTAGAGTTAGTTTATCAACAAGGTAAATTAATTTCAGCTTCTACTCGTGGGGATGGGTTTATCGGTGAAGATGTGTTAAAGAATGTATTGACTATCGGTTCTATTCCTAAGGAAATTACTATTCAGAAAGAGACGATTGTCTACGGTGAAGTCTTGATGTTCAGAGAAGTCTTTAATCAACTGAATCAAGAGCGATTAGCTAAAGGAGAAAAACCCTTTGCTAATCCTCGTAACGCTGCAGCAGGGTCATTAAGACAATTAGACCCAGAGATTACTCGACAACGTCAGTTGCAATTCATCCCGTATACAGTAGAGCCTAAACAAACTTATAAGACTTATTCGGAAATGACTAGTGCTTTATCTAGATTAGGTTTCAATACTTTTGTAAAAGGCGTTGTTACCTACCCATTAGATAAAGATACATTAAGTAAGATTGTTTCTGAACATGAAGTTATCCGTAAAACCGATCAGTACGATACAGACGGTATTGTATTCAAGGTAAATGATTTAAGTCATGCAAGACCTAATGAAGGTAAATTGCCTAATTGGGCGTGCGCGTTTAAGTTAGATCCGGAATCAGAAACCACACAAGTCGTTGATATCGTCGTACAAATAGGCAGAACAGGAGCGATTACACCAGTAGCGATTCTCACACCTGTATTGGTATCTGGTTCAATAGTGTCTAGAGCGACTTTAAACAATGCTTCTTTTATTAAGCAATTAGATGTAAGAATTGGTGACTTTGTACAGGTAAGAAAAGCGGCAGAAATTATTCCAGAGATTATTTCAGTAGATTTAGACAAGAGAGATCCAGATAGCAAACCATTTGTCTTTCCAGATAAATGTCCTTGTTGTCAGTCTCAACTGGTTACAGAAGAAACCATTACTCGTTGCATGAACAAGGAATGTGAAGAACAGTTAATCCAAAACATATTGCATTTTGCTTCTCGAGATGGGACGGATATTAAAGGAGTGGATGAGTTTATTATTCGAGCTTTATTTAAAGCGAAAGAGATTTACTATCCAATCCATTTATACCATCTGTCTTTAGAAGATTTAGAAAAGGTACTAGGCAAAGGATTAACCGCTAAGAATGCTTTTGAAGCCATTGAAGCCTCTCGCCATACGACACCTGAGAAGTTTCTATATTCCTTAGGTATTCGTTTTGTAGGTGAAAGAATGTCTAAACTCTTGTTAAAAGAGTATAAAGACATTATGCGTTTACTAGATGTTACGTATGGAGAGTTAGTGAGTTTAGAAGGCGTGGGTCCTGTAAAGGCTAAAGCTATTTACGACTATCTTTCTAATCCAAAGAATCGTGATTTAGTTTTAAACTACTTGGTAGAATTTAAATTTAAGAAAGAAGAAAAGCTTTCTAATAAATTAGATCAAAAGACATTCTTAATCACTGGTACATTAACCAGACCTAGAAAAGAAATAGAGAAACTGATTACGGATAACGGAGGAGTAATGTTATCTTCAGTTAGTAGTAAGTTGAACTATTTAATTGTAGGTGAGAATGCTGGATCGAAATTAGAGAAAGCGAAGAAACTAGGTATCGAAATCATCGAAGAGAAAGACTTAAATGATTTCTTAAAGTAAAGGAGCAAATATGCATGTTTATAAAGATGCATTAGAGATATCACGTATCCGTGAGATTATTGATAGATTTGATGACTATCCTGTATTTAAATCTGGTAAACTAATGGAAGATGAAGAAGGACCTTATCTTTGGTTAGAATTCTTCGAAGAGATCCCAGTATACTATACGGAAGACAAAATATTTGAAAGGACAGAAATCTGGATAATGCGAGAAGGAGATAAATTCGAATTTTATCCAGATGTTCCTAAACTATTTGTGGAAATGTAAAGGAAACATAATGAGAGTGTATAAAGACACATTGGAAAAATCTCGTATTGACGAGATTATTGAAAAGTTTGAAAGCTACAGTATTGTCAACATGGTTTCAGAAGAAGAAGACGAAGCAGGTGTCTATCTCTGGATAGAGTTTACTAAAGAAATACTGGCGTATGATACTGTAAATAACGAATACGTACAAACAGAAGCTTGGACGATTCACGAAGATGAGAAGTTTGAATTCTATCCCGATGACTTGAGATTGATTGCTGTGTTTTAAAGGACTAATATGCAATTACGATTAAGTGAACAAAAGCTTAAAGAATTTGTATTTAGGCTGAAGGACTTTAGCTTTGTAAAAGAAGTGAAAGAGATTATTTCATCGGAAAGTGGAGAATTAGAGTATGTAGATGTAGTATTTACGCAAGATATCTTAATACTCAACATGAATAAATTTCGATTCATCCATTCTTCTAACTTAACCGTTTACGAAGAGGATACAATCGAGCTTTTCTACTCTGAACACTACAAGACGCATATTTGCGAGTACTACGAATTTTAAAGGAAGGATTAATATGTTGCTAAAACCCGCCAAGGTAGATAAAGCATTGGTTCTTGGTGATATGATGGCAATGATTGAAGTCATCAAGGAAGTAAGAGGTTATACCTTAAATAAAATCTACGTCTCACCAGAGAAAATGATAAAGATGATTCATCCAACAAGCAAGATATCGCAGCAATGGCTTAGTCGATTGAAATCCATGAAGACCAGTAAGCATTTTAGCTTAAAAGTTCTTCGTGACTTAACTGAGAATAAGGATCTGGCTTACTTGAAGAAAGTACTGAGTAATGTAAATACTCCTGAAACAGAAGAAGAAATTGAATTAAAGAAATTCCTCTGTTTCTTCTATCAGTTAGACGATCGTGAATTTGATATATTCATTGTGAAAGCATACGAGCATTACATCGAAAGACTGGAGAAGTATCGAGCTACAGTAGATAAGGAATATCAAACTCCGGTTACTGAATAATAAAAATAGAGACACTCTGACGAAGTGTCTCTATTTTTTATTTAATTTCAGATATATAATATTATCTTGAACCTAATGGAGATATCCCCATTAGAAACTTTAATCTTTTGTATAAGGAATTTGTTATGTTTAATTTTATTCGTAAACTGTTTTCTTCTAATAAACCAGTAATAACTGGTAAACTGACGATTGATGATTATGATAAAATCATTGCTGATTTAAATAGTAGTAGTTTAGTAGAGAAAGTATTGTTAAGCCGTGCTGCCTATAGTGACGACTTGGCGCTCTACATTACGTTTAAAAGACCACTTAATGTGGTTGATGAAACTACTAATGAGAATCGTATGGATAACATGGCGATAGCACTGGAAGATGAATCTTTTGTCTTCCAGCAAAGTGATAAGCTGTTTAAAATTACAGCTTAAAATAAGTACGAAAATAGAGATACCTTGTTAGGGTATCTCTATTTTTTTTGTTTTATTTTAACTATATACTATTTAAGTGAGTATTCTAACTCTATTTAAAAGGAAATCAAAATGTCATCAAATATCGATAATCAAATGGGTCAAGAATTCTACAATAGCTTAGCTAACTCTGTAGAAATCTTTTTTAAAGAAAATAACGCTAAGTGGAACATGGATTATCACGCCATGCGTGAATACAAAGGTGAAGAAGAAGTTTCTAAATCGAACATTAAAGTCATTACGGCTGAATTGACTGTAGACCATTACGAAACATGGGCTAACTTCTATAACTTCATGTCCTATAGCTTCTGTGGTTTATCCGCCAGTAATAAGAAAGATCACTATTTTAAAGAAACACGAAATCATGTCCCTACTGAAATAACAGACGATAGTGATTTAACGTATGATCGAATTACTAAACTGATTGCTGAGTTTGGTTTTGTAGATGAATTAAACATCAAATACGCTTACAAGATTGTGATCAATTTTGAGAAAGGACAGTAAATTGCTGAATCCTAAGCTACAACAAAAGGCTATTCAGTTAAGAGACTTGAGCAAGTATGCTCATGCCTTTTCTCCTGTACTGACTTTGCCATTAGTACACTTCTATACCAGTGTAGTAAAACCATTTAAGCCTAGAAACCCAATAGAGACAATAGCTTGTCTTTGGATTAATCGTTTACGCGAAGTAAAAGGCAATAAATACTACAATGGTGCAGTATTACAAACGATCATTAATGATAAACCATTAGGTTATCTATTAGGACTTTTGAAAGGCATTCATTCACCTAAGACAGAAGAAGAGAAAGAACTAAGACGATTCATTCTTTTCTTTTATCAGATAGGAAATGAAGAAATCTATCAAGAGTTTCTAAGAGAAGCTTTCCATCGATAAGGAGTAACCATGTTACCTAGTTATATTGATATTTTTCGAAGTATTTGTTTTACTAGAAATCCAGATAATAGTGAAAATGATCCCTCTGATCATTTTCCTTATAACCCCGAAATTATCCGATGGCTTTACAATACTAATAAATACCTTACTGAGAACGAACTTGAGGAAAAGTATAGTGATGTAAGTTTACTTAGTGTTGTGGATTTTCGTATGGGTGTGATGGCAAATATGGATTTATACCGATTCGATAGCCGTCGACCTATTTATATCCTACTTAAGGAATATCACCCTGGATTAATCAGACGTTACGATATTAGTAATTACCGTGATAACGTAGCCATTCATGTGGATAAGTTTGATTCAGATACCATTATTAAACTAATCAATACAGTTTATAATATCTATCGAAATAAGATCGATAAAGCTGTTATGTTTGGTGATTTGGATATTGCTGATATTCGATATAGAAATCGAGAACTAATCTATAAAGAAAGGATTAATATCGAGCAGTATTCGACAGAAGATAATAAACGTTGGGTAGATTTGAAATCTATTAGGTTTAAAGTAGAAGACGATTATTATTCATTAGTAGACTTTGTAATTTTAATTGTTACGAATAGACCCAAGAATGTAACGATAACCTATAACCTAGTCGATGTGGATCAATACAAAGATCCTTTAGAGGTAACTCAAGAAGAGATCGATACGATAAAACGCATGGAAGAAGAATTTCTAAAACAACAAAAAGAAATTCAAGAACTATCTGATTATGTAAAGTATAAACGACAATCCTCTACTCCTGTATCCGCAGGAGTAGAGGGTAATATGTCGTTTAAAACAAACAAAAAGAGCTTAGTGGGAAGATTCCTATCTAAGTTCTTCAAATCGTAACTGCTTGTGTAAGCAAGCAAATCACGTTACAGAAAGGAGGTGAAACATGTGGAACGTAGTTATCAAATCCAGGCACTCCAAATAAAGGAGATGATGGGTATAATATCTAAAGAAGAAAGCAATTTGTTAAACGCATTAATTCAAGCCGAAAATGAATTGCTGGACTCTTGGGTTGAGGACTTTTACTACTAAAGTTTTCACCCGTTACTAAATAACAATAATAACGATAGGAAAGACAGTGTTAGTAGCATTGTCTTTCTTTTTTCCTTTCATAATAGAAAAGAAGCTAAAGAATAACCCTTAACTTCTTTTTTACTTTACAGCTTACAAGCACCACCTGCACAACCATCATCCAAGCTATCTTGGGTGTCATCCGCACCATCATTCGTGTGGTGATAATACAGAGTCTTCACACCCCATTTATAAGCCAGCATGAGTTCTTGAAGCATCAGTTTCATCGGTACTTTACCATTAGGCAAAGCAGCAGGATTATAACGAGTATTCGTCGAAATAGCCTGATCCATGAATTTCTGAATAATCGCTACAATCTTCAAGAAACCTTGGTTATTATTGTCATCCCATAAGTATTCGTATTGATCCTTCAATCGTTCGTATTCAGGTACAATCTGTTTCAGAATACCATCTTTAGAAGCCTTAACCGTTAAAGGACTTCTAGGAATGTCAATACCATTAGTGGCATTACTGACTTGAGAACTACTTTCAGAAGGGAACTGAGTAGA
>FLSF01323977.1_pt1 | contig 20231 bp, 20 predicted proteins | sample 1550431 | NCBI WGS metagenome assembly FLSF01 (sample SAMEA4031754, study PRJEB14383) | metagenome | biome: human; feature: oral; material: saliva | place: Philippines | collected 2014 | reverse complement strand
CCGCTGCTGCCGCCCGCGGTGTAATCCAAATGCCACGGATTGCGCGTGATGCCGTAAATTTCGGTTTCGGTAACGGGATACGCGCCCCATTCGGGCGTAGTGGTTTTGCCGAACACGCGCAGCCCCGCATCGAGATAGGCTTGGGTCAAATCGCTGTTTTGTTTGGCAATGTAATGCTGCATCATGCGCGACCCCGACCATGTCGGCGCGCCTTCCCAATCCGCCAGCAAGTCTTTGAGCAAAAACGGTACGCCCGCCAGCGGCGTATCGGCATTTTCAGACGACCCCTGCCACGCCGCCGCGCGTTCGCGCAAATCGTGCGCCAACAGATTGAGCTTGGGATTGACTTCGTCCAAGCGGTTTAAAGCAGCCTGCAACACTTCATCGGCGGACACTTCTTTTTTGCGGATCAGCTCTGCCAAACCGACGGCATCGTAACGGATGTAGTCTTGAAACTTCATGGTTTTCCTTTCGGATTGATGAACACACGTTTTTTCGGTCAGGCATAGCTACCTGCCATGGTAAAGCGTTTAATGTATTTAGCTTCCATGATTGTTGCAGTTTACTGAAAGAATATGCACATGGAGAAACCCGCTAAATGTCTTGGTGGTAGTTTAGGGAATTTTGCAAAGATCTCAACCTACGTTTATTACCATCCTCTCCACAGAATTTTACCTGATTGAATACTATCAATTTGTTCTTTATCCAATACCTCATTGGCATGTTTCGTAAATTCTCTACGCCATACAGGTAACCAGACATATTTTGCATTAGTACTGTGCCCCATATGTTCGGGGGTATACAGCAATTCCGCTAACACTTCTTTATCAGTAATAATTTTCTCCTCATAAGCTTTATTGGCTGTTTTCAACAGGTAGATATGATCTTTCATTGAAGCAAAATGCATCAACATAATAGCGTATGCTTTTTGGGATTGGTCAAACTCCTTGGACTTAATAACATAAGCCGCATCACAGACATACGGAGATGGATTATCCAATATTTCAGCTTTTAACAGCGTATATACAGATATATCCCTTGTAGGATCGTTCCATGTAACAGGTGCAAACAACCCCTTTTCCTTATTAATTTTTCTAACACGTTCTTCTGACAGATCATCTATAAATTGGAAAAAATCATTGTTTAGGTTTATATACTGACAAGACCGTGTATCTATTTCACTATAGCCCCAAAAAACAAATAATAGGATAAAAGGAGTTGTAGTCAAAAGTTTTCGAGTTAACTTCATCATTTTTTATATGGCTTATATTTCAAACAGTAACACCGGATAAAGAAAAAGAAACAAATTTATCGTTGCTGCAAAAAGGTCGCCTGAAACCGCCTTGACGTTTTCAGACGACCTTTGAGTCAATAGCGCACAAGGTTTACGGCAGAATTTCAATTTCCGCATTGTGCTTTACGCTGCGGTAAAGTTCGTCGACTTCTTCGTCTGTTACCGCGATGCAGCCGTTGGTCCAGTCTCTTTGCAGGTGTTTTTTACCGATAAATCCCCAGCCGTTTTTCATGCCGTGGATTTTAATCAGCCCGCCCGGGCTTTTGCCTTGTGCCGCAGCGTAGGCTTTGTCGGCTTCGTTGGGATAGGAAACGCCGAGGTTTTTATGGTAGCCGCTATTGGGATTGCGCTCATTGATGCGGTATTTCCCTTCGGGCGTTTTGCCGTCGCCTTCAAACTGTTTATGCCCGACCGGTTGCTTGCCCAACGAAATGGGATAGGTTTTCAGCAACCTGCCTTGTGAGTACGCCGACATGGTGCGCTTGCTTTTATGTACGACCAATCTGTCGATAACCGCATCTTCAGGCAACGGCGCTTCACTTGGCATGGCAACGGTTGTCGTGGAACGAATCGGCGCGGCAAACCAAAACACCAAAGCAGCGACAGCCGAAAGCACGACTGCCGCCAAGCCGATCTTCAAACCCACTTTCATCTTTCAGACGGCCTTACAAAGCCTTAAACGCTTCGATAAACACTTCCGAACGGTGTGCATAGCCTTTGAACATATCGAAGCTCGCGCAGGCGGGGCTAAGCAACACGATATCGCCCGCTTCAGCTTGGGCGTATGCCGTCTGAACCGCTTTTTCCAAAGTGGCGCAGTCGGTCATATTCAGACCGCAGCCGTCCAAATCGCGGCGGATTTGCGGTGCATCGACGCCAATCAGGAACACGCCTTTTGCCTTGCCGGCAAGCGCGTCGCGCAGGGGCGTGAAGTCCTGCCCTTTGCCCATGCCGCCCAAAATCACGAAGAGCGGATTTTGCAAACCGGCAATCGCGGCGGCGGTCGCGCCGACGTTCGTGCCTTTGCTGTCGTCGATAAACACCACGCCGTTTTTCTCGCCGATTTTTTCCACGCGATGCGGCAGGCCTTGGAAAGTTTTGACGTGTTCGAGCAATGCTTCGCGCGGCAAACCGACAGCTTCGCACAAGGCGACAGCAGCCATAACGTTGGCGACGTTGTGCAAGCCTTGCAGCGGGATGTCTTGCGTAGAAATCAAATCTTCATTGCCTTGTTTCAGGCGGCCTGTCTCGCGTTCCAACCAAAAATCGGCTTCGTGTTCCAACGAAAACCATTTCACCTCGCGCCCGGCGCGTTTCATTGCGCGGCAGAACACGTCGTCTGAATTTAAAACCTGCACTCCATCGCCACGGAAAATCTTGTCCTTGGTATGCGCATAGTCGAGCAAGTCGTCGTAGCGGTCGAGATGGTCTTCAGAAATGTTCAGCACCGTCGCCGCAGTCGGGCGCAGGCTTTCAGTGTTTTCCAGTTGGAAGCTGGAAAGCTCCAACACCCACACGTCCGCCTTTTTACCTTCGCGCTGCAATTCCGCTTCCAAAACCGGCGTGCCGATATTGCCCGCGATAACGGTATCCAGCCCGCACTTGATGCAAAGATAGCCGACCAGGCTCGTTACCGTGGTTTTACCGTTGCTGCCGGTAATCGCAATCACCTTGTCGCCGCGGCGGTTCACAATGTCCGCCAGCAATTCAATGTCGCCCAACACACGCCCGCCGTTTTGCTTGAACACCTCAATATCCGGCTGCCGCTCGCTGATGCCGGGACTGAGCGCCAGAATATCGAAACCATTATCCAACGCATCTTTCAGACGGCCCGTATAAAACACCAGCCCGTCAAACATCTTACCGATTTGCGACACGCGCTCCGGTTTCAGCTCTGCATCATAAGCAGCAACCTCCGCGCCGTTTTTGCGCAGATAGGCAATCATGGAAATACCCGTACCGCCGAGTCCGGCGACGAGGATTTTTTTGTTTTGGAAAGTCATTTTGGTTTTGTCCTAAGTTTTTTTCAGACGGTATTTAAATAAGGATTCAATATCCTGCCTGATTCAATTCTCTATAAGCATCACAACCTTGTTGTAGTCCGTTATCACAAGCCTTACCAAACCACTCTTTGGCAATCTTATAGTTCCGACGAACACCTTCTCCTTTGGCATACATCAAACCCAAATTATATTGGGCTTGTGCGATCCCTTGTTCTGCAGCCTTGCGATACCACTGCACTGCCTGTATATAGTCCCGACGAACTCCTCTCCCATTCTCGTACATCACACCCAAATTAAATTGGGCTTGTGCAAACCCTTGTTCTGCCGCCTTGCGATACCACTGCACTGCCTGTATATAGTCCTGACGAACTCCTTGCCCATTGTCGTACATCACACCCAAATTAAATTGGGCTTGTGCAAACCCTTGTTCTGCAGCCTTGCGAAACCACTTCACTATCTGTACATAGTCTTGACGGACTCCCTGTCCGTTGTAATACATCAAACCTAAATTAAATTGGGCTTCTGCAATCCCTTGTTCTGCCGCCTTGCGATACCATCTGACCGCTTCAACATAGTCTTTGCGGACACTTTGTCCTTTTTCATACATCACACCCAAATTATATTGGGCTTTAGCAAACCCTTGTTCTGCCGCCTTGCGATACCACTGCACTGCCTGTGCATAGTCCTTACGAACTCCTTGCCCATTGTAGTACATCCCACCCAAATTATATTGGGCTTTAGCATTTCCTTGCTTCGCAACTTGAAACGTTTCCTTAAAATCCGGCACATTATCAGCCCAAACTGCCTGCACCAAGCCCAAAGATAACAGGGCTACCATCATTTTTTTTAATAATTTATTCATTCTAAAATTCATTTCTTTCAAATTATTGTTTCTGTTTTATCCTAGTTTTTTCAGACGGCATTTCATAAACCGCTCAATAACCCGATTCTAAACGACGGTAACCGTCACATCCTAGCCGATTACCGTTATTACATGCCATACCGAGCCACGCTTTGGCAACTCTTAGATTTTGGCGGACACCTTGTCCATTAGCATACATCGCACCCACATTGTATTGGGCTTTGACATGACCTTGCATTGCTGCCTTTTCAATCCACTTCACTGCCTGCACATAGTTTTGACGGACTCCTTGTCCATTGGCATACATCACACCTAAATTATATTGGGCTTTGACATCACCCTGCTTTGTAGCTTTACGATACCATTTAACCGCTTCGACATAGTCTTGGCGTACACCTTGTCCGTCGGTATACATCACACCTAAATTATATTGGGCTTGAGCATCACCCTGTTCTGCCGCTTTTCTATACCATTTTGCCGCTTCGACATAGTCTTGGATCATACCTTGCCCATTAGCATACATCACACCTAAATTAAGTTGGGCTTCAGCACTTCCTTGTTCCGCTGCTTTATGGAACCATTTCGCCGCTTCAGCATAGTCTTGATGTACGCCTTGTCCGTTGACATACATTACACCCAAATTGGATTGGGCAGCTGCATCCCCTTGTTCTGCTGCCTTGCGAAACCACCGCACTGCCTCTGCATAATCCTGGCGCACACCTTTTCCGTTGACATACATCAACCCCAAATTAGATTGTGCTCGGGTATCTCCCTGTTTCGCTGCTTTACGATACCACTTGACCGCTTCAGCATAGTCTTGGCGCACGCCTTGTCCATCAGCATACATTACACCCAAAATATATTGAGCAGGAACATAACCTTGTTCCGCCACCCACAAAATTTTCTGAACGTCAGGAACCTCTTCCGCATACACTGTTTGTCCTATACCGAAAACCAGCAAGGCTACCATCATTTTTTTTAATAATTTATTCATTTTAAAATCCATTACATTCAAATTATTGTTTCTGTTTTATCCTAGTTTTTTCAGACGGCCCTTAGCAAAATTCAATACCCTGCCTAATCCAATTGGCGATAAACATCACAACTTTGCTTGTCTCCATTAGCACAAGCCTTCTTAAACCATTCTTTAGCAACTATTTTACTTTGACGTACACCTTGCCCTTTTTCATACATCAAACCCAAATTATATTGAGCATCTGCATACCCCTGCTCTGCTGCCTTGAGATACCATTGCACCGCCTGTGCATAGTCCTGACGAACTCCTTGCCCATTGTCGTACATCACACCCAAATTATTTTGAGCTTGGGCATGTCCTTGTTCAGCCGCCTTGTGATACCACTCCACTGCCTTTGCATAGTTTTGGTGCACGCCTTGCCCTTTTTCATACATCATACCCAAATTAATTTGAGCACCTGCATGTCCCTGTTCCGCAGCCTTGCGATACCACTGCACCGCATTTGTATAGTCTTGACGAACTCCTTTTCCATTATCATACATCACACCCAAATTATTTTGCGCATCTGCATGTCCCTGTTCCGCAGCCTTGCGATACCATCTCACCGCCTGAACATAGTCTTGGCTCACACCTTGTCCTTGTGCATAGGACAGGCCTAGATTATATTGGGCTTTTGCAAGCCCTTGCTCTGCCGTTTTGCGAAACCATCGCACTGCCTCTGCATAGTCTTGACGAACTCCTTGCCCATTGGCATACATCATACCCAAATTATATTGGGCATCGGCCAATCCTTGTTCTGCCGCCTTGCGATACCACTGCACTGCCTGTGTATAGTCCTGACGAACTCCTCGCCCATTGTCGTACCTCACACCCAAATTATATTGAGCTTGAGCATACCCTTGTTCTGCCGCCTTGCGATACCACCGCACCGCCTGTGCATCGTCTTGATGGACTCCTTGCCCATTGGCATACATCAGACCCAAATTATATTGGGCAGCTGCAAATCCTTGTTCTGCATCTTGAAACGTTTCCTTAAAATCCGGCACATTATCAGCCCAAACCGCCTGCGCCAAACCCAAAGATAACAGGGCTACCATCATTTTTTTTAATAATTTATTCATTTTAAAATCCATTACATTCAGATTATTGTTTCTGTTTTATCCTAGTTTTTCAGACGGCCTTAACTAGTGAATTCCTTAAAAAAGCTATTCACACCATAGCTACTCAAAATCTGCTGTAATTCCGGTGCGCGTACCCAAGGATCAACCGCCATCGGCGGCATAGGCGGTTCGATACCGTCTTCGTTTTGGTTACGACACCAATCTGCCATGGCAAAAACTTGGATTAAAACCGGCTCGGCAAGTGTTTTGTCGATGTCCAATTCGCTCATGGCTTGGGCAAAGCAGGCGATCCATTCGTTGCGGACTTGTACGTTGACGGCAAAAGGCATATGGCGGGCACGCAGTTGGGGATGGCCGTATTTTTCGATAAAGAGTTGCGGTCCACCGAGCCAGCCGCTGAAAAATTCGTAGAGCTTTTCGCGTATCAGGGTCATATCTTCGCCGTGCATTTGGCGCAAGGTTTGATATTTCGGCTCAAGTTCCATCAAGTCGTAGAAACGGTCGGTCAGGGTGCGGATGCCGGTTGCGCCGCCGAAAGATTGGTACATGTTTGGGGACTTTCTGTGTGGATTATTGCGGGATTTATTTTTGAAATAGAGGATTCAGACAAGCATGCTTATCCTACATAATGGCCGTCTGAAACTTTCAGACGGCCTTTGGAGATTTAGCGGATTTTAAGGGTACTCAAACCAATCAGCACTAAGACGATGGTGATAATCCAAAAACGGACGACGACTTGGGTTTCTTTCCAGCCTTTTTGTTCGTAATGGTGATGAATCGGCGCCATCAGGAAAATGCGTTTTTTGGTGCGTTTGTACCAACCGACTTGCAACATAACGGAAATGGCTTCAACGACAAACAGGCCGCCCATAATGACGAGGACAAATTCTTGGCGGATGATGACGGCAACGGTACCGAGCGCCGCACCGAGCGCGAGCGCGCCGACGTCGCCCATAAAGACTTGTGCCGGATAGGCGTTAAACCACAAAAAGCCGAGACACGCGCCACACATGGTGGTACAGAAAATCACGACTTCGTTTGCTCCGGCAACGTAAGGTAATTGCAGGTATTGTGCAAATTGTGAGTGGCCGCTGGCATAAGCAAAGATGGCAAGGCCGGTGGCAACAAGGACGACGGGGAAGGCGGCAAGTCCGTCAAGGCCGTCGGTCAGGTTAACGGCATTGGATGTGCCGACGATGGTCAGGTAGGACAATACCAAGAAGCCGACTACGCCAAGCGGCAAGGCAACTTGTTTGAAGAAGGGAACAATCAGGATATTGTTGGCGGAATTTGTCGCAAGGTAGAACAACACCAAGCCGGCAATGATGGCGACGCTCGACTGCCACACCATTTTGAATTTGGCAGACACGCCGTTAGGGTCTTTATAAACTACTTTGCGCCAATCGTCGTAAAAACCGAGTGCACCGGTAGCAAGCAAGACGCCTAAGAGAATCCAGATATAAGGATTTGCCCAGTTGCCCCACAAGATTGTGGATACGGTAATGGCGGTCAAAATCAACGAGCCGCCCATGGTTGGCGTACCGTTTTTGACGAGGTGGGTTTGCGGGCCGTCGGTGCGCACTGCCTGGCCGACTTTAAGCGCAGTCAGTTTGCGGATGGTCCACGGACCAAGCAATAGGGAAAACGCCAAAGCAGTCAAAGCCGCCATGACGGCGCGGAATGTGGTGTATTGAAAAATATTCAGCCCGGTTAACCAGTTACTGAAATGTGCGAGCCATAAAAACATGGAACTTCCTTTTTTGTTTTTGTTGTTACAGCGGGCTTATGCCCAATTAAAAATCAATCAGTATGCCGTCTGAAATTGCAGACGGCCTTATTGATTAAGATTATTTCTCTACCACGCAAATCGGATAGTTTCCGGGATTCTTTCCGCCGCCCAAGTCCAAGCAGGTATCTTCATAGATAAATGCCTGTACTTTCATTCCGGCATAAAACGCGGCAAACAGCAAACCAGCCAATAGAAAAATCTTTTTCATATTTCAGACGGCCTTTTACGCGGTTGTTGCTACCAATGCCTCAACCACTTCTTCCATCTTCATAAAGCGCGAGCCTTTGACCAGCACAGTAGCGTGTTCAGGCAAATCGTGGCTCAACACTTGAATCAACGGATCTTTGTCTGCAAACCACAAACCTTCCGCACCAAACGTCTCTGCCGCTTCAACGCTGTTGTCGCCGACAAAATATGCGGCCTCGATGCCTTTATCCCGCGCATACGCGCCAACTTCGGCGTGCATGGCGGCGGCTTCGTCCTCGCCCAGTTCGCCCATATCGCCCATCACAAAAATACGCGGCGCAGGCATAGCGGCGAGCACATCAATGGCGGCTTTCATACTGTCAGGGTTGGCATTATAAGTATCGTCAATTAAAGTCGCGCCTTTAATGCCTTGCTTGATATTCAGACGGCCTTTGATATTGCTGAAATTTTTCAGGCCGTCTGAAACTTCGGCAAGGCTCAAACCTGCCGCCAAAGCCAGAGCAGCAGCCGCTACGGCATTATGTACATTGTGGCGGCCAGGGACCGGCAGTACCACGGCAACACGTTCATTACCTCGCACCAAATCAAACGCACAAGACAACGGTTTCAATTCAATATTTTCTGCATGGACATCGCCACTGGCAATGCCGAAAGTCTGAGCGTTCAATTGCGCAGTAGCCGCTTCAAATGTAGCGATATTGGCATCTTCGCACGGAATCAGCGCAACGCCGTCTGAAAGCAAACCTTCGTAGATTTCACTTTTGGCTTTGGCAATATCACCGACACCATCAAAACCGCAGCCAACATGCGCGCGCAAAGCGTTATTGATCAAAGCAACATTCGGACCGGCAATTCGAGTCAGCAAAGACAACTCGCCAAAATGGTTCATACCCATTTCAATGACGGCATAGCGGTGTTTTTCGTTCAGTTTCAACAAAGTCAGCGGCAGGCCGATATGATTGTTGAAATTGCCGGCAGTCGCCAACACAGCTTCATCACCGAATCGATGATGCAATACGCCGGCCAACATCTCTTTAACCGTTGTTTTGCCGGAAGAGCCGGTAATGCCAAAGACAAACGGATTCACATTTTCACGCCACGCCTTCGCCAGTTTTTGCAAAGCCACAAGCGTATCGTCAACCTTCAGCGCGCCTTTCAAAGCCGCACAATCTTCGCGCGAAACCACAACTGCCGTTGCCCCCGCTGCCAATACATCCTCAACAAAGTCATGCGCGTCAAAGCGCTCACCGGCAAGCGCGAAAAATACATCGCCTTCCTGAATATCGCGGCTGTCTGTAACAATACGCGAAACGGGTTGATTTTCAGACGGCATCGGAAGGTTGAGGGTTTGGCAGATGAAATTTAGGTCTAGTGGTTTCATGGTTTCTTTCATTTGTTTTTTCAGACGGCCTCACATAACCATCTGTAAATGTTTCATCATAGATTTAGGTGTAACAAAAGTTAAACCGTACATACTGCCTAATGCCACTGCCTGGCTTTCCTCTAAATCGGCAACCAGTATCACAAAGCGGTCATCCGGCAAATTCAATCGTTTTTTCAAGCGTACATATTTTTCAATGTCTCGTCTGAACTCCCCTGATTTACATTCCACCACAATCGGCTCTTTACCCATCGGCAAAAATACAACATCCAACTCCTGTTTATCTTCATTGTCGAATTTGACTTTTACATTTCGAGCGCAAGAAAAAGCATAATCTTTGCCTTTGTGTTTTGCTTCTTCAAGCATTTTGCCCAGTGCAAACCATTCAAGCCAACCACCACAAAAAAAGTGCTTGATGGCACTAGCACGTTGCAGATTCAAGCGAACAATTTTTTCCTGTTTCTGATAGAAATACTTAGAAAACAGAGTATGGCTATAAAATTGTCGGCATAAATTATTCATTGTTTGCCCATCTTTTTGCGACATTTTACCTATATCCAAACTAATGCTTGTGTGGTTGTGACTATATGCCCGACTAATCTGCCCCAACATATTTTTAGTAATCTGATAATTGCTGCCCAATTTAGTGGCAGCCTCATCAAAAAAACCGCTCATATTGACCGCCTGAAAGTCAAACATCGGCACAATATTGGCTCGGGCAAACCATTGCCGTATTGGTTCATGCTGTTTTTCAGTAGCTAAAATGTCAGTTTCCGATAAATTGACGCCTGCCAGCAGATTATAATTTTGATTTTCCGAACCAGTATCTTGCTGTGTATTTTCCTCCCTGCCGTCTTCCTGTTGCTTCAAAGCCTGCAATTCCCGGTTCACTGAAAAATAACGTTCCAACAATTTACTGACAAAAAATAAAGTGTCGTAAACCTTAACCGGAGCCGTGCATTTTGGACAAGCAATTTCACTCATTCCGGATTCGTAGTAATGCTCATTCATGCAACCGCATTTATTGCAGCGAAAAATACCCATAATATTCCCTTATTATTTGTTTCAAAATTTATTTCAGACGACGTTTGAAAATTTTATCTTTCCTGGTTAATCAGCGGATACGGATTCACCGCGCCACTCGGCAGATACACGCCGTAATGCAGGTGGGCCGGTGTGGTTCTAGCGTTGCCGGTTTTACCGACATAGCCGATGACCTGCCCTTCTTTTACTCGCTCATACAGGCGGATACCGGCAAACTTATTCAGGTGGGCATAGTAATGCCACGCACCCGGCCCTTGAATACCGATGACTTTACCGCCCAATCGGTTGCGCCCGATTTTGGTGACGATGCCGGGCGTGGTACTGCGTATCGGCGTATTTTTCTTAGCAAAAATATCCACACCTTCATGCCTGCGCCCCTGACTGCGCGCCGCGCCCCAAGTATCGTCAAACCGTTTGCCTTTAACGGGATTAGGCAGGCTTTGCTCGGCAGGAGGCTGTTGCGCCCTCAACTGTTCGATTTCGGCAGTAGGACGCGGAAGTTGTTTGGTTGTACAGCCTGCGAATAAAACTACGGCTGTACTGATTAATAAGGTTTTTGTCGGCATTTTCAGCATCAAATCGGTCTCCTTGTTGTTCAGACGGCCTTGTTAAAAAGTCTTCCGAAACAAACAACTGTGATGGGTTTAATGGCTGACGTGCCGTAATGCGTGTGTTGTTTTGCTTTTGTTTTGTATGGTTAAATCTTTTTCAGACGGCCTTAAGGTTTCGGGCCGTCTGAACATTTGCGATATGGTCTATCCGCGCTCTGCCAATGCTTTTTCTGCGATTTCAAAATCGGAGAAATGGTGTTTCACGCCTTGTACATCCTGATAGTTTTCATGTCCTTTACCGGCAATCAGAATGATGTCGTTCGCGGCAGCCTGCTCAACCGCATAACGGATGGCAACGGCACGATCAACTTCGACGCGTTCAGGATTAGGGACGGCAGGCAAAATATCGTTGATGATGTCTTGCGGATTTTCCAAACGTGGGTTATCGCTGGTAACCACTACTTTATCGGCACCCTGAACTGCTGCCGCACCCATCAATGGGCGTTTGCCGCGGTCTCGGTTGCCGCCGCAGCCGAATACGCACCATAAGGCCGCGCCCTGCGGTTTGATTTCCTGCAAAGTGGAGAGTGCTTTTTCCAGTGCATCGGGTGTGTGGGCATAATCGACAACGACCAAGGGCTTGCCGCTGTTCATAATGCAGTCCATGCGGCCTGAGGCGGGACGGATTTTTGCCAGTACAGCCAATACTTTATCCAGCGGATAACCGTTGGCACACAACAAGGCGATGCAGGCGGCGAGATTTTGCGCGTTGAACCGTCCGAGCAGACGGGTGCGGCATTTTCCTTCGCCCCATGGGGTTTGGAATACGGCTTCCATGCCGTCTGAAGAGGCGGTGAAATTGGTAATGCGGATGTCGGCGTGTTCGCTGAAACCATAGCTGTAAACGGCTAAATCGAGACAGTCTTTTTTCAGACGGCCTGCGAGTTCTGCACCGTATCCGTCATCGACATTGATGATGGCGTGTTGCAGGCCATGCCAGTAAAACAGACGCGACTTGATGGCGCCGTAGGCTTCCATCGTGCCGTGGTAGTCGAGGTGGTCACGGGTGAGGTTGGTGAAGATTGCGCTACAGAATGGCACGCCGTTGACACGCGATTGGTCAAGGCCGTGGCTGGAGACTTCCATCGCGGCGGCTGTTGCGCCTTGTTGACGGAAGCGGTAGAGCAGGGTTTGGACATCGACGGGGGCGGGGGTGGTATGCGTGGTTTCTTCCAATGCGCCCCAAAAACCGTTGCCGACTGTGCCGATAATGGTGGTTTTTTCGCCCAACAGATCGGCAGCTTGCGCCAGCCATTGTGTGATGGAGGTTTTACCGTTGGTACCGGTTACACCCCAGACTTTGAGGCCGTCTGAAACGTTGCCGTAAACTTGCGCCGCCAACATACCGGCGCGATGTTTCAGATCTTTAATGCCTTGATTGGGAACGTTCCATTCGGGATTCCACGCAAATTTTCCGTCATCATCCCAAAAAACAAAGGTCGCACCGTTGGCAATGGCGGCAGGGATATAGCTGCGGCCGTCTGTATATTCGCCCTGACAGGCAACGAAAATGTCACCCTGCTTAATTTGTCGGCTGTCTGAATGCAACAAACGCCCTGCTGCGTTTTCACACAGCAGAGGCGGAAAGTTGGTTTCAGCCAAGGGGGTTAACTTGCTGAACATAAACAATATCTCTTTGATTGTTTGGATTATGACGGTACTTTGACAGTAGCGGCATTACTTAAAGGCTTGGTTGGGGAAACGCCCAAGATGTTCAAGCTTCCGCTCATGACTTCTTTGAATACAGGACCCGCAACCACGCCGCCGTAATAGCCGTTTGCAGTCGGCTCGTCGATGGTAACGGCCACAATCACGCGTGGATTTTTAGCCGGAGCAAAACCGATGAACGTACCGACGTGTTTGTTGTCCACATAGCGGCCATTGACCAGTTTGCGCGCCGTACCGGTTTTCGCACCTACGTCGAAACCATCCACGGCACCGGCAGTACCGGTACCGCCGGCCTCAGTAACGGAAACCATCAACTCACGCACTTTTTTTGCGGTAGAGGCTTTGATAACGCGCTTGCCTTTAGGTGCAACCGCTTGTTTTTCAAAGCTGACCGGCAACAATTCACCGTCATGGGTCAAGACAGTATAGGCACGCGCCAATTGCAACAGGCTCAATTGCAGGCCATAACCGAAAGACATGGTTGCCTGTTCGATTTTTTGCCATCTGCGCCAGCTTCTCAACAAACCTGCCGTTTCACCCGGGAAGCCTGAATGCATGCGCACGCCCACACCCAAATCATGATAGAAATCGTACATTTCTTTAGGCGTAAACATGGCAGAAAGTTTACTGGTGCCGACGTTGGAAGATTTTTGCATAATGCCGCGCACATCCAAAGTAGGATAAACGTGGGTATCTTGTACGGTGGCCGGGCCGATTTTGTAAGGCAAGGTGTTGAATGTATCGGTCGTATCCACTTTGCCGGAATCCAGCGCTTTGGCAATGGTAAACGGCTTCATGGCAGAACCAGGTTCGATCATGTCGGTTACGGCGCGGTTGCGGCGCTGTTCGCTATTGGCTTGGCCGGGCTGATTCGGATCGTAAGCCGGGCTGTTGACCAAAGCCAAAATTTCGCCGGTTTGCGCATCCAATACCACAACCGTACCCGCTTTGGCCTTGTGATAAGCCACAGCTTTGTTCAACTCGTCATATGCCAGCGTCTGAATGCGCTGATCCAAAGACAAAATCATGTCTTGGCCGTTTTTAGGCACGCTGTTGCGTGGAGAGTCGAGGCTGTCTACGATATTGCCTTTGTTGTCGCGCAATACGACTTTCGCGCCATCTTCACCGCGCAGGCTGTCTTCACGGGAAAGCTCCAAGCCCTCCTGACCTTTGCCGTCGATATTGGTAAAACCGATAACGTGCGCAAACAGATTGCCCATCGGGTAATGGCGTTTCAATTCTTTTTGGAAGGCGATGCCTTTAATGCCCAATGCCTTGATTTCTTCCGCTTTTTCGTAGCTGAGCTGACGCTTCAGATAGATAAAGCCTTTGTCTTTTTTAGACAATTTATTTTTTAACACTTCAACAGGCACATCGGCAATGGCCGACAGTTTCTCCAACTGCTCGTCAGTCGGCATTTCCTCCATACCGGAAGGCATGGCATACAATGATTCGGTAGGCGCACTCAACGCCAATGTAGCACCATTGCGGTCGGTAATCATACCGCGTGATGCAGGCAGCGGAAGCGTGCGCACAAAACGTTGGTCACCCTGATTTTTCAAAAACTCATGCTGACTGGTTTGCAGATAAACCCCGCGCACCAACAGACCGGTAAATGCCAGCGCAACGGCACCCAGCACCAAACCGATACGTCCGTTACTTGTCAGCGGTTTTTTTGTTTTTGTGGTTCCAGACAGCATTTGAGGTTTATATTCGTTCTTAATTAACATGTTGGACTTCTCATGACTTAGCTGCTCAGTGAGCTATTAATTCCCGTAAACACCTTGAAAACAAGGCTATATTCTTATTTTTTGCGTTCCAGCATAGCCGTATTATGCGCACCCGGCGGAAGCAGATGTTGCTTTTCGGCCGCCACTTTAATCAGTTTGTGGTTGGCCAATCTTGCCTGCTCCAGCTTCAAGCGCGCGTAATCCTGTTCCAACTGAATTTCCCGCTTTTGCGCCTTATCCAACTCGATAAAGTGCAAGCGCGACTGGTTTTGCTTAAACACTACGGCAAAGGCCGAAACCGTCACCAAAACCAGTAATAAAATATTCAACTTACCCATTTAAAACTTTCAGACGGCCTGTCAACAGAAACATCCCTTGCGACAATGCCGAAACGCTTCCCTAGTCAACAACCGAAAATTCGCCGCTGCTGCGCTCCGCCACCCGCAAAACCGCACTGCGCGCACGCGGATTGGCTTCAGTCTCTGCCGAACCCGGTTTGATTGCTTTGCCCACAGCCTTCAAAGGCGGCTGAGGCAAATCCGCTTCCTTAACCACTGCCCAACGGGGCAAAGGCACATGTTGCGAATATTTTTTAATAAACTGCTTCACAATTCTGTCTTCCAAAGAATGGAACGCAATGACGGCCAAGCGTCCACCCTCTTTCAGACGGCCTGCAACCTGCGGCAAAACTGCCTCTACCTCTTCGAGCTCGCGGTTAATAAAGATGCGAACTGCTTGGAAGGTGCGCGTTGCAGGGTCTTGTCCGCGCTCGCGAGTACGGACGTTTTGCGCCACAAGCTGCGCCAGCTTGCGGGTTGTATCGATGGGACTTTCCTCCCGTTGCGCAACAATGGCGCGCGCAATCTGGCGACTAAACCGCTCTTCACCATAATTCTTAATGACCTCGTGTAAATCCTGTTCGGATGCGGTTGCAATCCATTCCGCCGCAGACATCCCGCGGGTCGGATCCATCCGCATATCCAACGGCGCATCAAAGCGGAAACTGAATCCGCGGCTGCCATCGTCAATTTGCGGCGACGAAATCCCCAAATCAAAAAGCGCACCGTCAATCTTATCGATGCCCAATTCATCCAAGGCCGTCTGAAATGTTTCAAAACCATTGTGTACGACACGGACACGCTTATCTTGCGCCGCCAGTTCATTGGCTACCGCAATCGCCTCAGGGTCTTTGTCAAAAACAACCAAACGCCCTTGCTCGCCCAAACGCGACAAAATCAGCCGGGAATGCCCTCCCCTGCCGAACGTACCGTCCACATAAATCCCGTCTTCACGGATTGCCAACGCATCCACCGCCTCATGCAACAAGACAGTAACATGCTGATAATTTTCAACTTTACTCACAATTGCAAATCCGTTTGACTCAATTGGAAAGCCAATTCGTCAGGATCGATATCCAAAGCCTGATTCATTTCCTCTTCCCAATGTTCGCGGCCCCACAACTCCATACGGTTTGCACGGCCAACCAAAGTAACTTCTTTTTCAAAATCCACGCGTTTGCGCAGATTGGCCGGGATCAAAACACGTCCGGCGCTGTCCCACTCCAAAATCTCCGCATTGTGAAGCAGCAGATTTTGATACCGTTGCAAAGATTCATTGCCGGCTACTTTCAACTTCAGAATCTGCTCGGCTTTTTCCTCCCAAACGGGCTCCGGGTACATCAATAATTTTTTTCGGGAATCCAGGGTAACCACAATTGCAGGCGTATAACGGCGCAGCAAAATATCGCGGAATTTGGCAGGAATCGCCAACCGCCCTTTACTGTCCATACTCAATTCATGAGCGCCGCCAAACACATCACACCCCAAATTCGATTAAAATAAAACAGAGTGAGATTAAAAATCCCACCTTCCTAAAATATTTCGTTTTCGCTTCAACAGGACACATTTCAGGAAAAAGTAACCACTTTCACCCACTATGCCCCACTAACCGACACTATAAGAAATTTTGGCAATCAGGTCAAATCCGTTTCTTATCTGAAATGAAACACTAAATGCTTAAAATTCAATAGTTTATATACGCAATAATGAATGACATATGGATTTATTAAGCATTTCGTTTAGCATAAAATACTAGATATAGTATGATTTATATTATAAAAATACTACATATAGTATTTTTATACTCAATTACCACCCATTCCGTAAGCAGCTATAATATACAAACAAATTCAAATTTTTTACATTATCTAACAGTCATGAAGCTACAACTCCCCCTCCCCTCCCCTGACGCACAAGCCTCTTCAGCACACCTGACTAAGCTCATCAAAAACGAAATTGAACAACATCAAAACTGGATACCTTTCTCCCGATTTATGGAGCTTGCCCTTTACACACCTCAATACGGCTATTACAGCGGAGGCAGCCATAAAATCGGTACGGACGGCGACTTCATTACTGCCCCTACCCTCTCCCCCCTATTCGGACAAACCCTTGCCAAACAACTTGCCGAATTACTGCCGCAAACAGCAGGCAATATCTACGAATTTGGTGCAGGCACAGGCCATCTTGCCGCTACTTTGTTACAAAATCTTTCAGACGGCCTGAATCATTACTACATTATTGAGCTGTCGGCAGAGCTTGCAGAAAGACAACGTCAACATATTCTTGAGCACACATCTCCCGAAGCAGCCGCAAAAGTCATCCACCTCACCGCATTACCCGAACACTTTGACGGCATCATCATCGGCAACGAAGTATTGGATGCCATGCCGGTCGAACGCTTGATTTATCAAGATGAAGGATTTCAACAAATCGGCGTCAGCTTAGAGAATGACAAGCTAATCGAAGCCGTCAGACCATTGGCCCAAGCCGAACTGATACAAACAGCCGCCTTGTATTTTCCTCCCCTCCCTTCATACACAAGCGAGCTGCATCCGGCACAATATGCCTTTATCCAAACCCTGGCCGCCAAATTGCAGCGCGGCGGCATGATATTTATCGATTACGGCTTCGATGCCGCCCAGTATTACCATCCGCAACGCAAAGAAGGCACATTTATCGGCCACTATCGCCACCACACCATCCACGACCCATTTTTCAACATCGGCCTGACCGATCTGACCGCACATGTCAATTTCACCGATATTGCACGCGCCGGCACAGAATCAGGTTTGGACTTAATCGGCTACCTGCCCCAATCTTATTTCCTGCTCAATCTCGGCATCACTGATCTGCTGGCGCAAATTGGCAGTCCGGATTCAATTGAATACATCCAAGCCGCCGCAGCAGTACAAAAACTGATCCATCAGCACGAAATGGGCGAGCTTTTTAAAGTGATCGCTTTCGGCAGAGACATCGATATCGATTGGACAGGCTTCGTTCACGGCGATATTTGCCATAAACTATAACTCGACCATCTACTTTTTATTTTTAAAAAACAATAAGAAATAAAAAAAACCAAAATTAGCGCTTGCCAAATATTCAAAAAAAACTATAATAGCGACTTCACGAAACGGCGAATTAGCTCAGTCGGTTAGAGCAGAGGAATCATAATCCTTGTGTCCGGGGTTCGAATCCCTGATTCGCCACCAAATTTCGGGGGTATAGCTCAGTTGGTAGAGCGCTTGCATGGCATGCAAGAGGTCAGCGGTTCGATCCCGCTTACCTCCACCACTAAACAAAAAAGCTCTTGTTAAACACAAGGGCTTTTTTGTTTGGCTTAATTAATAACCAGATAAGGCATCAGAGCTTCCCTTCAATACCTAATCAATAAAGGCCGTCTGAAACATTTCAGACGGCCTTTTGTCTTTGATTACTTCACAAGCTTCAATACTTTTTTCGGTTTTCCTTCCGTAGATTCAGCTTTTTTATCTTCCGTTGCCACAGGATTGGTAGAAGCAGGCTGATATGGTTCCACCTCAAAACCCATACCCTCTCCACTTTCACGGCCAAATATACTGACGATATGACCGACCGGAATCCAAATCTCATGCGCTACGCCGGAAAAACGCGCAGAGAAATTGACCCACTCGTTGTCGATATTTAAATTATGGCTGGCTGTAGGGCCAATATTTAAAACAATCTCATTGTCGCGCACATACTGCATCGGAACGCGGGTATGTTCGTTTACCCAAGCGACGATGTGTGGTGTTTGGTTATTATCCAAGCACCATTCATACAAAGCGCGCAACAAATACGGTTTGGTTGAAGTCGCCATAAACCCATCCTTTAGCGGCGCATGGCTTTTTCAGCCGGAGTCAATGCCTCAATGAAGGCTTCGCGTTGGAAAATACGTTCCGCGTACTTCAGCAAAGGCGCGGCAGATTTGCCCAGTTTGATGTCGTAATAATCCAAACGCCACAACAGCGGGGACAAGGCAACATCGATCATGGAGAAGTCATCACCCAAAATATATTTGTTTTTAGCAAAAGACGGTGCCAGCAGGGTCAAGCCATTGCCAATGGCTTCACGCGCTTTAGCCTGTTCTTTATTGGTAGATTCAGGGTTTTCCAACACTTGCACCAAGCTGAACAGTTCTTTTTCCATACGGTACAGCACCAAACGGCCGCGACCGCGCATAACAGGATCACCCGGCATCAATTGAGGATGAGGGAAACGCTCGTCAATGTATTCGTTGATGATGTTTGATTCGTGCAAAATCAAATCACGCTCAACCAAGACCGGTACTTGGTTATACGGATTCATCAAAGCCAAGTCTTCCGGTTTATTGAACACGTCCACATCTTTAATTTCAAAATCCATGCCTTTTTCGTACAGAACAAAACGGCAACGTTGGCTGAATGGACAAGTAATACCCGAATACAAAGTCATCATAATCTTCTACTCCTGATCAATCTTTTCAGACGGCCTTAAGCCTTATAAAAATTCAGAAAGAATTATACATAATTTCAAATACTTAATCCAGAAATTTAGAATAACACGCTGTTTACATTAAGTAATTTTTAGATTTTCATTAATTCAACATAAACTAATCAAACAAACAAAAAAGGCAAACCTGAAACAGGTTTGCCTTTTTTGATTCAAAAGAATTAATGAACGTCTTTCCAGAATTCTTTTTTCAGGAAGTACGCCAACGGCAACATTACGGCAAACAGGAATGTCAAAACCATGTAACCGATACGGTGGCGTTGCAATTGAGCAGGCTCACCCATGTATACCAGGTAGTTCACCAAATCGCGCACATAAGCATCGTACTCTTTTTGGATTACTTTACCGTTAGGCAGACGACGGCTATGCAGACCGGTAGATTCCCAATACAGTTTAGGAGTCAGGTTGCCGTGCTCGTCTTTAATCATAACGGGCTGACCTTTGGCATCCAATTCAACGGCTTGAACACCTTGTTGCTCCCACAATGGGTGAGGCATACTCGCGCCGGCCAAAACGGTATTATTCCAACCGGTCGGACGAGTTGGGTCTTTATAGAAGCCGCGCATATAAGCGTACAGGTAGTCCGCACCTTTAGAACGGGCGATCAGGGTCAAATCTGGCGGAGGTGCACCCAACCATTTGGAAGCATCTTTCGGATCCATTGCCGCTACCATGACATCACCAACGTTGTCTGTTGT
>FLSF01000886.1_pt1 | contig 20468 bp, 27 predicted proteins | sample 1550431 | NCBI WGS metagenome assembly FLSF01 (sample SAMEA4031754, study PRJEB14383) | metagenome | biome: human; feature: oral; material: saliva | place: Philippines | collected 2014 | reverse complement strand
GATAATGTATTTACATATGCATTACCATTTGGCGAACCATATGGAAGCAGAGCTGTAAGAAACATCAGAGTTACAAAACCTGGTACTGGATATAAAGTACATGACCGTATTGTTATAGATAACAGTTATAAATCTACAGGTTCACATGATGCACGTGGATGCTTTGGTTGGGTAACAGAAGTTGACGCAAACGGCGGTATTAGAGCAGTTGGTGTAAATAGAGGATCTGATTACTATAAAGCTCCTCAAGTATCACATGTGATAACAGAAAATGGTACTGGTGCTGAATTTGAAACAAGCACAATTAACGGATCTTCTGCAATCACTATGGGTGCGTGGAGACATCGTGGTCCAGCATTCGGCGATAAAATCGTTGACAACAGAGTTAGAAATAGCCGCGACGGCAACTTTGCATATGCATTCAATTTGTATTCACTTGTTAATGCAACAATCACTGGTAATATAGTAGAATCATCTCCATATTACACTATCGATCCAGTAATGAAAGAAACATTAACGATGCCTTATGCATCTAAACGCGCATTCAGATCTGGTATTGAAACTAACCCATACTATATGGATACATCAGATGGCGGTACAGGTGTTATAGCCTCTAAATGGGATAACAACTGGATGGTCAATGATGCAAATGGTAAATACTCTTATATTAAAGAGCCTCCTACCAATAAAGATACATATGGTATTGATGGCAATATGTTCAACGGTAATTACTATAAAGTAGTTACAGTTCCAGTACGAGCAGATAAGAGTCCAGATAGAGAACTTATAATGCCAGCATTTGACGCCAGCGAAGAAAGAATTATATTCAACTTCAAAGGTGAAAAACCAGATGAGTATGCTTGGGATACAAATGGTAAATACCCTGTAGTTCCATTTGTAACAATTACAAATCAGGTAAACAGATATGCTGATCCGACATGGTATTATATCGACCCATATCGTGAACGCGGCAGACTAGTAACACGTGTTGGAAGAATAAATGGATCTCCAGTTACCGGAGGACAAATAGCTCTCCTTCAAATAGATTTTGGCGAAAATTCAGATAATAAAAAATCTACAATTTCTGCAGAAATGAGGGTAAGTAGCAAAGGTGTTAATGGCTATGGAAGGGTAGTTTTATTTGGCAATGAAAATGAATCTGTTGAAGGCTTAGTACCTACAATAGGTGGCAAAAAGGCTAACTACTTCTATATAATACGTAATAGAAATCAAAATACTATTTATATAGATGGTAAAGAGGTAATCACCACAACTGATGAAGACATTACATCAGGCGCAGCAGAAAGAAATGGCGCTACTAAGGTTATGTTAGACCAATGGTTTAGAATATCTACACATATTAATGCCAAAGGGAAATCTATTGGTATTGGTAGTAGATATAGCAAAGGTGCTGGTAATTTAGCTGTAGATTTAGTTGCTAGAGGAAACTTCATAGTAGATAAGTTTATTCAAAGAACCCCTGAAGAGATGAAACAGTTATCTGTTAAATCTGGTATCGAGGATCAAGAAGACTTACCTGATGTGAGAGAAATAGTATTCTCTATGAACAATGCCAATGTAGGCGATAATAAAGTCTTAGAAGATTCAGGTACATCAACTATAGAGTTGGCTAGCACAGAATCTTTAGATTTGGCTGAAGCTAAATATGCTCCAGATGGATTTAAACTAGTAGGTGCTATTTAATAACTTAATAAGAGGGGTTAATAGCCCCTCTATAAAAGGTAAATTATGTTAAAATTTGTTAGATCAGGCAGAAAAGAAACTACATATTCAGCTGGCTTACATCCAGTAATAAAAGCAGGACTTAGAGCCGATAAGGGCAAACACACCGTATTTGTTCCATTTAGACTTGAATCCATTAACACGCAACATAATATTGGCGTATTGGTTTCCGGGAATGGGTATTCTCACGGAATAATAGTAACAGATCCAACAAGAGAAGGAAAGAAATTTAAAATTACAAGCAATGTAGATAGATACAATATCTATATTGATGGACAAAAATATGATGGTAGAGAATTAGACTTCGGTCAGATTTATACACTATCATTCTCAGCAGAGCTTGGAACACTTGTTCATCTTGGTGCATCCAAACTTGTAACTGCAGATTTCTATCAGGGTATAAAAGTATTTTCGGAGAAAGAGCTTTTAGGTGCAGCTGTAGAATCTGAACATACAGAATGGGCTAAAAAATACGGGGAAGAAAAAACTAAAACATTAGCAGCTATTGAGGCAGCTAAATTAGTTCCGGTACAGCCTGCTGTTCCTAGCCCTACTCCGGCAAACCCATCTCCAGCAAATCCATCTCCAGCAGTTCCTGAGACTCCTAAACAAGCAAATCCAAATATACCTAATAACAACATATTTGAATTAGGTGAGGCAGATAGAGCTAAATTTGGTATATACACATTCTCTTTAGCAACTACAACAGCTGGATCTCAAACAGCACAGTCTGATGGCGCAGGTGAGCTTACAGTAACCCCAGTTTCATCTAATCCTCCAGTTCCAGGATATATATTCTTTGCCACTGATAATGAGGAAGACAAAGGTCAACCACACTATGTTGCCCAAACAGATAAGCCGGTTAAAAAACCCGCAGAAACTAGCTCAGAAAATACTACCCCTCAGCCAGCAGCAACTGAACAACCTGCAGTTACACAGCCACAACCGGTAGCACCGGCATCACCACAACCAACTGGTGAATCAGAACAAACTGGAAAACCAGCAGTTACAGAAACAGGAAATCAAGGTGCTGTAGCTAAACCAGAAACTACATCTCCATCAAGTGAAACTGCTCAAGCCGGCAATACAGAAAATGCAACTGCTACTCAGCCAGCTCCAGCTAATTCAGAAACTGAAACTACTACAGCAGTAACACCAAGTCCTGCACCTCAAAATTCAGGAACTGAACATACTGGCAATGAAGAAGCTAAACCAGTAAATACTACTTCTGGTGAAAGTGGAAATCAAAACAATACATCAGGAAATACTGAATCATCAGTAACAGCTACATCTGGAACAGGGATCACTAGTGCAGTAAATACCCCTAAAGAATCTGAAGCCCAAACTGGACAAGTTCAACCAACTCAACCAGCTACAGGGTCTGAAGGTAATAACAATGCAGTAGAATCTCCTAGAACAAGTAGCGATACAGGACATGAAGCGAGCCCTCCTGCAAATAGTGAAGATCATAAAGCAAATGAGGCTAGAGGAATATATGTATTCAATCTAAAAAATGCAACAGAAGAGTCAATAAAATCTGATGGCGAAGGTCTCACAGTTAGAGCAGTATCAACATCTACTCCAGTAGTTGGATACAAGCTTCTAGTCAAAGAAGAACAGCAATAAAAAATAAGGAATAAAAATGTTTTTTCTACAATCAAAAGTTAATAAAACTGGTTATGGTCACTATCCTAGAATTGATGGATTAAATATACAAGCCGGAGAACAAATTACTGCAGTAATTCCAATTAGATTTCACGATGCTCCATCGAATACAACTGTACTGTTTGGTACAGTTATAGATACGCCTGACGGAGGAGAAACAAGCGGCACTGGATATTTGACTATTCATAAACGTGAAGTAGATGGTGTTAAGAAATTCTCTATTGCCGCTACAAATTGGACAGCGCAATGGGACCAATGGACTAATAAAAATAGTCCACGTACAGTAATCGCTACTAGAGATCCAGAAACATATACCTACGGTACAGAAGTTAATGCCGGCGAATGGCATGTATTAGTAGTCCAGGGTATTGCAAAAACTAAAAGCTTTTTGCTTGGTTCTGGACATAAGTCACGTTACGGACTAGAAGCAGACTTTGGCGAAAGCATGATGATCATCAAAGGTAAAATAGAAGACGAAGTTGTCGCTAATTATGTCAGAACTGTTAAAGAAAATATACTTCCAAAAGAATGAAAAGAGAAATCTAAGCTAATGATATAAAACAAACAAGGTAGTTTTATGTCTATTTGGGGAGTTTAGATAATCTTTTATAAAAGGGGCGCCCAGTAAAATGGGTAGCCCCAATAACAAGGAATAATATAATGCCCTTACTAAATAAATATGGATATATAGCAATAGGAATTCTATTAATTATACTAGTGTCTCTATTTGCAATAAAAACATACGGTGATTTAAAATTTAATGACGGATATGTAGCTGCACAAAAAGCATATGATGATTCAAATAATAAATTGAATGCAGCAATGAATGACATAAGATATGAAATCGGTAAAAATAATTCTATGCAAAAAGAAGAGTTTAAGAAAACTATCGAGAAGCAGAATTATCAACTGGTTGAAATCTTAAGAGGTGATTTTTACGATCAAATTTGTGTTAAAAAAGAAGTTGTAGATGCACTTAACAATCGGGGCAGAAAATGAAAAACATATTATTACTTTCACTTCTATCAGTATTCCTAGTAGGATGCAAATCATTATACAATCCTAACCTAACAAGCAAAACAAAAATAGAAATACCAGAAGAAATCAGACACGGTGAATGTGAAAAAGATCGAGCATTACTAACAGGAAACACTTCTAGAGACTTAGTAAACTATGCCGCTTCACTTATTGACCATATTGAACAGTGTAAAATTGAAAAAGCTTCACTAATTAACCAAATTGACAAAATAAACGGTGAGTTAAAATGAATACAAAAACAGCAACATTAACGTCGCTTGGAAATACATTATATACATTATCTGAATCATATGTTGCTGGCTCATTACAAATAAATAGGTCTGGACATAGGATAGATGAATTAGATCCTAGTGCTGGATTATTCCTAGTAGAGCCACCTATAAATCAAGATGAAGAATTTACTATTACCTATAAAACAGGTGATGGAGCAAATAAAAATGTAGCTAAAACTACATTTGTTGAAAACTTATCAAATTCAACTCTTACTAAAATAATTAAGATTCTGGGCGAGATAATATACGCACAGAATAGATTATCCAAAGAACTAGGTAAAAGAGTTACATATACAGAAATACATGATACTCTAGGCGAACTACAAAGCAGAGTAAAATTGTTAGAAGAAAAAGCATCATTATATGAAAGACTAAAATGAGTTTAACTAAAAACAAATTAATACAACATGCATTAGGCTTAGAGATAGATGGCGTAATCGGGCCAAAAACTATTGAAGCAATAAAAGCACTACAATCTAAGAATGGATTAGTAGTCGACGGTATTGCTGGTAATAAAACAATGCTATATGTATATGCGATCATTGTTGAAAAAGAACATAAAGAATTAAATAGACAAGTATTCTTCAATGCACTTAGAGAACAAAAACTATTTTCCTCTTTAACACAATCACAAGTGGATGGTATTAATACTATACTAGATGTAATAAGTAAGAATACTATAACTGAACAAGCATATATGCTAGCTACCATTTACCATGAGTGTGCTAAAACAATGCAACCTATTGGTGAATACGGAAAAGGTAAAAACTATGTATACGGTAAATGGCATATAAACAATGGTAAGAATGCCTGCTATACAAACGGTTCAAGAACTAAAGTGTATTACCAATCAGATTTGGATCATTTCTATTACGGTAGGGGATATGTTCAATTAACATGGCTGGATAACTACGAGAAAGCTAAGAAATATATTGGACAAGACTTTGTTAATAATCCTGAATTAGCATTAGAGCCAACAAACGCAGCTAAGATAATGCTATGGGGGATGACCTATGGTTGGTTCACTGGTAAAAAATTATCAGACTATATAAGTATGTTTGATGCTAACTATTCTGAAGCTAGACGGATTATAAACGGAACTGATAAACAACTTGCTATTGCAAGCTATGCAGATAAATTTGAAACAGCATTAAGAAAAGCTAAATAAAAAAAGAAAGCCTATAGCAATTAAAGCTATAGGCTCTTTTATTTTTATGAAATACAATCAATAATTTTGTTATAGATATCTTCTGAGCTATAATTCTCATATGCATCAAGACATTCGTCTAAAGATAATGTACGACTATTTAATTTATACACTAGGAAAGAATATTTTTCATAGGTTCTGATAAATTCATTAAGCAAATACTCGCCCCATGAGCGCATATTTGAATCTATCTTTTTAGACGCCATTAATAAACTTAAATCTTTCACTGTAGTGATACCAACAGAATCAATAACAGATTCAACATTACTAAAATTAAACAATGTCTTTATAAGAAATTTAAAAAATTCAAATTCATTATTTTCTATAAGAAGACCATTATTATATAATCTTTTTATATTTTCAGATTGCCTCATATCAATATCTGATAAGACATCTTTTGATATCAATACAAAGAATTTATTAATACCATCTTCTATGTCAGAGCGTACATAATGCATAAAGATACCTATAAAACTAAATTATTTATTATTTTTCTTAAATAGTTGTGACATGCCCGGCAACCATGATATAAAGCCGGACATCCTTATAAAAGTAATTTTTTGAATATCCATTTGTAAATCCTTATAAATCATCTGGATTTCTAAATCCTAAAAATATTGGAAATCTTGGAGCATCTTTTACACCAACTTCAAAGCATTTGAACTTAACAAGTTTACCAATATAAGATTCTCTATTGTCCCATATCTCAGACCGTTCTTCATGAGTAAATCCAGAACCAATATTAAATTCAATATCGTTAAATTTGCATATTAAAGCACCAAGTCTTCCATTAGGAACTAATCCATCTTTAGCAGAAGATCTCTCTGTATGGCCAAGTTCATTCTTTTTAGCTTCATTAAGATTCTTATATTCTTCTACAAAACCAACTATAGTAGCTTCATAATCACTGAATCTTTTCAACTTGAGAATAATTCCTTCTTTTAATGTAGACCGCCCTAATTTATATTTACCATTAGAGCTTCTAATAATTATACCTTCATAACCAGCATTAAGACAATGCTGTTCATACTCTAATACTTCCTTATTATTGTTACATACTTTATATTCAAGTTTAGAAAATAAAGGATCATCAAAATCTGGAATAGATTTTAATCTATCTATATAAGGAGTATTGAGATTATCTACATCTAAAATATCAAATACATTAATTGCAAACTTATGAGATTCATCTTCTTCTTTGTCAAAAGAATTAACATAAGAGGTAGTTATCCTATAGACATTAGGATCAGTTTTATCTACAACAGTTATTTCGCCGTCAAAGTTTATATCTTTGTATTTGGATTTTGAGAACTTACCTATAAGAGCTTTATTTCGTATAGGCTTCATAGAACGACTATATAAAACACCATTTAGAGCTAAAACTCTTACACCATCTATTTTAGGACTACATATAACAGGATATTTCAAATTATCCAAATGCTTCTCTTCTACAGGAGATGCAAGCATAGGCTTGATAATACTCAAAATTATTTACCTTTTAAAGAGTTAATAACTTCCATTACAACTCTAGAATCAAATTGATCCTTATAATTAGCATTCATATGCGCCATGATTTGTCCTATTGATTTCTTATCGTTAAGATCAATTCCAGACGCTTCAGCAAAGCTTTCTACAATATTAGTTATTTCAATATTAGACAACTGTTCAGGAAGAAGAGATAAAATAAACTCAATCTCATGCTCAGTTTTATTTATAAACGTTAAAGCTTTATCGGATTCAGCTTCTTCAGTATCTTTAATGCGATCATTAAAATCAAAAAGTATTTTAGTTAAACTTTTATAAAAAAATTGTAGAGCCTCTAAAACAACTTTAGATTCAAACTCTTTGTCAGTATTATTATGAAGCTTACTTTCAGTTTCTATCTTTGAAATAACAAGTGCAAGTATGTTCTCCTTGACTTTATCTTTCTTTTTAAAGGCTTCTACTTTAAGCCATTTAAGCTGTTCTAAGCTATACTCTTTCATAAAAATCCTTAAAAATAAAAAAGAGGACTATAAAGTCCTCTTATTCTTTAATGCAATAGAAATTAGTTCTACACCATTCCTATTAAGTTTTACATCACTACCAAAAGATTCTATATCTTTATCATCTATTTCTATACTTGTATTTGAGTCTATATTAATATCATATTCCTCTTTAACATTTTTAGACCGCATAAATTCCAATACTTCTTTTTGAAAGCAGTACGGTATTGATGAGCCAAAAAAGGTAGAGAATTTTATACCATAAGATATATCATACTTATCAAGTGATGTACGAATAAACTTATAAAAGGCTCTACTTATAATATCAGACCAATTATCGTCTATTATATTTCTTATATATTCGTTTTTATAATATCCCGCTTTGGATAACATATGATTTAAAACGGGATCCTTTTTATTGCTTTGTAAAAGGGAGAGACATAAATCCTTATTGTTATAAATTTTAAATAAGTATTCAGTGCCTCTCAAATAATTGCCATCTTTAACTAGATGGTCTAATTTTGTTCCAGAGTATAGGGTAGCTATTCCATAATCTCTGGATAATTTAGAACCAGTAAACTTGGCCAGTTTTTTAATATTTTGATATCTTAGCTTACTAGTTAAATATTTACCTTTAGACATTTTGTAATCTATAAGAAGAATATTGCTTATTAAATCTTTTTTCTTTTTGAGTTATAAAATCAAGAAGAAAGTTTATTATTCTTTTAGCGACAATAAGCATTGCCTGAAAAGTTAAGATACCTAAAAATTTTGAAACAGAAACCATAAAATAAAAACGAACTACTTCAATGTGATACTATTCTATTTTACTCTCATCAATGTGAAGTATATAGCCATCGTGAGAGTCCGGACTAAGAATTGGTTCTATAGTAAACGTTGCGCCGCAACTATGAGAAATTCCATGAATAAAATTTAATTCATGAATATCATTCCATACTAATGATAATGACCACTCTAATGGTGTACCACAAAGGTGACATGACGTCATTAAAGCTGATTCTATTGAATCAAATTCCATACCGTCTTCAGCTTCTATACAATTACTTAATAGCATATTTAATCCTGAAGGTCTTTTAAATAAGGTTTATAAACAACCTTAAGAAAACCAGCAAATCGTTTATCGAAAGTATTTATAACATTAAATGTTTTATCATTATCCTCTGGAATAAAAGACTCTGATATATGAGATGAAAGGTCAATATCTTTAAAATCATTACCTGTTTTAAGATTTATAATTATACCATCATTATTTATAATGGCATCATATTCATTTTGAAATCTAACATCAGGAATTATGATTATATCAGATTCAGACTTATTAACTTTCATCATAAGTATATCAACCCATAAAGAATCAGAAACAGAGCTTCTTCCCCATTCTGTTCCAAGAGTTTGCATAAGCTTTCTTAAGGAAACTCCTAATTCAGGAATAATCTCTTCTTTTGTTTCAGACTCATAAATAGAATCAACATCTACAATAGCCTTAAGCATATCTCTAACTGCATCGCCAAATGATATTATTTCAGCACTAGGATATTCTGACTTAATTATATTTGCGGCATAACTTTTACCGCTATGAGCTTTGCCACAAAAGCCGATTATCTTCTTCATATTTTGTTTCCATTAACTGCAACTATATTTACAAATCCCCATGTATCATCTACATCGATTGTTATATCTATAGTTCCAACAGATGCAGCAATAGCTTCTTGCTGTTCATCATTAAAATTTAAAGAAAAGTGAGAGAGTTTTTCTCTCCCACTTTCATTGAGTGAATATTTCAAATCAATTAACATATTATTTTATAGGCGTAAGAAAATCTAAAACCTTATTAATGCCAAGCATAATGAAATCTCCGGGACTCTTAGGCTCAGGCTCAACAGGAGCAGGCTCAACATATACATTTTCAGGCGGAATGCGTCCATACTTTTCCATAAACCTTTCATTTCTCCAAGTCCTATTGTTAACCTCAGCAAGACTTTGCCCTACGGAGGCATTAATAATATCTTTCATGCTTATAATCATAAGCTACAACTCTCACAATGTTCTTCTTCTTCAGAAGCGACAGGTTCAACTACTACCTCTGCCTTTGTTTGAGCATCTCCATTATACAAAGAAGTATCCATTGTATCTTGGTTATTATTATAATAAAGAGTTTTTAGACCATAAGCATAGGCAAGGTATAGTTCATTAATAATAGATGTAACTGGAACCTTGTCATTTGAAAAATTCTTTCTATTAGTATAAGTATTAGCCGATATAGCTTGGTCGGTATATTTTTGTAAAACAGCAACTGTTTTTATATACCCTTCATTGTTTTTCCAATCCCATACTATATCATACTTATCTTTTAATCTTATCAGTTCGGGAACTGTAAATTTAGCAACAGTTTCTTTGCCGCCTTTACTTTGAATTAGAGCTCTAACGGGCTCAATACCATTAGTAGTACCTGATCCAGAAATCTTAGCAGAAGTTTCAGCAGGGAACAATGCAATCATAGATGCATTTCTTACACCATATTTTTTAACTTCATTTCTTATTTCATCCCAATCATAATATTCTTTATGAGAGATAATACTTTCTAGCGCGGGTTTACGGATATCTAAAGGCAATACACCTTCTGCCCATTTCGTATCCAGCCAACCTTCACATGGACCACGTTTCTTAGCTAATTCAATAGATGCTTTAATAACAGCATGCGAATATGTTTGCATCCAATAATCAGTTAATTCGTAATTATTATTATAGTTTAGATTATTTTTAGCAAGCCAATATGCAAAACCTGTTATACCAAGACCAATAGGTCGGAATAAACTATTATGTCGTTTAGCGGCACCAAATGGATGTTCTTGATAACTTAATAAATTATCAATTGCATTCATCATTACATCTGCAATATCATAGAATTCATTAGGGTTACTAACCGCGCCCCAATTAATACCACCAAGATTACATAATGCAATTAATCCATCTACATCATATTTCTCCGTAGTGCTATCATATTTAAATTCTAAATCAGCAGTAGGTAATGCAATTTCCATACATAAGTTACTAGAGAATATAGGATACTTATCTTCATTATAAGTAGACTTCTCATTAAGAGTGTCTGCAAATCCAATATATACTCTACCAGTACCAATACGTTCGGCAACAAGAAGTTCAATATATCTTGATGATGGAACAGCAACTTTATTTATTTTAGGATCAGCTACGCAACGATTATATTCTTTAGCAAATTCAGATAACTTAGAAGAATAAAATAGTTTCCAAAGTTTAGGCACTTCGGGCGGATCAAATAAATAAATATCTTCATTTTTACGAATCTTGTGAAGAATAAATCCATTAATCCAAATAGCATGATCACTATGTTTCATAGAATCTGCATCAGGTCTAGCACTGTTTTTGTAACTTACAGTATCTAGAAAATCTTTATGCAATCCGTGCCAATGAAAAGTAATACTACCTTTACGAACACCACCTTGAGAACAAGACAAAGCAGCACGTTCTATTGATTGAGCATGATACAATGCGCCAGTATTAATAGCAGCACCATTACGAATAGGTGACAACTTACCACGAAGATCACCAGTATGAATTCCCAATCCTGCACCAAGAGTAGCATATCTACGTGCCGCCATATCAACCGCAGAGATCGAATCAATCGAATCCCCCGTCTTGATAACAACACAGCTGCTAAACGCTCTTGTAGGCGTTCTGAGCCTAGCTAAATGAGGTGTAGGGATATTCCACACACCTTCAGATAAATACTTATATGCTTTTGCAACATATTGAAGTCTTTCCTCTTTAGAATACAATTTATCCTCATTAAGGAAATACATCATTGCAACACACATATATGATATCTGTGGCGTTTCAAAATAAGTTCCTGTCGCACGATTTTGAACGAGATATTTCTTTTCCCATTCTAATGCGCCGGAAATACTAAAATTGAAATCCAAATCATGATCAATAAGAGTATCAAGATATTCAATTTCTTCTTCAGTATAATTAGCTAATAGATCTTCAGTATACATACCAAGATATGTATTCTCTTTTATAATAGAAAGAAGACTGTCAGGAGTAAAATCACCATAAGCCTTCTTACGAAGATCCGACATTAAGATTCTACCTGCAACTATAGCATAGTCGGGATTATTCTCAGAAATCAAAGATTCAGCAGAATCTCTTAATGCCTTATTAATATTATCAGTAGTGATCCCGTCATAAATAAGGAGATCCGAATTCATTGCAATGTCAGACATTGATGCATCTAATCCATCGCAAACAAACTCTAAAAATTTATTTATCTTTTCGGGATTATATTCTACTTTTAAACCATTACGTTTTACTACAATCATAGTGTCTTATTTGCAATCTTTTCTTGGATCATTTTATTATCACCAAGATACACTAATTCCTTCTCTTCAGTATATTTAAATATTTGCGGAACAGTCTTAGGACGAGGAAGTCCTAAGTTATCAAATATACTTAACAATTCATCTTTAAGTTCAGGTTTTTCATCAACATAAAGAACTTCAACAGATTCTTCAAAATCAGAAAGATAAGATTTTAAAGAATGCAATGCCTCTTTACAATGAGGGCAATTATTCTTTGAGTAAACTTTTATTTTCATATTTTCTCTAAAGCCTTATTATCATAGATGTATATCTGACATCCAAAATCTAGATATACATCACCTTCAAAGAATTTTTCTAAAGATTCTTTAGATTTAGATTCATTAACGCGAAAGAATTTTATATTCTTATCAGAATTAGACTGAATAATTCTTTTATCAAATTTACTATTATAAAAGACATTAATTTCCATTAAAACAGTCCTTTGATTTCTTCGGTTGTTATTCCTGGAGTATCATGTTCAATGTCATCAGGCAATCCAAGATTAATCATAGTAAGATTTTCACGATAATCGCCGGAACCATAATCTACAATACCTTTTTCATATGTAGTGATTTCTACTTCTTGAGGAGCAGGTTGATCACCCATGTCATTGCCTAACCATTTATTAATCCAAACAATAGGATTCTCATGTACAGATTCAAAACCAGCAACTTCTTCTAAAGTACCAATTTCAAAATACTCTAATCTTGTAGTAGCAAGATAGCAAAGATATTTAAATAGAATCTTTTCATTCAATCCAAATATTTCACCTTCTTTAAATAGGTATTTAGCCCATTCTGCCTCTTCAAGAATAACAGTACGCCACATTTCTTTAATAGCCTTTATTACTTCAGGATCTTTAGCAATAAGAGCAATATCAGGATCGTCATTTTTAACTATCTTAATAAGATTGTTAGTTATAGCAACATGAACTTTTTCATCGCGGGCAATAAGGGTAATAATTCTGGCAAGGCCAGGAAGTACACCATTTTTACCAAATGCAAAACTACAAGCAAATGAAATATGAAATCTTAATGCTTCTAGTGAATTAGCAGCATGTAATGCCAAATAAATAGCTTTACAAGCTTCATATCTAGAAACTTTATTCTCATAAAATAATTGAACTTTTTCTATAGCATCATCATAATATCTGGCAATAGAATCAGAACATGTAACAATCTCTTTGATATCCAATACTGTATCTAAAACCTCTTTAGGTTGAGAAAAACTTGATTGAATAATATGAGTATATGATTTACTATGCAGAGTTTCATATGCACTCCACCATTTAACACATGCCTCTAATGTAGGATCGCTAGTAGCAACTCCAAATACTAAATCAGGAGCACGCCCCATAATACTATCAAGCATTATTTGACGTTTAATATTAGATATAACTATATGTTCTTGAGCTTTAGTCAATCCACTAAAATTAGATCTATCTTTTGACATATCAATCTCTTCAGGACGCCAAAAGAATCCAAGTTGTTGATCTAATAGTTTAAGGATAACTGGATATTTAGGGTCATCAAAACGCTGAATAGACAAACCACTCTCTTTATTCAAAAACAGTGTATCAGATACAGCATCTCTATTAAAAACCTTTGAAGACATTATTAAAACCTTTTTATTATTATCAGTATTCTTTAGGTATAAAACCTAATAAAATGGGCCGTATAACTCAATAACAAATACTAAGATAATAGACCCGGCTCAGCCTGGATCTGCAGCTGATGCATGCAGATCTGGATGAACATTTGTACAATCCCAAAGCGATTGTACAAAAATATAAAATATAAATCCCTAAAGATTTAAAGCAGACTACTCTTTTCGTCTGCTATTTTTATATTCAAGATAACGTTTGCGTTTTATCTCTTTAATTTTTTCATTAGCTTTATTAGGCTTGTCATTATCTAAGACAAGATAATCATACTCTACACCAGGATCAGGTATAGAATCTATCATATCTTTTAATTCTTCTTTTGTTTTGGGACAATCCCATTGATTAATCCTAAGAAGTCTTATCCCCATATTAGCAGCAATAGAATCCTTTTTAGAATCTTTTAATTGTTGAAATAAGAAGCCATTAATATCACCATGAAAATGTTTAATAAAATCAGTATGTTGACGGCCATCGAGCTCTATGACTACACCAATTTGTTTTACAAAGCAGTCAAAACGCATTCCATTCGGAAGAGTAGCCTCATAAATCACATCATAATGAGGATATAGCTCTTTAAGAAATCTATAGATAATTCTTTGTTCTTCAGAACCTCTATTATCAGCACTCATGATTTTAATTTGCCAGTAAAATTATAATTCATGCCATCAATAGCTAATCCAAGACCATTGTCAAAGAAGAATTTATGATAAGCATCAAATGCATCATCATCTTCTACTCGGGCAAAATTATGAGGAGCAAATTTCCAAATAGCATCTTTATCAATTATCCTATTGATGTAATACTTGCCAGTAGTTGTATCTACAATACAGGCAATTTCATCATTATCATCTTCAAGGACAGCTACTACAAGTTGAGTATCTCCAGTTCCTTCAACTATCCATCCCTGACTTAATGGAGCCATATGTACTATCTTCATTTTTGATTTCCATAGCCAACAAGACAAAACATTATCATAACAATAATTATTGAAGCAGAAACGCACCCAATAAAAATTAATGGACCTAAAAATACTACGATCCATGATACTGTTATCACACCAAGCATTTTAAATATACTTAATGCAATCATCATTCCAATTATATATCCAAATATGAAAGGATAAGCATCTTCTCTTATTTTATATATTTTCATTTTAAACCCTGTATATAGGAATCATATCTTTAATAGAACAACTATTATTATATTTACATGTTCTACAAAAAATAAGATTACTAGTAAATGTAGGGTCAGCCCTACAAAAATTAATAGCAGACTGAACATTTACTTTATTGATAGGGATTCTTTGTAATGAAACATTATTCCCTTTAGAAAATGGAATAACTATTTCATAAATATTTAATAGATTTAATCCAAGATCATTAAAATGATTTATTATATGAAGAACTCTAGGGTTAGATACTGTTCTAGAATTATTCCTAGCACCAAATACTTGTGGCGTTAAGATAAAAGCATTAATGCCTTCTTCTTTGACAGTTATCAAATCTATATATTGCTGATAACATTCTCTAGGATTTCTTCCATAAGAGAAATACACTTTCTCTTTAGAAATAAAACCAGCGGAATTTAAAATTTCATCTTTTAAAGTCTTTATACATGATACAAAGCTCATATATAAAGTAGACAAATATTTTATTTCAGATTCTTTCATATTAAATATTTTTAATTTTTCCGTATTGTCTATATACAAAGCAAGCTCAGATATATCAACATTTGGATCTTTTAAAAATATATTAAACGCTTCAAATAGTGTAACACTACAGAATTGTTTAAATGGTAAACCTTCTTTATTTAATCCTTCAAAATCTACTATGAATTCAGGATAATGTAAGGCAACATCATTATATTTTGACATTGCCTTACAAAACATTGATACTGACAAATGATTAAATGAATTAAAATTAGGAATAGTTCTTGGTAAATCAAATCCTTTAAATTCTACTTTGCCAGTAACTAAATCTTCTTCTAATTCATTATTAAACATTATAATCCTTCTTCATAAGCAGTATTTTCAGCTACAATAGTTTTATACTCAGTTTCACTTATCTCAACAAAGAATGCCTTCTCAGGCCATGACTTAGTGTATATATTACCTTTAAATGCAGCTATTTTATTTTTACCAACGGCCCATTCTACAATAGGGCGTTTATATCGTTTTGGATCATCTGGATCAATATGATAAGCAGTAGCCTCTTCTCTTAAACCATGAAGCTCATTCCATCCATGCATAATCAAATTACTATCATATACAAGACTATTAGATTCAGCAATATTATTATTATCAGGTTTCTGATTAAGAGGCATCTTAGTATATTCAACTGTACTAACAATAGTAGAATTATATTTAACTGCTAGTGCTTTGATTTCATGAGACAGAGTTTTATATTTTTCTCTACCTTCAGAACCGTTATTCAATTGAACCAAATGGAAGTTATCCAAGAAGAAATACAATCTTCTATTAGGATACTTGTCTCTATATGTACGAAGTAAAGTCTCAATAAAATCCAAACTTCTACCATCTATTGAATCATATAGGACAAATCTGTCTTCTCTTGCATAGGATAGAAATTTCTTATAGAAAATTTCTCTTTCATCCTTGATGGATGCATAAAGAACTGGATTGTCTTTATATAAATCTGGTTTAGCAAATTTATTAATATCTAAATGCTTAAATAAACGTATATCGTCATTTTCCCATGCTCTTAGACATGCATCAAAACAACAAATACGAGGCAATAATTCTTTGGCACTATCATCAATAGATAAGAATACAACCATAGAGTCTGGATTGTTTTCTACAATTCTCCATGCAAGATTAACTTCCCATGAAGTTTTACCAACATTAGATCCGCCGCCAATGAATATTACTTTCCCAGAAGTATCTCCATCAGTAGCAGCATTCAAAGAATGAAATTGTGGTTTACCCCAATTAATAAGACTAAAGCTATCAGTATCTTCTTGATATTCTTTAATAGCTAAAATATTATTAATACGAGAAGAGGTTTCCATTATGCCAGCATTAAAGTTCTGGTTAATTTCATAAATTTCAGTAAGAGCTTCATTAAGAGCTAATTCAGCATCAACAGAAGACGATTCTTCAAGATTACGGACAAGATTTTCAAGAACACGTTTCTTGGCAGTTTCAACTTTGCGAGTCTTATCAGATTCAATCTTTTCAATCTCATCCCTAATAACTTTGTCACTATATCCAGTATACAGCGCAAGCTCATTAATCATACGCTCTCTGCGTATATAAGATGGCTCAGCACATATAATTGGAATCACTGCTAGTGATATTACTTCAGGATCAGTATCAGAATCAAATCTTTGTAATCGCCAAGAAAATGAATCTATTACAGGTAAAGCTTTAAAAGCTTCTTTACCATGCCTACGAATATACTCATCAGGATCAACTTTAAGCTTATTCCCATCTTCATCATATTCATCAGGCAAGAATATAAATTTAATTTTTATATCATGTATCTTAGATGCTACATCATCAAGAATAGCCTTAGCTTTCTCAGTGCCAGCATCATCATTATCAAGACACATAATAATTTCATAAATAGCATTGCGCCGCAATGTATTTAAATGATGTTCAGAAAAATTTAAACCACAAATACCAACAGCATTAGTAATTCCATTATTATGTAGTGATAAGGCATCAGAATTACCTTCTACTACAATAACACTTTCATTACGTTTAGCCTTATCTAAAAGGTAAAGTCTTTCTTTTTTGCGATAAATATTTTTCTTAATATTAGATATTGTAGATCCAATAAATTTTGGACCATTTATAAAGTTGCCAGTATTCTCATCAACCTTTCCATCATAAGCAAGGTTTCTTGCTTGGAAAGCAACAGGACGGCCATTATCATCGCATATCGTATAAATTATATTATTAGAATTAAATATACGCTTATTGCCAAGGTCAATCTCATCTATGAATGATGCCATATAACCACAAGATTTAAGATGTTCTCTTAGCTTGTCTACATCATTACATATGCCAACTTTATAAGCTTTCATAAATTCTCTAGAAAAATTTCTTTTCTTCATTTCTGCTATTTGCAGATCATTGAAATCTTCCTGAGAAATTATATAATTTGCAGCAGCTTCATATGCCTGATACATATTAAGCTCATATATATCATCTTCGCTAAGCTTTTTATATACAAGCTCAACACCATATTTATCTGCAAGATATGTAGCAGTATTGTCTATTAAGCCTGCGCCCATAATAGGTCTGCCTTCTAAGACATTTGCTACATTAAATATATCCATGACTGTATTACAGCCATGACAACGAAGAAGAGGATACCCCTCTTCAGTATTAAACATAGACATAGATGGCGTATGATCATCATGATCTGGAGACAGACATCTTATTTTATGTCCGTCTTTCACATCATGACCATGCTCTTCCAAATATTGAGGAAGAAACATACGCAACTTATCCATCTGAGTCTTAAAGTCAGTAAGTTGCTTAATAGACATTATTATATTACTCCGCTGCTTTTACTTCTTCATCATTAGCAGCAGATGCTGTTTGTACAGCAGCAGCAGCTTTTTCAGCATCAGCGAGAGCTTCTTTTTGCATCAATTCGATTTGTTCAGTAACTTTAGCAGAAGTTTTAGCAACAGATGCAGTCAGTTCTTCTTCTGTAACAACACCTTTTTGAATTAGAACATCCATAACAGAAGATACAAGAATGCTAATATTAGCAATTCCCTCCTCATGGCTAATTACACCATTAGTAAGATTATTAACAGCAGCTGTCAGTTGTTCTAAAGTGTAGACTTGATTATTATTTTGTTGAGTCATTTTATTGCCTTTATTAAGCTAATGTTTCTTGTTGTTTTTTGCATAAAGTTTTATAGTTACAATAAGCGCATTGCCAATCACCAATAGGATATTTAGTCTTATTAGATTCCCATTTTTCGTAATTGGTCTTTGCAATCTCTCCGGCATTGTATAGTCTAATAACTTTTTCATCAGAATATACATGTTCATAATCTGGACGAGGTGGAACCTCTTGACTTTCTCTTAAAGAATTAATCAATTCAGTATATCGAGCAAGCAAGTTTTCCATAGTTATACCGGGCATATCATAAGAAAATGATGCACCCTTAGAATTTTTACAATCAATGTGAATAAGGGTTTTACCCTCTTCAACTGGATTTAACGTAATCCAGAATTCTTGATTGTTTTCTGGACCAGCACAGCTTCTATCAAAATAAGTCAATAAGACTCTTTTAACGCCGCCATTTTCTGGTTTAGAAAAATACATCAAATATAATGCAGCTTGCATTACATTTTGAACTTTAGGAGTTGGAGTACGGCCTGACAAACCAATTAATTCAGACTTAGCTTTATAATTATTACTACTATAAGTCTTAGATTCAATAATTATAACTTCATCAGTTTCGGGATCTCTAACAACAATATCAACCTCGCCAGATAAATAATATTCTGGCAGTGACCATTTTACACTGTTAGATTCCCAAATACCCATTTGTTTACATTGTTCAGTAAGCCAATCTTCCCAAAGATTACCAGCAGCAAATATATATTGACTATACTCACCAGATGGATCACTTTCTTTATATCCAGCGCAGCGATACCATTGCTGTCTCATACATGCACCATACACTATTGCTGGATTATCCATGTCACGACAACTAGCAGCACTAGGATACATTGTTGGCAATCGTTTAGCTTTAAGAGCGGGCTTACGTATTAAATGATTATTTAATTTATTAAAAAAATGCATTCAATTTTACCATCAACTAGAAACTTTTCCACATTTGCGGCACTTTCTATATGAACGACCACAATATGTTTTCGTTTCTTTATATTCCCAATCATGGATACAGAATAAATTACTCTTTATCCATTTATAAATTAAATGAATATAATACATATCAATATTCAGTTAAAAAATCTATAACAGAGATAGGAAGATAATCAGACATATTAATAGCATAAAAGTCATCTTCTATTCTGAATACAACCTTACATTCAATTAGTCCATCATCTGCGCGGAATAACAAAAAATGATGATTGTCTCCAAAATTAAAAAAGGAGAAATCAGCATAAAGTTCCATCTGATATACACTATCTCTAGTTTTAGTCATTGCTACAATAGCTTCTTTAAATTTTGTCTTATTAATAGAAACACCTATTACCCTATTACCTTTAACAGGGATAAGGTCAGAAATATCATCATAATGAATTTCTTTTATTTCTTCATACTCTTTAAAAGTAGTTTTAAATACAAAATTATTATAACTATCGATATAAAACTCTTTTTTCATTAGAAACTTTCATATAAATTATTATTGTTCTAATTATATACAAATTTTTGTTTTTATATAAAAAGAAAAAGGCTGAGATTTCTCTCAGCCTATCTTGTAGCTATTGTAACATCAGGAAGCTTGTTAAGTATTCTGATTACT
>FLSF01000005.1_pt2 | contig 21823 bp, 32 predicted proteins | sample 1550431 | NCBI WGS metagenome assembly FLSF01 (sample SAMEA4031754, study PRJEB14383) | metagenome | biome: human; feature: oral; material: saliva | place: Philippines | collected 2014 | reverse complement strand
TGTAGCCTTGCTTCAATTAACCATTGATTTAATGACATTCCGGTTGCTTTGCGAAAATGTCGGGTGAAAGTGCTACGGCTCATTGACAAACGTTCGGCAAGGCTATCAGTCGAATGAAGTGCGGTCAGATTTTCATTTAAATAAGCAAGCAACGCATTGATATTATGATTAGGTGTGGAACGAGAAATAGGGCGTTCGATAAATTGTGCTTGTCCGCCTTCACGATGAGGGGGGATAACCAGTATTCGGGCAATATGATTGGCAATTTTCACACCATATAATTTACGGACAATAGAAAGGCAACAATCCATGGAAGCTGCCGTTCCTGCTGAGGTAATCAGTCGATCTTGTTCCAAATAAATAGGATTTAAATCCCATTTCACCTGCGGAAAACGATTAGTAAAATCACTATCTCCCAGCCAATGTGTGGTTGCTTTTTTGCCGTTAAGTAGACCACTGCACGCTAACACATAGGCACCATAACATAAACCCACAACTGTCGCACCACGTTGATACGCTTGCCGTAACGCTGTTAATAAAGCCTCACTCGGCATCACTTGAGTATCATGCCATCCAGTCATTACAACAATATCGGCATTCTCCAACCACTCTAAACCTCCATCTAAATGTATGTGAAATAGCGAGTTTGTCAGGTTGTCCGAATCGCTAACGATTTTACACTCAAATAACGGCTTGCCGTTTAAATCCGACATAGAAAAAACGGAATATGCCATCGCAAAATGAATGGGCATCATTTGTTCATACACAATCAAAGCAACTGTGGGTTTATTCATTTTATTTCTCCTACTTTGATATGAGCATAGCACAAAAATGACCCGATTATTACGTTTATTGATTTTTTTGTCTATTTTTGCGCAATTTTGTTCTCACTATAATATGTTTATTCATTCAATAACGTATATAGAAAGGGAAAAACAATGAACTTAAAAACCTTAATTAGCGCTACAGCATTGGCTATTAGCGCAAATACTTTGGCTGTAGATCTTGCCTCTAAAAACACTGATAGCTACCAACATATCCGCAATGCCACTGGTCGCCTGAACTACGCAGGGAAAACTTTTTTAATTGATCCGATGCTTGCTGAAAAAGGACGTTATGCAGGCTTTGAAGGGACATTAAATAGCCATTTGCGTAATCCACTTGTGGAATTGCCGATGAAAGCAGAAGATACTTTCAAAGATGTTGATGCCATTATTTTGACTCATACACATGAAGATCATTGGGATGAGGTTGCACAAAAAATTTTACCTAAATCCATCAAAATTTTTGTGCAACATGAACGGGATGGCGACTTACTCAAAGCGCAAGGTTTTACTAACATAACCAGTTTATCGCTAGAAAAACCGATAGAGTTCGAAGGTATTATTTTAAATAAAACCGGCGGTTCTCACGGCACAACAGAAATGTACGCTGTGCCACAATTGGCCGAGATTTTAGATGAGGCGATGGGCGTAATATTCCAAGCGAAAGGTCATCCAACTGTTTACTTGGTTGGTGACACAATTTGGACTGCTGAAGTGAACAAAGCCATTAATCGTTATAAACCTGATGTAATGATTATGAACACAGGTGATGCACGTACCTTAACTTTTCCGAATGATGGCATTATTATGGGCTTACAAGATGTTGCTCATGCTCGCCAAATGCTACCAAATACAAAACTTATCACAGTGCACATGGATGCGGTAAACCATATGTCCGTTTACCGTAAGGATTTACGCCAATTTGTCCAAGCAAACAAGCTTGAAAATGTAGTAATTCCAGAAGATGGTGAAACAGTGAAGTTTTAAAAACAAGCGGTTGAGTTTTGATGGAGATTTGCAAAAACACCTAAAAATTTGACTGCACTTTTCATCTCCTTTTTTATCTATTATTTCCTATCAGTAAAAAATGTTGTTCATAAAGTGAGATTTATTGCTTAATCATTTATCCGTACAATCCGCCTCATCAAATATTTTAAGGAGGCAGTGATGAAAAAAATGCCTGTATTGTTTGTCGGGCACGGTAGTCCGATGAATGTGTTGGATAAGGCAAATCCCTTCAATCAAAATCTCAGTTTGATTACGCAAAAATTTGCCAAACCCAAAGCGATTTTGATGATTTCGGCGCATTGGTACAGCAGCCGTTTGCAGGTTACATCAGGCGAACAGCCTGAAATGATTTATGATTTTTACGGATTTCCTGAAGAACTCAGTCAGGTGCAGTATCCTGCGCCCGGTTTGCCTGAGTTGGCGGAGCAAGTGCGGTCGTTGCTGCAGCCGGAAAATGTTGAGCTGAACCCAACGCGCGGTTTTGATCACGGCGCTTGGGCGGTGTTGAAATTTCTGTATCCTGATGCTGATATTCCTGTGGTGCAGCTCAGTCTCAACCGTTTGCAGTCGGCGGAATGGCATTTCAATTTGGCGAAAAAATTATCTGCTTTGCGCGAACAGGGTGTGTTAATCGTCGGCAGCGGCAATATTATCCATAATCTGGGCGTGATGAGCAGGGCGCATATCAATCAAATCGGCGCGGGTTATGACTGGGCGTTTGCGTTCCGCGAAGCAATCAATCAAGCGATTGCCGAACGGGATGACGACACGTTGATTCATTACGAACGGCTGGGTGAAAAGGCGATGCTCTCCGTGCCGACGCCGGATCACTATTTACCTTTTCTTTGCATTATGGCATTACGCGAACCGGATGATTCTATTACGTTTTTCAACGACAACCTTGTCGCCGGTTCGCTCAGTATGACTTCGCTGTTGGTGGGGTAAAAGGAAGGGGATGAGATAAGCTTGAAAGTTTTGAGTGTATAAATAATTAGAGCTAATACCAGCGATTAGATTTTGAAGAAATCCAATAGGATTAAGCCTTACAGTCGCATGTGAATTTTGCAGTTCCATTTCTTTTAATAAATCCACCCAAATATTTTCTGTCCAACCGCCTTTTTTCAGCCCTTTTACTATTTTATTGGTTAGATTTAAGACTTTGGATTGTATGTGATCGCGCCATAGATAACCCCAAATCGCTCTCTGGAGCGTTTTTTGTCTGTAAGGCTAAACATTCTTGCTTAGTTAGTTAATCAGTTTAATTATTTTGGTGCGTTTAGGAGATTTTATTATTGGATCTTTTAGTGACACAGTGATTGCAGGCAAATTAAGTTTAGTTTGTTTAAAGCTGTTTTAGGAAATTTAGTTATGCAAAAATTACAATAAATGCAACAATCAATTTTTAGAAATTAAGACAAACTAAATAAACATCAAAACAATAAAATAAAAAAACAAATCACAGATAAAATCTGTTTTTTATTTTTCTGATTAATTGAGAAGTAAAATAGGCGCAGTTATTTATACTTTGTATTTATGAAATAGTACTTACTTGATATTTTAAGTATCAAAGGAGCTCTTAATTAATACCAAAAACTCCCTTATTTTTTATGAATTGTTAATAACAACTTAATATAAAAACCTAGCGGATACGGCGTTTTCCTGTGGCAAATTCATAAATAAACAGCACAATAATCGCACCAATAACCGACAACACTAAGGCCATAAAGCCACCATTTTTACCCAAGCCAAGCGCTGAGCCAATAAAGCCCCCCACAAATGCCCCTGCGATGCCCAGAACAATGGTTAAGACCCAACCCATACTATCGGCTCCCGGTTTAATCGCACGAGCAATCAAACCCACCACAAACCCCACAATCAACATCCAAATAAAATTTATCATCATCCTTCTCCTATTTTTGACTCTAGCATAATGCCTTAATTAAATTGATAATTTTTTAGTAAAAATAAAAATTATAACGATTAATTTTTATTATACATACTCAAGCACAAAAACCAAGACTTGGTGTATGGCATAAATGTAAATATATTGGGAAATATTAAACAAAAATCACAGTTTTGTAAAAAAATTATGGCATAGCTATCATTTTTGATAACAAAACCATCCTTTTGCCAGTAGGATTATTTGCACCAAAACAATCTGCGGTTTTGTCAAAATCAATAATTCATTTAACGATTGGATGATGCACTTACCCCGCTTTATGTTTGTTAGTTGTAGGTTATTTTTAAATTACAATTAAATTACTTTTGACTTTCATTATAATTTTGTTATACTTATAAAATAATGTATTTTGGAAGATTTGGAATGAATTACACCAATTTTAATATGCGTCTTGATAATGAATTGCGTGGGCGTGCATATCCAGTTTTGGAGCAGTACGGGCTAACACCCAGTCAAGCTGTAAGAATGTTTTTTAATCAAATTGCACAAACTGGCAAAGTTCCATTATCGTTTGATTGGGCGGATAAGCAAACTTTAACCCCAAAGGCAACAGCTCGGTTACGTCAGACAGAGCAAGAGTTTATCGATGGTGAATTTGAGCGCTTTGACAGTTTAGACGATCTAAATCAAGCAATGGCAGAGATTGCCCGTGGCTAAACGTAAATTTGACATGGCAAAATCCTTTAAGCGTGATTTAAGAAAACACTATTTAGCATTAATTGGTGAAGCGTGGACGTAAGTTTCAAACTGCCTTTTAAATGGATTGCCAATCCCTGAAAAGTACTGAAAAGTACCAAGACCACCCACTTAAAGGCGATAAATCAGGCTTGCGAGATTGTCATATCAGACCTGACATAGTCGTAATATACGTGAAGTTTCCAATAACAGTGTTCACCTTATTATCACTTCACCGCCTTATTTTAATAGCCTGCTCTGCGATAATATTGATTAATCCATGACGGTTGTCGTTAATATCACCATTTTTCACTTCAACACTGTAAATATTGCCAATGCACTAGTGGGGTCTGACAGAATTTGGGGTTATATCCACTTCTTTACCATCTTTAAAGCTTATCTATTCTCTTGCTCCAATAGGTAGCGTTTTACCAACATCTTATTCAGATTGCCATGGTGCGGGTTATGATATCTTATTTTTTCTGAAAATTGGCGGTTAATTTATCAACAAGTGGCTGTAGATAAGGCTTGTACTGGCTTACAGTGCGTGGGGTATTGATGTGTTTGAATATGTACATAAAATTTCCTTGTAGTTCTTGATTTCCGTAAGGTTTTTATGTACAACGTTCAGTAAAATCTATGAAAATCTGAACTTTGATGTGTGCAGTTTTTCGTAAGCCAAGCCTCAAGATTGCAGTCTTGGGGCTTAAATTTTTTTACATATCATATCATGTTTTTAAATCACAATAAAAATCGCTTTAAATTGCTCCACAAGCCCATAGAGCGTTTTTGAGTTTAGTCTTATTTTTTGTGTGAATCTACAACGCTCCTAGACTCCTTAAAGCACATTTTTAGGAAAGCGTAATCCTTAACATCTGATCTACTTTTACCATTTGGGTGGTATTTTTGCTCTTTGCAGAATGAGCTACCAAAAATCGGGTTCAAGCGAATTAGCTTGCTGTGCTTATAATTAGGGTAAGTTATTTTTTTGTAAAGAAGTCTAGAACTTCCTGTTTATCCACTGACACAATGCTATTTGCATAGCTTAGTAGTGCTTGGATGAGTTGGTATTTTGTGGGTAATGCAGGTTTCATCTTTTTTTTACTCTCTTGATTAGTGGTTGAATTGGTGGTATTACCACCATTGGTTATCTTGTTTTGGCTTTTGATTGCCTCTTCGTGATAAATTTGCTGATTGTGTGGTAATGAACAAGTAGGACAAGGGTCCATTTGGTCATCGCCAAATTTTGTTTTAGGGTTGCCTGTATAGATGTGTTTTAAATCCTCTGGCTCGCTACGCCAAATAGTAATAGAGCCTGTAATGGGGCTAGAGTTTCGTCCAGAGCTGGTGGCACAATGGGGTTCGGCACATTGACCTGGCTTGTTGGACAACTTACCATCACGCCCCACACCTTGCATAGCTCCTTGTTTTTTAGTTAGGGTTTCGGTGCCTACCCTATATTTTCTTTGACCATTTGGTAATTTTCCTTGTTTGTCTGGTAAGTTATCTAATACTCTTTGTAGCTTGGCAATTTGTTAAGGATTATTGCCAGAAATTCCTACACTTACCGTACCATCTTGGTGTGTAATAACAGAAATTGTCCGATTATTTTTTTGTGAAAATCATGGCTGTTCCTAACCATTTGATAATTTGACTTTGCTACTCATTACTTGTTTAATATTCTGTGCTTCGTTATAAGCCTCCTAAGCTGGTCTATCAAATACATACAAATCTTTATGATAGTTATGATTATGATATTCTTGTTTTTTACTGGAATAATTACCAAATAAATTCTCATCCCCTCCAGAATTATTCTCAACCTTAATATTATTAAGGTATGCTACCTTTACCTATCATAAACATTCCCCAAACCCCAGTCGCCTACCTGAATGTTAACATTCATTACATCATTGGAGTTATTTGGCGCATTTGGTGCAATGACATCACCATCAAGTTTATTAATCGTTTTGATGGACTGGACTGCAAACTTACCAGTCCCAGCTGTTGTAGCAGAGATTGCTAAATTGGCTACCAGCTTACCCGAACCTTCACTAACTGTCTGACTAATTTTGTCAGCATCCCCTTATAGGGCTAAAATTTGCCTATGGGTAGATTGGTGATGGCATCAACCAAATCTTTGATGTTCAAAACTCCACCCTCAATATTTTACAAAATACAAGCATCATATATTGCATAAGTGATGACATCATTTGTGATGCTCTTCATATTATTTACTTTTGTTCTTAAATAGCTTTTTAAACAGTTTTATATTTGAATCAAAAACAAAACCGCCTATGTATAAAGATAGAAATATTGTAAAAAAAAGCAAGAATGGCAAATATAATATTGTGGATGTAGATATTTATTTCTACAAAACCCCCAAAAATCCTGTGATTATACCAAATAGCCAAACTATGATAAATATATAGATAATTTTCTTATTCATTTGTATCTCTATTGTTTGGAGTAATATTTAGATGTTTTATTTTCACATATTTGTACAGCAATCGCAGCTTCAGCATGTCTATGGCTAGTTGCATGGCAACTGCTTCATTATTATGAAATTAGAATCCATACATTCAATCTTCAAAAATATCTATATCAAAAACAGGTTTTATGCCTTTTTCTTTTTTTTCTTTCATTTTGTCTATCACATGTTGATTAAGAACAAAACATCGATAGAAAGCATGAAACATACATAAAAACATTACGCAAAAAACTACTTTATATAGAAACATAAATCTAAAATATGCAAGTATAAACAAAATAAAAAATAAAACAAAACAGATTAGCAAGCTGATATGAAATTTTTTCAACTTGGTTTTATTTTTATAATAACTATCATTAATTGACACAATTATCTCCAGCTTTCTTTGAACAAATCATTATGGTGCCAAGTAATACACCAGTGCCATTGCTTATTATTTTAACTTGTCTTTAAGAAATCTAAGTATGAAAGAAAATACATCTAAAAAACCAAAAAAGAAAGAATAATTATCAATAAAAAAAGACGTAAAAAACTGGCTTTGAAGTATATTCTCCAAAATTACCCAAAAAAACTATCAGCAGGAATGGTGCAAAAAAATAAATAATTTCTTTTCATTGCAAGTCTTTACAATCCTTTTTAGTTTCTATAGAACATACTTTTAAGGCAATTCCAGCATCAGCACCTACAGCTATAGCTGGCTATATAGCAATTGCCCCGTTATCATGAAAAGTACCATTAAATTTACCTCCCAATATAAGTACAGCAGCACCAGTTATGGCAACACTTTTGGTTGAAGTTCCTGGTGTAAGCGTTTTTTTGCTACATTGGCATCTATGTAAGTGGAACTACCAAATCTGAGTCCAAATTGCATACAGCTACTAGTAACAGCACAGAATCTACCTGTTGAGTCCATTGCTGTCCCGCTGTTCTGATTAAATCTAATCACACCTACCAGAATAACCACCTGTGAACCTGCCTTGTCCTTGTACGTTTAGGCTTGATGTATTGGCAATGATGCCTGATCGATTGGTTACTTGGGCGTACCGGGCGTTTAACTGCTGTTTTCCAGCGTTGATGTTGGCATTTTGCAGCTTACCACTAAAATCAAGTCAGCACTGCCGCCGATGTTTTGTTGTTTGCTGTCGTACTGATAAGTGTCTTGACGGCTTTTAACGATTAAAGCACCACCTACCGCGCCTGTTAGGCGTTTGGTTGTAAGATTGGCACCATCTAAGGTAAAATTACCTGTGATGTCATTATGCATGGCACCAGCTACCTGAACGGCAGTATTGGTGTGGGTCGTGGCAGTTTCTGTGCTGCTGCCTTTGCCAAGATTGGCATGAGCGGTAAAACCTTGCGCTATCTTGGGAGGTTGCTTCTTATTTATATGTCATTTAAATTGTTCATAACAATCTACCTGTGGTTAATTCTTTAAAGTCATTATTGTGCTTTCCTGTGATTTTTGAAGTGGTAATTTGGCGATAATATTTTAAAAAATCAAATAGGGTGCCAAATTCTCTAACTTTATCAGTATTGCCATCCCACTCGTAAACAATATCATTGCAATCTGCTAAAAACATAAAATATTGTATAATATGCTCATTAATGGCGGCAATAACAAAATATTTCTTTTCAACCAGATCAACATTTCCAACATTCTTGATAAACTCTTGACAATCTGGATCATTTTGTATTTCTAAGTTGGATTTTGGATGAAAATAATATTCAGACATTGTACTTCTATATATAGATATATTATCAAATAACAACCCACCCGAACATTTACCCATCGTCATTAATAGTTCTTTAAATTGACCATGAATTGGAAAATCATACTTTAGTTCAATTTATCTGATTTCTTCTTCGGTATAGCCCTGAATAAGCTCAGGGCGTTCGATGAAGTTGTTGCGTGGGTTTTTGATGGATAATAGGGTTTGGATTAGATTGTTCATAATAATCTACCTGTGGTTAATCTTTTAAATACTTCATTATTTTGACCAGTAATATCCGAACCTATAATTTGGCGATAATATTTTAAAAAATCAAATAGGGTGCCGAATTCCCTAACAGTATCTTCATTAGTATCCCATTCATAGATAGTGTCGTCTTGATTTGCAAGAAGCATAAAATACTGAAGCATGTGTTCATTAATTCCTGCAAAAGCAAAGTATTTTTTTCTACCAAATCAATATCACCCATGTTTTTAATAAATTCTTGACAATCTGGGTCATTTTGAATTTCTATATTTAATTCATTGTGAAAATCATCGTAATTTAATGTCGCTCTATATATATATATCATCTCCGCGCAATATCCCACCCGAACATTTACCCATAGTCATTAGCAATTCTTTAAATTGACCGTGGATTGGAAAATCATACTTTAGTTCAATTTGTTTAATCTCATCTTCGGTATAGCCCTGAATAAGCTCAGGGCGTTCGATGAAGTTGTTATAGGGGCTTTTGATGCTTAACAACTCTTTAGCTAAATTGCTCATAAATTACTCCTAAGGTTTTGTACCTGTTGAACCATGTTCAATGTGAATTTTTAAATCTTTATTAAGATTTCTAAAGTCCCCTATTGTACCACCCATACCATCTTGACCGCCACAGCCGTAGCAAGCACCAAGATACCGATTAGATGTATTTTGAATATTTAATTGAATACCATCAATATTGGCACCATTTTGATTTTGTTGGGTGATATGGCTCATAATTTTCTTTTCAGCATGATTGTCATTATATCGCTTTAACTTTTCCATTTATTCATCAATGGTCAAATACCACACCATAAATTCATAAAAACTATCCCAATGTTTTAATTGGTCTGTGCCTAGTAGGTGTTGTTCACCTAAACCACAATCCCAAACACTATTATCATCTACATTATAAAAGTAGCCACCTTCGCCTGTGGTGAATAGAATGTAATTTTTGGGAATACCCCAATTCTTATGAGCAAAATTATTGAGTTTAAGGTTTTGTTAAAGACTTGCAAAATAAGCAATTCTCAACTAATTTTGCTAGCGTTGCAGAAAATCCATTGCAGAAATTGTCCCTAAATTGGTTGAATAAAAGTTACTACTTAAAAATATCGCTAAACGAAGTGCCACGACTGACAGGAAATTGAAATTGGTACAACATATCCGCATAAACATCCATACGCACTTTAATTAGGTGTTCAATGGTAGTCTGCTCATCAGGCAACAACATATAAAATGGCTCAAAAGCATACATTTCATCAGGAGATAAAACACCTAATTTTTCAACAGCCCTTTCAAAAAAAGGGTTTCATCTTGAATATCCATCATGTCAAAATCTTCTGTATTGGAGTCCAAATGAATTAGTGTGGATATGTTTGCTCCAAAATCATTATCGGGTCTTTGTAATTTTTTATCATCAGACCAAATGGTATTGTATTGTGGTTGAATTTCAATAATTCGCTTTGTTCTTTCACCATATAACAAGTATTCACCAAATGCGGTTCTGGCTATGCAATAAAAATTATCAAGTTGTTGATATTTGGTATTTTCCAGACAAGTGTCCACAAGGTACTGATACTCATCAGGGTTAACAATCCATAATAAACCATTATAAAAACTACACCACCCCAATCCTTGCCAAATATGAAGTAAAGAACTTGGCAGTTTATTTTCCCAATTTAAGATGACTTGATTATCTACCTTTTTGGAAAAGGTTGGCTCTCCTCTTTGTTCAAGGAAAAACTTATACAATTCTTGCAATCTTTTTTGACTCAAATGACATATCTATACCTATTTAATTGTAAGTGAAATATTCATTTTGGTAGCACCAGATTTTTTTAATTTCTCTGCTGCTTCTTGAAGTTGAGAAACGCGTTTTCCATCTGCCCATCCCCCACCAATTGCACCATTGTTTGAGCGACTGCCCATATGTTTGATGTCTGAGAAATGACCGCCAACAACTTGGTCTGGATCGTGAAGTGCTGCCAGTTTGCTGGCAATTTCTTCTGTACGATCTTTGGCATATTTTTTTATCTCTGCTTGGCTTAAATTTTTATACTGGGGTTTTCCACATATACTTTTTTCAATAATAGTTGTTTGTAAGTTTCTCTTGAATTTTCTTGTAAATGCACGTTGATTTTTTTGGTGACTCTCTACCACTTTGTTTGTGTGCATCAATTGCACTTAATAACTCATCTGGAGATAAGCTGTTAATAGCCTCTTCTTGACATTTTACTTGTCGAGTGTAATGGCTGATAAATTCCTTACGCTCTTTGTCTGTTTTTAAATCTTTGTAAGCTTTTGAGCTTGTCAAGTTAAATGGTTCTATTGTGTAATTGCCTAATGCTTTTCTTGATAGAGATCGATCAATAACGTCCCCATTTCCAGCCCTATTGCTTATGTTTTTGTGTGCAGTATTTGAATAATTGACATTATTTGCACCAATATTCAAATCACAACAATCCGCATTATGCACCCACACCCCAAACTCACCAATATGGTAGTTGTGGAATTCTAGGACTTTAAAGTCGTAGACGATTTTAAATTGATTTAAGTTTGAGTTGGCTTAGGAGACCAATCCTTATAATCTTCAAATGGTGTCCAAATATCAAATTCTCTTAAAAAATCCCAAGGCTGTAGATAGTTTTCTAATGGCTGAATGGGTAGCCATTCTTTGGGAATCCAAGGGGTGTCAATTTCTACTTCATAACCGTTTAACCACGCTAATTTAGCATACATACAGGCATGAGTGGCAATAAAATGCTCAGTAAAAGTAAATACAAACTCATGATTTCTAACTTTGGCAATTTTAGGACTGGTCAGCTCGGTCAATACCGCCTCCATTTGTGTTTTATCACCTTTTGCCAGTGCCAAGTAAAAACGATGGTCTATCAGATATTTTTTATCCTTTCTTAGGCTCATGCTTAATATTTGTTCACAGCGTTCAGCCAATCTATCCCATTCATGATTTAATGCCAAAATCATCTGATAGCCATGAAAAGCAGGCTGTTTTGGGTTATCACGGTCTTTGATGTCGCTACGGTCATAATCATAAGAAATACGGTGCTTGCGATACCAGTCAATGATTTCTTGATTGTCTGACAGTAGCGGTGAAAAGAATTTATAGGAAGGAAACCACTCAAAAGGCTCATGCTGAAACACCATGCGTTCTAGCTTTGCAGACAAATAACACCACTGTTTAAAGGCGGTTAAATCTTTATCACGCACCCAAGCGACCATGGCATTGGCTTCTGCGTAACTGCTCATCATTCTTGTACAAAAACAAACATCGCCTTTTTGGTGGGTGATATAGTCAATTTTGCGTTGTATATCTTCCCTAAACTTAGCCTTTTGAATGGTGTGTGCTAATGCTTTTTGATAAACCTCTGTTTGGGTAATGTCTATCATGGTTTCTTCTTCTCCTTCTTCTTAGTGGGATTGGTGGGGTTAATACGCACCAGTTTGAGATTTTTACCGTTTTTATCTACATAAGCTACGCCTTTACTATTATCTTACATGCAATACCTATTTAAAACCAATTTTCCATGATAATTAGCATGAATAATATTTTCTTTTTTTAAATACTATAAACTTTCACCAATATCTCTAGAAATATAATTTATCTTTAAATATCATTTAATTTTTTTTAAATATAACCACTTGGTTTTTTCTACACTTCAAAGATAAAAAATAACAGATTTTTCATTACTTATAGCGTAATTTAATATAAATAATATTTTATTTATATTTCTATCTATCTTGATATTTGATTCATTTATTGATTTTATAATATTTTTCATAGTATCAAAGTCAAATATCCAATCATCCTCATATAATCCAAAAAGCCAATTTCCTGTTTCTTTAGATATTATTTCCCATAATCCTTCCTCTTGATAATATTTAACTTCATCCTCAGTTAAAATAAGAACAGTATTACTGCAGCTATGGTTATATGACCAATCAATCATCTCGGAAAAATCATCAATTTCAACCCCCTTTTCAAGACAAAAAATTGGACATAATTTAGTTTGTTTCATTTATCTATATTCCCAATATGAGTTTGTTGTTGAACATATTTTTTAGCATCAGCACCTCTTCTGGAACCAGTAGAGACAACATGCCCTTATAATAATACTGTTAAATTTCTTTTATCAAGAATCATCTAGACCCCGATAACATACATTCCATCATAATCTTTTGCGCATGAATTATTAATAAATTCAATTACTTTATTGATAGATAATATAAAATCAATTTTATTTTTCTCCAAGAAAACCACCTGGTCATCACTTAACCAATAATAATTTAAATCTTTTATTTTATCTTCTTTAATAAAAGAAATTCTATTTTTTAATCTTAAGCATATATTAACTATATCTTGTTTGTTGTGAAAATTATGCCCCCAATGATAAAATTGGTATTTGTCTTTATCATCATAATAACAACAGCTAAAATCTTCCTGAATTAGAGAAAATAAATCTTCATTGATAACCAATGAATTATTATAGTCAATGATACCATCAATGGAATAGCAAATCTGAAAATTTAATCCGCCAACTATATTGTTTTCTAAATATATATCAAAATCTATCATAAAAATATCCTTACTGTTTTCCAAAGGAAATAATAGTTCCATCTGGAGCTATATCAATATATTTACCATTTTTCTTGTATCTAATCACACCATAAGTCGCACCAGCAACAGGAGATTTTGTTGCACCCCTTAGATTTTGCTTAAAGGATACAGCCTTTCTTAAGTATTGTTCTATATTTTCTGCTCCAACTTCGGCTCCATGTTTATTAAAATGAGATTGTAAAGAAGAGATGCTGTCATTGTGGCTTCCTTTGTGCCAACTACTTACATCAATATTGCAACAATCCACACTATGCACCCACACCCCGAACTCACCAATATGGTAGGTGTGAAAATTTATGGATTCAGACTTGTAAATTTATGCTTTTACATTATTTTCATAAACTTTTAAAAAATCATTGAGTTTTTTAATATATATATAATTATCAAAATCCTTATAAATGCTGGTTATATCATCAAGAAATTGCTTTGTTTTTTTATAAATTTCCTCCAACCATATGTTAATATTGATAGGAGCCATCTCATTGATTATTCTATAATTATCTGGTAGTTTTTTGCTTAATAATTTTAATGTACCATCTTGATTATCACACTCAATAATTGAAATTTTTAAATATTGATTATTTTTTGTGAACAAAATATAGTTTTTGATATATGTACTATCTAAGTCATAACCAAGCATAATGTATTTATTATCGTCTTTCATTAACTCTATGTTAATTTTATTAAGATTAAAAAACCAATCAAACAAATCATCATTAAACTTAAATAGTTCAAATAATTCATCATCAATCATGCATTTATCTCTTAAATAAAAATCAAAGTCACTCTCAACAATAAAAACTCCATAAATAATTGGTTTACTAAGAATGTCATCATAGTTATCCATTAAAGACCTTTCGTTTATTCTATATTTGATACTTATCATATAAATTATCCTTTTTATATCAGAAATCGTTAATGTTATATTTATAATGACCATAAGCCGTTGACACTTTCCCATCATTAGATATATTTATTGTAATTTTTTCTCCTCGATAAATAACCGTATGATTTCCACTTGTTACATTTTTACCAATAGCGTCTTGTTTTGCATATTCAGTAGCTTTTACTATTGTGTTTTGATCCCAGTTTTTATTAAAAAATGTTCTATTGCTTAGGTTTAACATATTAAACGCATCTTGCTTGCTTTTTCCTGTTTTATTCATGATTGTGTCAATTTGTTGCCTAATCTCATTGTAATCATGCCTTTTAATGATATGATCTTTAGTTGATTTACTCAACGGTTTTGATAGATTGTCTATTAATTTCTGATCAACCCCACAACAATCCGCATTATGCACCCACACCCCATATTCACCAATATGATAGGTGTGGAAGAGTTTTGGAGTAGAGTGTGGATAAGGGCCTTTTGGTTCCTAAAAATAAACAAATTATCTTACCACTCATATGGGTAGAAACTAAAACTTAATTCTAGGTTTAAATCACTTAATAGCTTCATTTGTTCTGGCCATATTGCAGGCCCACCTGTATCCCCACTAGAAAACCAAACACAAGATATAAACATTTTATGATATTCTTGCAATTGAATAATAACCTCCTTGTTGGGATATATCTTTTCAAGAATGTAATCAATATGATTTCTGGCATCTCTTGATTTTATCTTATTTTCCGATGAGAGTTTCCATAAATCTAGATTAGCAATCCTTTTTCTCCCAAGAGAGTTTTCAATGATGTCTCCTTTGACTTGTTTATAACTGGGTGTAATATTGTTAATATTTTTGATATTATCAAAATTACAATAAACAATGAATTCAGCATAAACATAACCACACGATGGATAATCATATGTTATTGGTGTCATTCTAGAGTGTTTGTTTTTATCATTCATGGCATGTAATCCAAAATATTTCCATAATTAATTCCATTTTCTCCCACATAGTCTCCATTGGACATAATTTTCCCATGATGATTAGCAGGGGTACCATTTTCTTTTTTTTAAGATTCCAAACCTCTGCCAATATCCCTAGAAGTATAATTTGTTCCCCAAGCCTCATTTAATTTTTTTGATGTATTGCCATTAATTTTATTACCCCCTTTCTGTAATAACCCACAACAATCCGCATTATGCACCCACACCCCATATTTACCAATATGATAGGTATGGAAATCTTGCACTTCAAAGTTGTAGACGGTTTCGGTGCGGTCTAGCTTGGCTTGGCTGATGATTGTAACATTGGCAAGCCCATGCTTGTCAAGTAGAATCATACCAGATTCCAACAAGGATGCTTTTAACCAGCCAATACCTTCCACCCAAAACGGATGTTCTGATGTGGTTTTAAAAATTTCTGTCGTGTTGTTATGATGCTTGACAACAACTTCATAGACTTCTTGATTGGGTGTGGCTTTGGTGACAACAACAGGGCGATAGTCGTATTCTGTACCAAACTCTTGTCTCGACCAAATTAAATCGCCATGTTTAATATTTTCAATGGGTTTTAAGCCATCAGTGGTATGAATCAGTGTGCCTGTGGTGAAGCACACGTTGCCACTTGAGCATGTTGCTTTGTTTTTTGTGGTTGTTGGTTTGGTAGCCTGACCAGTTTTATTGATATCTTTTGAACCCTTAGAAGCCTGATTACCAATATTAGTTGAAGGTTTATTTGTTGGCGCTGTTACTTGGTTACGACCCGCTCTTACTCCTCCAATTGCTGCATAGGCACCTTCTTGCATGACTCATTCACCATCCTTACGAACGATGCAATTGGCAAAGCCAGAATCTGCACAGGAAATTACTGAATTATTGCGATATGCATATCCATTTAAAATGGTGTGAGTGCCTTGATATTTACGATAAGCATCTTGCAATCCAGCAAAATTTACATCTTTGTATTCGGCTTTGATTTTATTTATACAATCTGGCGTGGGGTTATTTTGACAGGCTTGAATCTCCTTAAAGTTGTCTTGAGCTAATCTTCCTGCAAGAGCTCTAATTCTGCGCATCTCTTTATCAAGTTTGGCGCCATCATAATGCCTTCTAACGTATGCTATTTGTCTTAATAATCCGTCAACATCACTGTTCTTTAATGTGTTATTCTCCACCCCTGCTTTCCCTATCTCAGAGGCGCTCACCGCATCAGCAGTGCTGCCATCAGTCGCTGTATAAGTTGCGACTACTGTAGTTAGGTTTAGAATGCTTGTGATGGTGTCTTTTTGGTTTTATATTAGGTTGGTTGAGAAGCGATAATCCACCATGCTATTAAAAATAAGGGAGCAATAAATATATGAATCTTTAGGAGCTTATAATCCTTCAATTTAACTAGTTTAGGATCTGTGTTATTTGTTAATATGCCCATTATTAATCTCGTTACCTCTTTGCTTATGAATAATTCTGATATATTACTTATCAAGCCCAAACTTTTTGCAAAACGATATAAGACACAATGGTAAGATATCCAGAATAATACACACAAAATAAACATACTTATCACTAAATTCATGTCTATTTCTCCTTTTTATCTTCTTTGCGAGAAAAGTCAAATGTTTGAGAGTAGCCGATTGAAGAGCCATATTTAAACCCAACACCGGTACCAAATTTTCGATGTGAATAAAAAGGATTGTTGGAACCATTAGACCCTACACATCCACCTGCGGTTAACCATTTCCCTCCTGAAGCACATGTTTCAATATATACCCCATCCTGCTTAGCTGTTGTGCCTGGAAGACTAACTGTTTTATATGCAGCCGTCTCTAATGCCCAACCTCCATTAATAAAGGCTGCATTAACATTCATCTTACCATCACCAGCATATGTTGCTCCAATACTGCCACCATATCAAGCTGCCGCACTAAATTCAACAGATGTATCTTTAACTATAGTATCCACCGCTTTCCGATAACGTTCTTTTTTAACCCTTAAACTTTCAGGTTCTTTTTTGTTTTTGTTAAACCCATTCCACTCCACCGCATTCTCGCCCACATTCAAATCATTCGCCATTTGGTCGCTGTTGATATCACCATTGTTAACGACAGTGTTTGTGGCCACTGTGGCAAGGTTTAGAATGCTTGTGATGGTGTCTTTTGGTCTTGGTTAAGTTCGCTTGGGTCTTTGGTGCCATATAGATAATTAGCCAAGGCAGGTGCAGCCACTTCACTGCTCGCTCCTGATAAAGTACCTGTGGTTACATTATTGCCCGTGGCGTAGCTTACCGCAGCACCTAGTATGGCATGAGCTAAAAGGTGCTGTGCTGAACCTTCCTGGTCTTTACGTTTAAACTCCTGCCCAATTTGATAAGCAAGCTGTGGGCTTGCTGCTCTTGAGACATCCCCTATGATACCGTTTGAGTTAGGTGCGTACAAGGCGGAGGTGGTACCATCAAAGAGTCTTAGGTTTTGTTCAACTTTTAGTATTTTTTATGATTAGTTTAGTTTTTCAAAAATAATTTAAAAATGTACATCCTTGCACCATATACATGAAAAGCTAAGCAGACCATGATTATTCCATACCAAATTAGAGAAAATTTAATATAAAATCTACTATTGATTATGTAATTTCTTAGCAATAAAAAAATTGCTGGCATAAACCAAAGCATAATAAATGATATTCCAAAAAAAATATCTTGTATATTTCTAAATCTAATTGCATAAACAAATAAAGAATCATGATCATCAAAAAAATCAAATAAAAGAAACAAAAACAAAGAAATACTAGGAAATACACTTATGCATGAAAGTACGTTAATCAATTTTCTTTGATTAATTTCATCTATTTTTTTAAAAAAAATATCAATAAGTAATTTTAGATACAAAAAAATCCAAAAATACCTGAACTTATCATATAGTGAAAATTAATAACTAGCAATAACAAAGGGATTACATCTATCATTCTTGACACCCCTGTACCTCAGTCATATCTTTACAGCTGGTGTTAAGCCTATGTTGAGGGTTTAAGAATTCACCACCAACTTGACGATCTACGTACCATTGGGTGGCAGGCAGCCATGAATTGTAATGTTTTTCATGAATTCTTTGCAGTGCTGGATCATATTGCTCATTGTGTAATCTTGTATAACTCCAACTATTTGTTTCGTTCTGATAATTTTGGTAAATATATTGAAATTCTGGTTTTCCGTTTTTCATAATAGCACCACCAGCCTCAGAAATCCAATCAGAGAAACCAGTATTATCAGCTATCTTCAGCTGACCTCTCGAATGTTTTTCTGCCACCCTAAACCAAGGTTGTCCTGTGTAGTCATACATCGCACCAAAGTAATCCGCTCGTTCGTTTAGGGTGTTGATTGTATGATAACCGCTGGAATTGGCAACGGATAAAACATTCTGGGTGGATGCTTTAATGTCGTTTGCTTTTCCATAGTGATTTCTGTTTCTTCCCACATATTCCAAAGCTTCTTGCATCATACGATGACAGTTGCTGCTATTTGGATTGCTTGAGCAAGTGTTTTTTAATTGCTCATCTTGCCGTCTGGAAATTTCATCATATTTAGCCACATGGGCCGCACAATCTTTTTTTGTACCATAGCAAGAGATTTTATCTTTTAATTGCTGGTGACTCAAATAATTCCACTCAACCTGCCCTACATTATTCACAGCACTTGCTATATCACCACCGACAGTAGTGCCAATGCCTGCTGATAGGGCAAGTAAGGCGGTATCTCTGGTTTGTTTGTCAAAGCCTTGTTCTTTGAGGTGGTCATCAATCTTTGGAATGCTGTAGGCTACTCCACCTGCTGATACCACTCCTTCAATACTGCCTGTAGCTAGGGCAGCGGTTATGGTATGTAGTACCACACGATAAACACCCCCTTCTGCCCACTTTTTGGCTTCTTCGATATTGCCTTGTGCAAGCAGTTCAATCTCTTTAGTTTGAGCATAATCACCGATTTGCTTAGGTATTTCTCTCCCAAACTCTGTAGTAATTGTTACCTGATTTCCAAGCTCTTTCTCCAACCGACTCTTTTGATTGGTGAAATCATTACTGATGATGGGGTTTAGGGCTTGTTGACCATCTTCACTGTTAAAGTTGTCTGTGCTTATGTGGCTAAGACCTGCTTGGTCAGTGATGGCAGATTTGGTAATTGATGTCTTGTGGATAGGGTCTATTTTACCGTAACCTAAGCCTGACAGTCCTAGTTGGTGTTTTGTTTTGTTTGAGGTGCTGTCTTGCTGGCTGCTCTTTGGCTTTGGCGTAAGGTTTACACCCACTTGCAAAGCATCGCCTTGATAGTTTAGGTGGTTTTCAATGTCTTGGGTTTGGATGCCTTGTTTAAATTGGGTGTGGTTTTGGTCTTTGTCAGTGATAAGATAACCAGCTGTAAACTTGCCTTGTCCTTGTACATTTAGGCTTGATGTATTGGCAATGATGTCTGATTGATTGGTTACTTGGGCATACCGGGCGTTTAGCTGCTGTTTGCCAGTGTTGATGTTGGCATTTTGTAGCTTACCACTAAAATCAATGTCAGCACTGCCGCCGATGTTTTGTTGTTTGCTGTCGTACTGATAAGTGTCTTGACGGCTTTTAACGATTAAATCACCACCTACCGCGCCTGTTAGGTGTTTGGTTGTAAGATTGGCACCATCTAAGGTAAAATTACCCGTGATGTCATTATGCATGGCATTAGCTACCTTGACGGTAGTGTTGGTGTGAGTTGTGGCAGTTTCTGTGCTGCTGCCTTTACCAAGATTGGCATGAGCGGTAAAGCCTTGCGCTATCTTGGGAGGTTGCTTCTTATTTATATGTCATTTAAATTGTTCATAACAAATGACCTGTGGTTAATTCTTTAAAGTCATTATTATGCTTTCCTGTAATTTTTGAAGTGGTGATTTTACGATAATATCTTAAAAAATCAAATAGGGTGCCAAACTCTCTAACAGTATCTTCATTGGTATTCCATTCATAGACAATATCATTTTTGTCTGCTGCTAACATAAAATATCTGATAATATTTTCGTTAATGCCTGCAAAGACGAGAAATTGCTTGTCGGATAGATTAATATTACCTGTATTTTTTATAAAATCTTGATAATCAATATTATTTTGCATTTCTTTTCTAAGATATTCATCTAGATAATGATTTATATGTATACATATTACTACTAAATAACAACCCACCCGAACATTTACCCATCGTCATTAATAGTTCTTTAAATTGACCATGAATAGAAATGTTATATTTTTGTTATATTTGTTTGATTTCTTCTTCGGTATAGCCCTGAATAAGCTCAGGGCGTTCGATGAAGTTATTGCGTGGGTTTTTAATACTTAATAGGGTTTGGATTAAATCATTCATAACTTACCTCATTTGCTAGTTTTGGTTGAACGGCGTTCAATGTAAATATTTTCTTTATTTAAAAAATCTTGAATGCTTGTATAAAAACAATCATCTCTATCCTTAATAAAGTATCCAAATCCTTCCATAACTATTTGATTATCTTTGATGTAAATGTTAGTAATTGGGTTTATAAGGAATGTTTTTTCACTTATTACTAAACGCTCTCTATGATAAAAAAAATGGTGGAAAAATGAATAGATTATGAGCAAAATTCATTAAATGACAGAATAAATCAGGATACTGTTTGGCTAAAAAATTAGCTCTTGGTAGGTTTAATGTATATAAATACCCTAAATTAATTTCATCCAAATCCTCGAAACTATCTTCTTTGCAGTCATCGATAAAGCTATTAATTGCATCTTGGCAAGTTTCTAAGAAATAATCTAAATTTTCAGACCAAACAAATGGCTGAGATTTTTGAGGGATAGATAATTCATAGTTCAAATCTTGATCGGAAACATCTGTGTTGATATTTAAACACTGACTATTGTTTACAATAAACATATTTAAGCTTCTATTTTGGTTGATTTGGTGGAATGATCATAATTTGTCCTTTTTTCTTGTTTTTTTAAGGTTTGATGTTCTTGCTCAGTTAGTCTGATTTTAATTGCTTTGGTATGTTTAGCAGATTTCATTGTAAACTTCCAATAGGGTAACGACTGTGGTAATGAGTTTTTTTGAGTGTAATTAATGCCATTATATTTTCTTTTCTCTTGTTCTTTGTTATTTTTTAGTTATTTTTACAAAGAAGGAATTGTTCTATTTGAAAGCTGTTTTTTAAGGTCAAAATCGAAAATTTTTTCTTAAGAAGCGTTTTTAAGTTTTTTAATAGTTTTTATTAGTTTTTAGGGTTCTTGGAGACCATATGTAGCATGGGTTTGCAACACTCAAATAAGAGGGATTGACTACTCAAATAAGAGGGATTGACTACTCAAATAAGAGGGATT
>FLSF01001759.1_pt1 | contig 25370 bp, 53 predicted proteins | sample 1550431 | NCBI WGS metagenome assembly FLSF01 (sample SAMEA4031754, study PRJEB14383) | metagenome | biome: human; feature: oral; material: saliva | place: Philippines | collected 2014 | reverse complement strand
TATAAGAAGAATAGCCCTAAGAATAGATACGCTAACGTTAAGAAGAACGGTCGTACTAAATACTAGGAGGCACTAATGGTATTATTGTATGATAATGATACCTTAGTTCACGTTGATTCATCGGAAGATATTATTCAACATTATGGGAAGAAAGGTATGAAGTGGGGAGTAATAACCTCTGCTAGAAACCTTAAAACTCGTTGGAAAAATCTTCCTGAGAGTCGACGTAAACAAATTAAACTAGCCGCACAGGTAGCCGGATATACTGTAGGTATTGTCGGATACCATTATGCTAAAGGCAAAGCAAATCCTTATATAAGGAACGCTATTGTCCGAGCTATAACATAAGGAGGTCTGAATGCCAGACATTTATGATATGGACGAGAATCAACGTATCGAGCGATCCGTAAATGGGTTGCTCGGGCGTTTGTCCGCGTTAATTTGGGAGAACGAATCTCTCAAAGCAGAAGGAGCTTATTATAAGCAAAAATACATTGAGGCTATGGAAGAACTGTCTCGATTAAAAGAAAAAGGAGATAATTAATGTCAAATATTACACATATTTTACTAAGAGTTAGTCTTAATATTCCCGCCGGTATGACTAAATTGAAGTTATGGTTACCTGAAAAATATCTTAAGGCAAATATGGAATATACATTCTATCGTGTCGATGGTACGCAAGGCGCTACAAAGAGAATCGAATCTCCTACAAATCCTATTACTATTGATGTCAGCAATGCCGGTCATACAAAATATAGTGGCGATATGTATCTTGTGTTTAATACAATTAAGGATCACAGATTCTATTTCAATGTTGTTAATACAAACGAACCTACTTATGGCAAGAAAGATGGTCGATCATTCTATCCTAGCAGCGTTGTATTTGAAAGTGGAGTTCCACTAGTTCAACTTAGCGAAATCGAAGTGGATGTGACTAAACCAGACGTAAATGCTGCTGAAACAGTTATAGACGCTGATAAAATTGGTAGGACCTTATTACAGCAAGATTATGTATCAACTTCTTGGTATGTAGACGGATTTGTCAATGAAGAACAGAAAAAATTGCATCCCGAATACGCCAATTTTAGAACTACGTTGGAAGCATTTCGAGAAGATTATATTCGAAATGGCGAACCTAACGGATTAGCAATGGAATTGGCAAATAAAACTCAGGCTTTCGGAAATTACGAAAGCCATCAACCAGGACAAAAACCAACTGTTTTAGATATGATTGTTCATGAAGCATTGGGCCGGATGGGTAAAGTAGAAACTCTACCTTTTGGTAAATATGATGAGTTGGTAAAAATTGTTAAACAATTAGCTCAAGCAGCCAACATAGAAAATACTCTAACAACATATACTAACGAACCGCCACGAGAATAATAAACCGCAGGACCTACACGGGTCCTGTTTTTTTACCAAACAAACGCAGAATTTACATATCCAATAATGAAAACAAATATAATTATTGGAGGACATTACTATGTTGAAATATGTTGATTATAAAGGAAACGAAGTTACTGAAATTGCCGCTCGTGAGGGTATTGAGCAAATATTGGCTATTCGTGAGTATTTGAATAATCTTATGACGTTCGTTCGGGACACAACGGAATTAACCGAAGAACAAAATAAGGAATTCGATAAAACTATGCGGGAGTTCAATAATACACTCGATTACTGCTCACCGAAAGGTGAAGATGTACGTATCGATCCTGAAACTTACAGCAAACTACAAAACATCGGTATGGAACTTATGACTATATTCGGTACGAAAGATGAAAGCTATTACTATCAAAAAGGAGTTGAGTATGCTAGTAAACATCAAGAAGAGGCCCTTGAAATGGGAAGGCTCTGCTATGAAATTCACGAAAAATACGAACTACTTAAAGAAGCGTAATAGCTTCTTCTTTTTTCGCATTTTTTACACAGGACATAATGAAAACTAATTATAAAAAGGAGGAACACATTATGTTCAGAAAGATTTTACGGGAAGTCGGTTTCCGCTGTTTAGCGGGATACGCCGTTCTTGAAGAGGGACGAATTAAGAAACTCGAGCAAGAAGGGTATATTCTAAAGGACGCGGACGACCACAAACGCAGAATGGATACTTTACATTATGTACTTAAAACCTTGAAAAATAAAGGTTTCTAAAGAATAGGCCGAGATAGCCTGTTCTTTTTTTTTCTCCGCAGTAATTACAAGTCGTATAATGAAGAAATAAGAAAAGAGGAAACAATTATGAAATTTAAACATAATGAAGTATTATATCACAGATTAAGTGATTTTGGTTATTATATGCCTTTTGATACTAAGGATATAAAGGATACAGAAAACCTAGATGAGGTAGTAAATCTAACAATTGATTGGATCGAAAGCTACGCATACTACTTACACAAATATATAGATAGTTGTGAGGATTCTAATCCATTCGATATAAGAATGGACAGATATACTCGACGACTACATGTGAATCGTGTTAAGTTATGCGGGGTACAGAATGAACTGATGGAATTGTTAAAATATGATAACTATTCTAGAATTAAAGCTGTAAAACTTATGTTAAAGACAATAGCATTAATAACAAAATCAGCATGTACTGTGTATTGTACAACGTTGTTTGAGGACGAATAGTCCTCTTTCTTTTTTCGCAGAAATTACATATCTCATAATGAAGAGGAATATAAACACAATAAGGGTTTGCTTAGTGAAATAGGAAAGCAGCTATACTATGTATAGAAGTGCGGTGACGATGCCGCAAATCCGCATTCTTCTTTTTTTCGAGACAACACGTCTCATTATTTTTAAAGGAGGTTCTAATATGAACATAGACGATGATCGTTTATTGAACAAAATCGCTATACCCAAACTACCGCTACGAACTCCGGAAGAAGTCGAGGAGATTCGTAAAGAGATGTTAAAATGGTATAAAACATACCTTTGGGTAACCTGCCGAGACTATTCTATTATTCTGGGCTTCATGAACAATAACTATGATCGACAACACGGCTGGGATGATGAAATGATTCGTAACGCGCCAATTACTCATAACAAATCAGGATACTTTCTTGATTTACCAACACCTATAAAGTTCTAAAGGAGAGTTATTATGACAAACATTATCACAGTACCAACTTATTATTACCTTAATCGTATAGAAGCCGAATTAAACAGAGACTATCTTTTAAATTATGCTAAGAAAAACAAGTTTGCAAGCATTAAACTATATGGAATGATAAACGAAATTCACAACGCAACAAGCTTATCAGAAGCCCTTGGTTGGGATTCTGAGATGCTCGATAAAGTTCGAATTTGTAGAAAACCGGAAGGATTCTATCTAGACCTACCAACTCCTGTACAATTCAAGAAAGGCGATGACAAATGATACCATTCGATAAGATTAGAATTCCAGTTTTCAATAAACGCAAACCAACACCAGACACAACAATCGTCAAATCATCCAACAACTACATTCGTAAGATAGAAGTTGTATACAATCAAAATGATGACACTTTCCGGACAAAACTTGATATGGTGTTGAACGGAAACGAGGTTTATTGCCAAGGAGTCATCGTGCCTGAAAAGTCTTACGACCAATGTATCTACATAGACGTACCAAAAGATGCTCTACAACGTCATTTATCTAGCGTCAAGATGCTTTCTATCGGTGCGAGAGACTTTCCAAACACTTTTGCACTTATTAAGACATATGTTCACACAATAGGCGACCTGTTAGACCACGGTGCTGACTATAAAGAGTTGCCATATTTCACAATATCAGCACCAAATGACCATACGATATTTACAGATGGTAAAGCAATGGCTTACCAAGAACTATTATCACAGGAAGGAATGAAACAGGGTAAATTACCTGATTGGGCATTATGGATATATTAGGAGTAATTATTGGAGGAATGTGGATAGGTACCATTGTCCTATCACATTTGTTTGGAAAGAAAGGATTATAATATGCAACGACATATTCGAGTTATTTTGAAGACAGTTAGACCAATGGATAGTGACTATCGGGTTAGGTCTATTCTGGTTAATGAGGATGATGTACTATTGTCCTACGATAATATTCACAATAGAAATATTGAGGGTATTGAGGCTTATGGAGATTTTTTCATACATTTTCCTCACAAACTAGATGTTAACGAGTCTATCATAGATATTAGTTTGGATCTATATCGTTGGGATATGTTTGTTACAACAAATACTATCGACCGGATGGTGATTCAGAATACTGATCCTGCAGAACATATAACTGTAAACCTAGATCGTGGATACGGTCAGTATATTCGAATCAGGCATCTTGTGCTGGTTTCGCAGTAATTACATATGCTATAATGAAGAAATAATAAAAGGAGGAACACATTATGAAAGCAGTCAAAACTTTATGGGACTTGTTTTGGAGCAAGACACTATGTGATCTAGCATTTAAAATCTTTGGCGGCTAATATATAATTAGCCTTTATTTTTTTTTCAGAAAGGACTTACTATGTATTACAAAGGTTGTATTATTAAGGATGGTAAGATTCCAATGTCTGATTATTATTTGACAGAGGAAGGTTTGGAGAATATTTTAAAACATCAAGATATTCCGTTTGTTAATGCTATTTATGAAAAATTTGCCGAAGCTAAATTGATTCGTGACGACAATGATATATTTGCGGTTGTTACATTTGATCCGGCCAGAAATCCATTTATAATGTTTGATATTGACGAAGACCTTGACTGTTGGTATTTCAATCCTACATTCTTTATTCCTGGATTGGCTAGTAAAGATCATTCTAAAGAGATTACAGATATTTATATTGATAGACTTTCTTTAGATGTTTTTGATACGAGGTATCAATTAAAGGATCCAGAAACTGTAAACAACCTACAAATTACAAGATATTTTAAAGCGGAGGAAGCTTATGCGAAAAAGAATCAGACGACGGATAATGGGTCTAACTAGCGCGTTTGTGGTCATTTCTACAATAGTACTAATTGGATATTCCATTGAGTTACATGACAAAAATGTTGTGTATCAAAACACAATTAAAAAGCAGGAAGACAAGATCTTCTCATTGGAACATCAATACGAAATGATTGAGAACCGATGGAAGACTCGAGATGAAGCTGCTACATATTACTATAACAAATACTTGGAACTCAAGGAAAAGTATGAACCTAGAAAGGAGATAATGGGTGAGTAAGATTGTTCCTATTAAGGATATTAATCGTAAGCGATTGGAAGTATTATTGACTAAGGAATTTAATTATGACTCTATTATTGATCGGATTAATGAAATCCTAATAAACTCAATATCTGATCCAATCTATATACGTATTGTTGATATTCGTAAAATTCTAAAAGAAAATGGATACGATAATTCAGATACATTCCCGGTTCATATCATAATGCAACAGTTGGTGTTCGACTTAAATGACGCCGGATATAAGGCTACTATTGATGTTACCAGGTCGTATGACATTGACCATGATATGGATATGGTATATTCTACACTAATTATTGAATTCAAAGGAGGTAACTCTTAATGCCAGACACACCTATTTCGCCACTTTCTCCACCAGAAAAAGATGGTAAACAATGGATAGAACCTGATATGGGACTTTTAGCCGGTCAATTAAAAACATTCTACTATGGAACCCCGAATGGTTATGTAATACAATTGTCTTACGATATGGAAAATCGTGATAAGAAACCTGTATTATCAGTATCCCGTATCGACGGATATCTCGATGTAAGACAATACGACACCGTTGTGGATTTTACTAAAACTTCTGAAGAAAATGATGTATCTTCAAGTACATCCCAGTCAATATTCGAAATTGATGATTTAGCTAAGGCTAACGAATTTGTCGATAAAGCAAAAGCTCTTCCGAAAGCCAAAGAAAAGCTTTCTGAAACTGATCGTTGGGTTAAAGGATTATATCCACCAATGTTATTTCAATAAAGAAAGGATTAATATATGAAGAAAATTAATCGTAGTATTGCATTGTTTACATTGTTTGGACTTGTATTGTTCGGATTGGGTATATTTGAGGTTCTTGACCGTCGAGGGGATAATGACAGAGACAAACATATTGATCAACTCGAAATTCGCATTGTCGAATTGGAAAAAGATAAGCAAGAACTTAGAAATGTTATCGACAAGATGAATGGACTATTGGATAAAAACTAAAGGAGGACACAATGTCAAAGAATGTTAGGCCAGTTCAGTTTGGTAGGAAGAACCCTTTCATTATTCAAAACAAATCCAAGATTATGACCCACTACCATTATCCATTTTCTAATGGTATAATTGTTGAACTTGTGATCATGCTTGGCGGTGACTATGCGTTTGTCCGGGTTCGTGACTATTGTGGATATAATCATATTGATAAGGATCAATTCCAGATTTCCGAAATGGAACCTCTGAAAGAACTATTGGACTGGGCTGGTTATTACGAAGACCGCTTTGACAAATGTGGTCGACCAGAACTTCGCGAAGAATTCAAACTACGTTATGAAAAACATATTATTAAAAGGAGAAAATAAACATGAAAATTGAAACAAATGATCCTAAAATTTTGGAACTGGCACTTAAAAACCACAAAGCCACTCTTGACTTGGCACTATTTTCAGAAAAGAATGTTACAAATCTTCGAAACATTACATCTCGAGCGTTCACATTTTCTTTGCTGTTGTATGGATCATATCTTGGATTATCCGCTATTCATAACAAGATCGTTATGCCATATGCCGCCAAACAACTTCTTAAAGATAAGGAGATCGCAAAATTATTAACGAAAGGGTAAATTAATGAAAACTCGTATTGAGGCATTTTTCTTATGGATTTACTTCTTCTTTGGAAATCATCGCAAACAATGGTATGATCAAATGGAAATATACCACTACGCATATTCCAAACAACGAGAAGAATTGCATAAATTGGTCAAATATACTGAAGGTAATAATCGCAAGATTCAACGTGCGTATAATCGTGTCGATGATTTAGCTAATTATTACTATACAATAATGGTATTACTTGACCAATATCCAAACACATATTCTATTGCCAAACAGATTATCTCAAAAACTGATACGATAGAAACTCTTGAAAAATCATACAACAGTATTCTATCATCGATTGATATTAAATAAAAAAAGGAGCAACATTATGTTCAAATTAACAGACAAACAAACACCAAGCGTACATTTCGAAGATGAAGCAATGCAAGCCGCTTATGAACACGGCCTTAAGCAAGGTGTGGCTCGTGCAGATATCAAACACGCAGCTCTAGATTTGGTTGGAGCAGTATGTGCGTTATTTGTATCGGGCCTTGCCGTGTATAAGATCCACAAAGTTAACCAAGAACTAAATGAATTGTCTCATGAAGCGCAATTCAAGAAATTGCTAGAAGAAAACTTGGAGGATTAATATGACTGATGAAGTTGTAAAATTCTTAGAAAAATACGGTGATAAAATCGCTGCTTCGTATGAAGTTCTGAAGGAACAATCCAAATGGCATGACGTGATGGTTTATTGGATTATTATCTCAACAATCATTCTAGTTATTGGTCTAGTATTTGTGACTATGGCTAGCTTTTCAACTGATTCATTTGATCTCGATAATTGGAACAAGGTTATGTATGATGGTAAATATTACGAGAAAAGCAAACCTAATCGTATCCTCGTGTATATCAATATTTCCCTACCATTTGTGATATTGACTAACACGGTAATCTCGGTTTGGTTATCATGGCAACTAGCGCCAGACTACAATCTAATAAATAACCTAATAAACAGATGATCGCAGGAATTACTCATACCATAATGAGAAAAAGAAAGGAGTACAAAACAAATGTACGATATACTTATGAATTTACTTTATGATGGACTTGACAAGCAAATGGAACTTTGTAAGGTCGAGATGGCATATGCCACTACAACTGATGAAGTGCTGAAGCTTACGATCAAGTATGCTAAACTATTGGCGTTGAAGAATGAGGAACGCAAGTATAGTATAACTTGGGATAAGGCGTTTAATGCTGTAGTCAACTTTGTAGGCATGGCAGCAGTGCTTAATTTCGAACAAACAAATATCATTACTTCGAAAGTCTGGAGTATGGTATCATCTAAGTTTAAGTAAAAAGGGTTATTATACCCTTTCTTTTTTCTCAAAATAAATTTAAAGGAGTCAGATAATGACAAAAATTACAAAAGAAAATATGCAAAATGCGCATGACGAACTGTTACAAACATTTGTTGATAAAAATGCTGACTATGGAAACTCTTTCGAATCTTCTCTTGAGAAATATGGTCTTATTGCAGCTCTTATCCGTATGGACGATAAGATGGGGAGACTTCGCACGCTTATTAAGTCTGAAGCCAATGTTAAGGATGAAAGTATCTCGGATACACTGAGGGATTTATCAAATTATGCCCTTATGGCGTCTGTTTGGTTCGATCATACAGATGATTCCAAAGATGAGTTGGACGAACAAATCGAGGCTCTTAATCAAAAACTTATCGACCATCTTACAGAACGGGATGCTTCTGATAACGAAAACGAACGTATGGCTAAGCTATTCCCCAATACAGGTTATTATTCAGGTATTAAAGTATTTAAGCCTGGTGAAAAGACCGTATTCTTCGAGCAAGATGTCAAAGAACCATCCAATGAAATCGAAATTCAAAACAAAGAACAGCTTAGACTATTTTTGAATATTCATAAAGATGCAGGCGCTGCCGGTTTGGTTAAAGCTATTGGTCGAGATATCTTTTACAAGATAGATTTCGCAGATTTCTTACGTTATGTGAAGGAACTGCGGGGTGTTGAATTTAAAGATAGTGATCGACTTGAGATCTACTTTAATATTCGTAATAACGATCTTAATAAAGTTATCTATGTAAAAACCAATACACTGTTTTCTAAATATGTATTCCCGAATATTGAGGATTTCGAATCTGCTCTTAATACTTTCATAGATTTCAAGAAATGTTTACTGGATAAGTTACCGAACAACATGAAATCACTTATACAAGCCAATGTCGAAAAGCAAAGATCCAAAATCCTAAAACCTCGAACACGTATTGACGATTCGTTTATGGATCTGGTATTGTATGATTGTGATCGTATCGAGTATTTCAAAGATGATGTTGTTAAATCCGAACGATGTAAGAAAAACAGAGAAACAATAATGTATAGGTATTCTAGTGATGAAGAACTTTTAAGTAGATCATTTATCTATGATATGTACGAAGGTACCACTAATCCTGATCATGGATACTACCATTTAGTGATTACTGATGGAAAATTGACAATGGCTTCTTCTGTAGAAGCAGCTTTGCAAACATTCCTCTCAAACTCTTTCTTAGATTCATTCCAACGTGTACTTGACTCCGGACGCAAGGTTAAACTTGTTAAGGTTCCGCAGTAATTACACGTTGTATAATGAAAACAAAAGAAGGAGGCATTTAAATATGCAAAACAAATTACTTACACTTAAATTGGAAGACCGTAATCGAGTTAAGGATAATCTTGACTTAATCATGGACAAGGTATACGACTTGATCACAGACAAGTATTTGAATAACTATTCAGAGATTGAAATTACTAATATTGATATTGTTAGATTTGAATTCGAAGGAATTGATCAAAGAACTATGTGGAACAATCTAGATCTCGTATATGGAAAAATGATCGAATCAGGTTACAATGTAACTCTATTCAGTGATTCCGAAAGTGAATATATTAAAGTGAGCGTTTAAATACGCTCTTTCTTTTTTTGAGGTGCATAATGAAATTAATTGATAAAGAAGAACTTAAAGAACGATTGCTCTACAAGAGAATTGTTAAATTTGAAGAAGATAAATTGTATCTAGACGACGGAACAATTGTTTCTATCGAAATGACAGATAGCGACTGCTGTGCTAGCGCATTCGGAGAATTTAAGGATGTCGAACTTGAAGCCCTTATTACTGACGTTAAAGTTGGCGAATATAAGGATAATGGGGAGGATGCTGATGAAGAGTACTCGAATGAAAATACGGTAACTATCTACAGCAACCAAAACCCTGTTGCTCAGGCTGAATGTTATGCTGATGCTGGTAATGGCGGTTATTACTTTAGCGTCTGCTCACTTGTAATTGGGGATGTTTATTTCCCCGTTGTTGAAGCCTAATTCATATTAAAAATAACACACAAAAATGAGGTAAATAATAATGAAAAACACACTTAAACTTATGACTCTTGGTATTGCTCTGTTTGGTTCTGTTGTAGTCGCTGAATCCGTATTTGCGGATGTGACAAAGGAGGAAGGGTCTACAGAACTCATTGCTACAGATCCTCAAGTAACAGTAACTAAAAGTGAAGAAGACTCCATTTGGTCGGATGTCAACGTAAACATCAAGACCGATATTCCAGATAATGTCGAAATTAATGAAAACGACACAATGACTTTCAATGTTCCTAATGAATTGACATTTGAAACAAATTACGAATTTCCAGTATACAATGAAACTGGAGAAACTGAAGTTGGTCAAGCTAATGTGGACTCTGGATCTAATAAGGTCACTACAGTATTTAATTCATATTTCAAGGAACATCCACTTGACAAATCCATTTCTTTGAATTTGCATACTAAGATCAATCGCAGCGTTGTGACCGAGAACGAAGTTAAAAAGATTTCATTTAACGGCACAATCGTAGATCTTAAGGTAGGTTCTAAAGGTACAATCGATCCTAATGAACAACTGTACAAATACGGTTATCAAGATAAACATGACCCAACCGTAATTAACTGGGTAGCACGTATTAACTATAAGAAAGATCATTTAGTTGATCTTAATATTTCAGATACTTGGTCCGACGATCAAGAATACATCGAAGGCAGCCTGGTATATTCTCATGTAAACAATGTTGATCCATGGGACTATGATACTACAGGAACATATGAACTTGTGAACACTAAGTTCCACAAGAACGGTTTCTCTACCTATGCACCGCAACTTAAGAACAAAATTCTTATGGTCGAGTACAAAACTCGCATGAAGCAAATGGTATACAATCCAACTAACTCTATTACTGTATCTTGGAAGGGTGGATCAATCACTCACGAAGTTGAAACTCGTTTGGTTGGTGGAAATGGTAAAGCCGAAGGTAAATCTCGTCCAAAATGGGACAAACCAAATGATGCTCCAGTCGTGGACAAGCCTGAATTTAATGGCGGCGTAGTGCCTTTGGACCCTCCGGTACATACAAAACCAGAATGGCAAGGTGGTACTGTACCGTTTGACGCACCAATCATGGATAAACCAGAAATTGACATTAAAGATGTTCCAATCTTACCGCCATCTCCTATCGTAGATCTTCCAGAGTTAGTTATCCCAGATACTCCTGCTCCTAAAGAAGATAAACCTAAGACCGAGGTACCATCTTCCGAAGATCCTGGTAAAGGAGTTGAGACATATTCTCAAGGTACTAAAGGTAAACAACTTCCAGCCACAGGTGACGCTGAAGAAGCATATCTGTTGTTCGGAGGTATCGTAATTGCAGTACTTGGTCTAGGTATGTGTGGTATGAAACAGAAAGGCGAATAATATGTTATTAAAACCAGAAAATAGTACGGACACTCGAGAATTATTTGAGTGTCATGGTGAGTATGATGTATACCAATATAACCATGGATATGGGGATGTATACAAAGCAATGATTAGAATTTCTGGACACGATCGAAAAGCTGTTTGGGAACAACTCGATGCAAACAAGAAACCATACAATGAATTATCGATCACTAGAGGTCTCCGAGGAATTAAGGAATTAGAACCCGGAACCATCTTAGGATTCATTTCCTATATTGACACAACTGTAACTTCTAAATACGAACGGGAACGTCCACATTTCTTTATGATGGAGCTAACTTATGTTAAGAACCCTTTAGATATTTCATTCCGCGAATTTGTGAAAGATTATTTCACGTATGGAGGTCAATAATGGACTACAATTATTTAGCTAACAAAAGAACAGGAGAAAACCAATGAAACGTGGATCTAAAAACAAAGCAAAATTGATCGTTCGTACACTAAACTATATTGAACGTACAGAACATTATTTGGAACTAGCCAAAGGTACTCCATACGGTGACGCAAACTTCATTAAAGAAGATGTTGCTACATTCAAAGCATATCTTAATCCAAAACGTAAGACAAATTCTTACCGGACTCAGGATCTTATTTTTATCAATCAATTTATTAATGAAATTCGTATTCATCTTAAGAAATATTTGCACGATAATCATGGACTAAAGAAGGAGGCCAAATAGTATGTCAGTTTGGACTTTAACAGGTATTTCATTTGTAATCGCAGCTGTGTTGGCGTTTGTTTTCTTCAAAACTATGTGGAACTATCTTGATAAGCAGGAGGACTAGTAATGACTAGAACAAATATCAAGAAACTATATCTTGGTGTCTATACAAAGGACGGTGAACATATTCCTGTTCGTCTAATGTCTTTTATTGCAACTCCTGATAACAAATGGCGTGGCGGTATTCGTAAGGATCGACTGTTGGAGAAATGTAAATTGGAAGACATTTCATTTTACACCCTCAATGGTAAAGCTGTTCGTAACAAGCTTATTCGTAAAAATCCTGACTCTATTGGTATTATCATTAGTGATTACGAAATGCGTGAAAATAGATATGACACAACATCTTTCTATGAGCATGATCTTAAAGAAGTTGATGATTTGTGGATCGATACTAGGTTGGATCATTTTTCCGAATTATCAAAAGCCAAAGAAGAATTGATTAAGACAGAACGCGAGATGAGCTCAAAAATTCCTAGCGAACGTCTTATCGAAGGTTATGGGTATTGGTCATACTGTATCGAAGCGGGAATCATTGGGGATAGTGAAAAGTATCCTGGATGTCATGTTCTACGCCGTAAATACGCACTCGTTGATATTAAAGATGTTCATGCCATTATCCTGGGAAGAATTGAATCGTATCTTTTAGATATCGAGGAACAATTGTATGATAAAGGAGAACTATAATGGAAGACTTAGATTTTGAAAACGTATTTACGCCAGAGACCGAAGAGGACAAGATGACTCTTAAGGGTCTGCAGGTATTGTCGGATATTCTTGGTTTTGGAAGAAAGGTTGAAGATGACTAAAGGTTATATTATGTCGTCTACCGAATTCAAAGAGACGGTTGAAACAATGGTTAGAGATATGCCTCTAGCTGATATGTTGTATATTAACCAATCTTTGATCGAGGCGGCAATCACTAAATGGAAGGAGAAGGATCCTGAGACAGAAATGTCACCAGCGCAAGAGGATTACAAAGCATATTACGTATTCCTCGCAAGTGTGCCGGATGGTATTACTGTGATAGATCCTAATCTTTTCGTATTCAAAATTGCTCGTAAAATTGTAGATGCTCTATGTTTATCTATCATAGATTCACGATATTACGAGAACGCATTTCACGATCCAGATGTATCATATGAAGATACTAAATTCATGTCTGATGTATTCAAGCATGTTTTGGACAGGACTGAAGAATCTATGAAAGAAGATGCTTCAAACGTCGAATTCAATTTCGACAAAAATCCTGATGAGATGCGAAAAGATATTCTAGAAAGTTTGGATAGAAAGAAACATGAAAGATAAAAAGATTATTTTATCTAGCAATGACTTCAAGAACCAAATTATAGCAAATATAAAATCAATGGATCTACAAAACGTATTCATGATTGAAGATTTCTATATTGATAGACTTATTACTAGTTGGTGTGAGCATCAAGCACAAGAAGATTACAAGTCATATTTGAACATGATGATGACTATTCCAGACAATCTAGAATTCATAGATTTGGATGGGTTGTTATTCAAATTGTCTAGGCGACTTGTGGACGAGCTTGTGCTCACATTAACCGAGTCATTTTATTACGAGGACATAGGTATGAACATATCTGAGGATTCTTTCCATCCTTATGAGGAAGATCGTCAGACTGCTTATGTCAAACGTGATAAAGAGTCTATCAAGTACTTCTTGAGTGTCATTGACGTGATGTTCGATAGAATCTATGTCGGAACATCTACTACAAAAGAACTTCTGCAACAAGCTTTGCGGGACAATACATATTTGAGGTAAGTTTGGTATGGAACAGTTGAAACACAACATCTCTTTGTCTATATATTACAAAGGGACAACTACAACATTTGGCGGTAAATATGAGGACACATTCCCAACATCTGATGGACGTATTAGTTCAGTCGTTGTGGATATGCCCATTTGGATCTTAACAATGTTGGATTTGAATTGTGAGTATGTGCTAGTTATTAACAACAAGCAATATTCTATTCAAGACAAGTCCTACGGTATAGCAACTACTGATGGATTTGTCAATACTATTTTATTGGTGAATGAATACGGCACTATTCGCCGTTTAGGGAGGAAATATTAATGAGAAAACATATTCGCATTCCAATGTCATTGAAAGACATGGACGCACTTCGTGACAATTTTTACGCTTGCAGCTCTGAAGTACAAATGGAACTCCCGGATAACCTCACCATTCATTTCGAACGCTCTGATATGGAGGAGTTCGAGACATTTTGAACTGAAGAGGAGATTAAGGAAGTTGAATACATCGACCGTTAAAATAATTTTAACAGCTGCTGTGCTGGTTTTATCTTTACCATTCTCAATTATCTGCGGGATTGCGTTAGGGATATTTCCAGCCATTATTTATGGTCCATCTGTAGTAATCGGAATCACCGGAGCAGTATGGATCGTCTTTACCATTACGTTACTATCCAAAATTTGGAAAAAGTAGTCGCAGAAATTACATAGCAGATAATGAAACGATATTAAAACAAAGGAGGACACAAAGATGTCAAAAGAAACAATCGTTGAAAATCAAACTGAGGTTATCTCAGATGAGCAAGTGAAAGCAGCAGAAGCTGCAGTTGAGCAAGATGTTACAACTACTATCGTAGCTGAACCGGAAAAGCTTACTATGGCACAACAAATTGCCAAGTGGCGTCCAGTGGCTAAGAAAGTACTAGTTGGCGCAGCCTTGATCGGGACTGGAGCTTTCGTGATCTCACTACTCGCTGGGTCTAAATCTAAGGATGACGAAGACGACGTTATTGACGTTGAGTTCGAATCGGAAGATATCGACTAATACTGGAGGGTTATTACACCCTCTTTTATTTTTTTGTCACAGAAAGGAGGCATAGACATATATGGCTGTCATATTAGAAGATTATGACGCAATGTATGTCCCTGATTTTAACCCTGTCACTGGTAGATTCTTTGTGCCATTAGACAACGCCAGTGATATTACGTTGGCGGATCTAGCAACCGAACTAAATGGTTATAATAATCGTGTTTGGTTTGAAGGAAGAACATATATTGCAGACGGTGTCCAGAAACATATGGATCCTGTGACCTATGAATGGTCTGCAGTATTGAATGTTAGGAGAGTATAATGGTTGACTACAATAAGGTAAAACAAAAAACTACTAAGGTAGAAAAGAATGACGGGACTGCTGTGCGTAAAAAGCAAAAAGCAGTAGCTAAAGGTCGAGTGCGCAAACCAAGTTTGTTAGCTCGAGCCGGATTACTATTTTTCGGAGAAGGTGGATTTAAAGGTGTTGTACAACATCTCGTGCATGAGGTTATTATCCCGAGTGCGCAAAACACTTTCGTCGATATTACTACAACTGCGATCCAGCGTGCGGTGTTAGGCGATGATTATATTTATCATCGACAACCTACACAATACTGGGGTCGTGGACGAAACAATGTAACTCGTATGGACACATATCGAGGTGGAGGACGTATTGACTACGATAGACAATTCAATCGTCGCTCCGAGAAAACCTCAGATGTGTTGAAATACGTTGATTTTGAAACTGCGCAGGAAGCTCAGGAAATCTTTAACATCATGTTAAGTAACCTTGAGCATTACAAAGTTGTATCTGTAGCAGATTACTATGAACTATCGGATATTCCATCACGGTTTACTGATAATTCTTATGGTTGGACAGATCTTCGTGGATCTAAGATTGTCGCTGCGCGTGGTGGAGGATATACAATTCAATTCCCACCTGTTGAAGAAATTTAGTAGGAGTTTACTAATGAAGAAATTCGTTATTGGTATTGGTTTGGTAGGAATTGGTTATGTCATTGGATGCGTACAATCATATTTCGCATTTGATGCTATTTGTAAGGAAGACGGAATTCGAATTGGTGTGTTCGGATCCGAATATGTGGAGGACAAAAAATTAGACGATATTTAGCATACTTGTATTTGTTCGCTTGTGGTCCAATAGGTTGGGCGCTCATATTCATGGATTGGATTAAAAGATAAACGGAGGAAACTAAAATGAAAAACTTACTTGCTACACTATTTTTACTTTGCATTGGCCCTGTTGGTTGGATCATCCTAGCATTTGCTTGGTTGAAGAAATGAGGCCTAAATGATCACAAAGATTGACGTTATATTTCGCGATGGAAGTCGTGAATATTTTAACTATGTTCCTAAAGACCAATATGGTAAGGAACTACGATTGACATACACACGCAGCGAAACTACTATTACGATTATCGAGCATTTTGTTGAAATTAACGAATGTTTCGAGCATGTATTTGAACGTGCGGATATTCGTAAGGTTGCTATTAGACAAAAACAGGAGGCTTAATTATGGTTGGAGTACGCAAAATCAATTCTTATTCATTGCAATGGACCCCGGAAACGGAATATGCATTTCTCATAGATTATCTCATGCGTAAAGAAGAACAAATCTCAATTAAGCAGAACCAGGTATCCGGAATGACTATTGGCATGATCAATAGCGCAGATGTATTTGATTTCAAGTCTATGCATACACATTTACGTGGTGTTCGACAACGAATTAAAGCTCTGCAAAACAAATACGGATTTACTCCATCTACATATTTGCAATACAAGCATATTGTGGACGAGTACCGTGATAATGCAATCAAACGTGCCCAGCACGGAAAAGCACTACAGGAGGAAACATATGCGGGTTAGGATTTATCAGAAACACACGCATCAAAACCAGCAGCCTCTGTTGTTCAGTAATGTAACGGGGCTATCTATCAATGATGGGATTCTAGAATTTGAACACGATGCTCATATTAATAAAGAGCGTAAGGTTCGAGCTAACTCATCATTTATCTTAACAAACCTTTGTGGATATTCTCTTCTTAAAGAATCATCCGACGAAGTTATCAATACTATTTTATAAAAGGAGAACACAAATGAAATTACCATCAATTAATTTTGCAGACCTAGCTAAGAATTCACGTCGTGGACTAGTTGCTGCTAAGAACTTCGGAATCAAACATGCCCCGCTTGCACTTGTCGTAGCTGGAGGTGTAGGTCTCGTTGCTACCGCTGTAACCTCTTATCGAGCTGCTAAGAAAGTAGATAAGACTCTTGAAAAATTTGAGGAAATGAAGGAGGATGGACTTGTCCCGTCAAAAGTTGAAATCGCTACTGAGGTTGCCAAAGACATTGCTGTTCCTGTTTTGCTTGGGGTCACTAGTGTCGCTTGTATTGGACTTTCGTACGCTATTCAGAATAATCGCCTCAAAGCTGTTACGGCTGCTCTCGCGGTAATCACAGAAGAACACTCACGCTACCGCAAACGCGCTAAGGAAATCCTTGACGAAGAAACATTCCGTCGTTTAGATACTCCTCATGACACACGCAAAATCACAATCACTGATGAAGATGGAAACGAAATCGAAACTACGGTCGAAGTACCTAGCGAAGGTCTTTTCTACGGCGCATATTTCAAGAACTCTAACCTCTGCTCGCCTGGCGAACCAGAATACAACGAACGTATTATCCGCGAAATCTACAATGAAGTCCTAATTCCTAAAATGGCTAAATGGGGCGAATTAACATTCCCATATGTGCTTGAACAACTTGGTTTTGACGTACCATCTGCTGCCCTACCATTCTTCTGGTCAGACACTGATCAATTCTATATTGAATGGGACACATTCGACATGTGGGATGAAGAAGCTAAAGCTATGGTACCACAAACATATGTTCGCTGGAAACGTCCACGCAACCGCTACGCTCCAAACATCTATGATGAAGCAGTTGCAGAAGCGTAATTAACTATTGAAAGGATATTCCAATAATGAATAGAAATTTGAAGATTTTGGGATATACTGTTTTAGTGGCGGGTATCGGCTATGCCGGTTACCGTCTCTACAAATGGTATAAGGAAGAAAAGAAGTTGGAAGAACAGGGCTTATCTTATGAAGAGCTTGTACAAGCTCATGAAGCTGCTGAAATTGAAAAACGTCTAGACGAGCGTGATGCTCTGATGGATCTCGAACGCGATATTGAACAAGACCAAGACCCTCTTGAATTTGGTGACGGACATGCATGGCGTAAAGAAAATGGTATGATTATCCGTAACATCACTCCATATGAAAATGCTGCTGGAATTGAGTACGATCCTATGACTGAAGAAGTTATTGAGCTACCGGACGGTCAAGGCGATCATATTTCTGTTGTCCGTAAATTCGATGAATTCGAAATGAAGGATCGATTCCTTAACTATCGTGACAAGCGTTATGCGAAAGAAATTCGTAAAGCACTCGAAGACATGATGTACACAATCCGCTCTCTTAAAGCTAATGAAATGGAGTATGAACGTATGATCTATGACAAAGACACGCAAGATAGTTACGATTACTACTGTGCGTTAGTTCTTGATCGTGCAGGCATCCATAATTCAAGACTTGTGGATGACTTTGCGCCTATCTTTGCTTGGGAATATGCCCCTAACAAAAACAACATTGCCTTGCTTAATATTCGTCAGCAGCTTATTGACAAGCGTGTAGAATACTTTGGATTCTCATCTAAATACTCTAGCTGGGCAAGTATTGGCGAACTCCTTGTATGGTTTGCCGAAAACCTACATGTGGAATCTGGTAAGAAGTCTGCGACCGAATATCTGAAATTCATTTTCGATAAGATGTCAATTGAATTCGAAGACTTCGATGCCATTACTCACGATACCCTCATCTCATATTTGGAAAGTGGACGCACTAATAAACCAAATTATGACGATACTTTTGGTATGTTTGGGCTGCCTAAGTCGGACTACGATGATTCTAAGTCACTGTGGGACGAATACAATAAACGAATTGAACACGAGGTTGGTTACGTTGAGCTAGACGAGGACGGTGATGAAGATGATGACTCGGAAGATTAATCGTCTAATTATCAAGAAAGACGGGAAGGTATATTCTTTCCGATGTTTTTCTGGCGCTGGATTAATCCAACTAAGAGACTCTGACTTCGTATATATCGCTTTTATAGCTGATATATTAAGCGATGCTGATGAAATGATCATTGCTGGTTATACATCCGGAGGTAGATCTAGTAATGTACATCTTACTAAGTTGGATGTTACTAAATTGTCTAGAAGCGCAATGCACTTATTTGGAAACACTACAACACATATTAGATCGTTCTATATTTACAATGATTTAGACGATCCATTAATTAACATTAGGAATTGAATTACTACGCGAGACATCGCATCATATTTTCAGAAAGGACTACCTAATGAAAGAACTATTTGCAAAACTAAAAGAAGGTCTTGCTAATCTTAAAAATTGGCTTGACAAAATCATCACGGATATCGAGTGGGCTGTTATACCTACTTGGATCATGTGGACAACTAAAGACAAATACAGATTGAGTCACTACCGACTGATCAACGGTTATGACTTGAAGCACATGTATTTGAAAGGCGGGACTCCTGTACTTAGGTCGTATAACCAAGGATGGGATGCATCCGAATCTGAATCCGATAATTGTGTCGTGGAAGGGTTTTCTAGAAGCCTTACTGACGTATATTCTGCGCGTGGATACAACTTTGTATTATGCGGCGGTAGTCGTATTACTACTGTTAAGGAATACAAGAATGGTGATGCACCCACTCATAATTTCTTCCTGGCCAAGAGGAAAGATGAGGAAGAGGTTCTTGTCTGTATTCCACGAGAGATCGTGTCGAGTCCTGAGGGCTTAATGAATCGTATGATCTCAAACATGAAATCTAATTCCGAATTCACAATCCAATCCATCAACACATTCTGCTATATCTATCCTATGGAGAAGACTAATGTAGGATATTTGACTTTCGGACGTCAGGTTTATGACGAATGGGGCTCAAATGATGGACTTGTGATCTATCCAAAGGCTGGAGATGACCTTTGGGATAAACTAACCCGCTAGAAGGGGTCTAGGAGGCTATATAATGGCGTTTAACGACTATGTAGTTCCTTATTCGATAGAAAGGGCCGACGTACTTAGAAAGTGCGCAGAAAGTGATTTATCGGTCTTAAACGAGGACTATTATAAGGGCTACAAATTCATGTTTTGGACCAAATTATCCAAGGCTAGACCCAATATTATGGTGGGGATAGCTTATGGTGATAATTTAATCAAGATCCGAATGGATAAAGACAAATACATGCTTTGTCCATATCTTGTGATCTCAGAAACCGACAATGACCATCGGATGTTTATATTTGAAAGTTCGGAGTCACTGTTGGCTATGGTGAAGGAATTGTTCAAGGCTGATGATTCAGAAGATTTCATCGATACCATATTTAGAAAGTATGCAACGACATACAAGTTCGTTCAATACAAATCTAATGGTGATGATATCGTATCATGCCAAGGAACTAACTTACCATCAATCAACTTATCTATGGTTAGGTATTGGACTAATCCTGATGAGCCACGCTTGACTCGTTTGGATATTCTAAATTCCGAGCCAATGGACTGCACATTTACTCCGGGTGGTCCTGTTGACGTCAAAAACTACTATATTCTTGACGCGACTCGCTACCAAAAGGAGCTGGACCATTCCGAGTACAATACATATAATTGGAAAGGAAACTCTAATGGACGAAATAAAAGATAAGCATATCTCGAATATGGACGATGCTGAAATTTTTGAACGAGCTAAGAATTTGAAAGAACTCTTAGACACTGTTATTCTACGAAGCGAAATCGTAGGAGAGTCAGATACACGGAAGTTACTGTGGGATCTACGAGCGAATCTTCTCGTAGTATTACGTTAAATTAAAGGAGAAACTAATGAAGTATGATATTACTAGACTACCTGTTATCAAGTCAAAGCATTTCAATGACGAAGCTGTGCAAGCTGCTAACGCTGGGATGACAGACGAACAATACACTACCGCACAAGGACAAAAAGTTCTGTGGTATATGTATGTTCTTGATAAATTAAACCGTGGCGACTCTATCTCTGTTGCCGAGCTGCGTAAAGCGGCTAATAAGAAAGTCAAATTAGAAGACTATATGTTTGGATTTGACAAACGTGCTCTGGACTACACAAGTCCTAAAGCATCTGATGATATTTTCTTCCATCCAATGCACCTCAAACAAATTGTTCCTAACAACCTACACCTATATGACACATCTACTCTGAACACCATGCGGCTTAAAGACGCGGCTATCAACCGTAAACGCGTGCGTCTATTGGATGCTGCGGTCGATCTGATGGTTGAAGATATCCGGGAACAAAACCAAGAAATCCTTCGCGACATGAAATTTGAACCCACTATCAAATAAAAGGAGCTGCAAATGAAATTCAAGTCTGGTATGGAAAAGACGTCATATTTAAAAAGCGTCTTACTGAAAGTTCTGAAGACTATGGGATATTTGACGGTTGCAGATTACAAACGTATCTGTCACCACTATCCTATTGAGGCTAAGGACTATGTTATTGGCTGGCGAAGTTTATACGACGCTCATTTCACCACAAACGAATACTCCGACGATGCGAACATGGTTAAGCTATACATATCCAAACAACCATCTATATTGGCTAGCTCACGTACTTCACAAGTCGACTTCGTTGGTAATATCCCTTCCTTAGGGAATGTTCATATTGTGGATAACAATATTCAAAATGTTCTTATTATTCATCTGGGTCTTGCTTCAGATGATTTGGAGCAATGGCGACATCATAATCGTAAGATTTTGGTGTTTGACAACGAACCGATGAAGCAAAACTTCATATTGTGGTTCGATAATCATCATACTAAACCCGGTGAAGATGTTATTATGGTGGGTAAAGACTTCGATCTTAAACCTATTTTGCGCGAATACGGTCTAATTGTCCGTGAGGTTATTTAAGGAGGTATGGTATGACATTAAAGGTTCTAGACATCGATATGAATGATGTCTTGTGGGTAAAACATTCACGTGATGGCATTAAGGTGTGCGCTCAAGTTCAAAAAGAAGCTGAGAAGTTTGCTGTTCAGACAGAAGGTAAACCAGACACGTTATATTCTTTTGAAGATTGTGCTTGGAACACGTTTAAAGATGACCTATTATATTTTTTGGATTCTATCAATTCATACATTGGAGATATTTTCATCTTCCATTTCAAAGAGTTCAAATCAATTAAATACGGCAATGCTCTTGCTCGTATTGAAACTCTTATTAATGTGGATACTGATCTGCTGGAAACAAAAGGTCCTATTTTCTCAGTTGGCATTGATCCGGAAGATCCTGACGTCCATGTATATGAAATCTCTGTACCAATCACCGATCTTGTGGATATTACCGAAGTAACTAAACGGTTTGCTGTTGGGGTTACTGCCAATATCTTTTGGAATACAGGAACTCGAAACGGACAGATCACAGATGTTCATATTACTAATTATGGGGAACTCATCATCAAATTTGAGCAAATTCACAAAGGCGATTACTTAACTCTCGATATTCGTCAATTCATTCGTAAGGTATAGGAGGTAGTATTATGACAATCACCCAAAACGACATTTATATGGTCGACATCTCTGCTTACTTCCGTAGACTTACTCAAATCTTGCGCCCAAGCAATCTTGAATATTTCGACAGAATTGAATTCAAGATGTATTTCGTTCTTAACAATCCTACTCAAGTTCAATTCAAATATCGATTCCATCAATATCGATACGATTACAAAGTTTTAGACGGATTGACTCCTGAAATGTTTGTGGACGTTGTTAATTTCTTCACCATGCTTGCTGAAGTCGGACATGGGTTAACTGAGGATCTTATTCCTGAATGGATGCGTGAACCTAAGGCTCGGTTTGTTCGTGGATTACTAAAGGATGCTCTTGATGTTCCTCATCATGTTGAGATCCGTCGACATATGTTCTCTAGAGGAGTTGATGTTAACTTCGAAGATGTTCTTCAGACAGAGTATCCATGTTGGGGCGATGATCGTTTGAAGAAAGAATATCTTGTTAGGCCGTCTCTTGTATATTGGCGGGAACTTGGTAAGGTACTGTTGGCGACTAATACTGAATTGGTCTCAGCAGATTATGATGATCCGGAGGTGAATTACGATGGTCGTAGTTAAACCTACAACGGATTTGATAAAAATCAACTTCACGGAGTATTTGCGTAAATTCTATTTCGAAGTGCGTAAGTATGATAAGTATCAATTGGCAAAGATCTACGGTAAGATGTATTTCAAGCTTACAGATCCCACTACAATCCAATTCGAGATGTATGCTGATCGTCGTACAGACGTTGTAAAAGTGCTCAAGTTGAAGAATGTTGTGGAAGCTATTGATGTTATCAACTTCTTCTTGGAGATCTCTGACGCATATTCTAAACATCATTCGGATTACTATCCTGAATGGATGCGTAAGCCTAGAACTGCGATTATTCGGGGATTGATCAAGGACGCTTTAGGATTAGATGGTGATAATCCGTTCCTACAACACGGTATTGAGTGGGAAAATCTTGAGAAAATGCACTATAAAGTACGATTTTCTACTGTTCATGGAGTACATATCTATGATATTTGTGCTGGTTTGGACCTAAATCCACTAGAAGATGACCTATATATGTATCGAAAACGACGCATAAATGGGTTTGTTATTGGTGATTTGGACTATGAATCGGCCAAAAATGAGGGTAAAATCGTCAATTATATCGTCTGAATCTGCTGGATTTCCTATAATATTGTGGGAAAATCAGGGGTAATTCGGGCTAAAATCGTGGTGAAATTACTATGATATTATAGGAAAAAATGGCCTAAAATGGCTAAAAATAGCAGTCCCCCAAAATCCCCCAAAAAATTTAAGGTTTTTGGGGCGCAGCCGAAATCGCTTGAAAATGGTCTATTTTGGGTGGTTTTTGGGCATTTTTCGGTAGTTTTGAGGGTACTTTAGGGGTTGTGAGTCCCTAATCCCCCCAATCGACCCTGTTTTTACATTGTTTACATCAAGAGTTAAAAGCTTATAATATATATAAACAATAGGAGAAGAGGGGGAAATGGGGACTATTGGTTAAAATCGATGGAAATCGGTTGAATTGACCGCAACTCACAAAATACGATAGAAAAGGAGGGTTTCGGTGAAGTTTGATTTTTTAGACGTCACTGTCGAGCAAAACTTCAGTAACAACAGAGTTTATGATTATGTCATATCTCCAGACTTCTTGTTTGGCGATATTAAAGACTTGGTTATCAAAGGTTCTTCGTTCTTCGCGTTCTGGGATGGAAACGAATGGATAATGGACCAGAACTATTTATTTGATTGTATCGACTCGATCTTGTGGAGAAAGTATCATGAAATAAAAGCCGAACATCCAACAGCTAGGATTCAGGTTAAGGAAATTCGTAAAGCTTCAGCGGGCAAGTATAAATTGTTTGTTGACTATATCAAAGTCCTTTGGCAACCTGAGACCAACTTCAACAGACGCATATTGTTTGCAGATCATAAGATCAGGCGCGAAGATTATGCAACTGTCAAATTACCATACACTCCGGTGAGTGGTGACTGCCCGGCATTCAAAGAATTGTTATATACGTTGTATGACCCGAATGAAGCTGAAAAGATTCTATGGTTTATGGGCGCTTTGCTTATGAACAAAATGGACGGTATCGAGAAGTTCATGTATTTGTATGGACCAAAAGGATCTGGTAAAGGTACAGTGCTCAAAGTATTCAAGATGATATTCGATGGATACCATGCTCCTATCGACTTGAGAGAGTTAACAAGTGGCGGACCATTTGCCACAGGACAGATCCGAGAGGTTCCTTTGCTTATTGATGACGATACGGATATTTCAAGGATCAGTAATGATACTCCATTGTTGAAACTGACATCTCATGAAACTATATCTGTAAACAAGAAATACAAAGAACCATACGATGTTACATTCAGCGGATTATTGGTAACTGCGTCAAACCAACGATATCGTGTCAGGAATATTGACTCGGGGATTACTCGACGTGCTGTTGTAGTAAATCCTAGTGGTCGTAAATTCAC
>FLSF01000101.1_pt2 | contig 26523 bp, 19 predicted proteins | sample 1550431 | NCBI WGS metagenome assembly FLSF01 (sample SAMEA4031754, study PRJEB14383) | metagenome | biome: human; feature: oral; material: saliva | place: Philippines | collected 2014 | reverse complement strand
ATTCAGACGGCCTGTGAAGCATTTTTGGCACAAGAATCTGCTTATTCAGAAGAAAATAAACCCAAATTGCAAGAGACACTCGCACAATTAACAGAAACTAAAGTAAAATTAACGCAACTGGAAGAAAACTGGCTGCAATGGCAAGAAGAGCTTGAGCAAATCCAAGTTGATGTCGAAGCCGAGTTTTCCCAATAAAAATAGAGCCATCAGGCCGTCTGAAATAAAACACAATACGGAAAAACATGACTTCAACTATCAAACAAGCCGGATACTTCCTCGTATCCTCTTTCGTCTTGGGCATTTCTCTTCACGCAGCCGCCGCAGTTTATTCCTGCGGCAACGGCAGCTATACCTCCGAGCCCAACTCCTCCTGCGCACAGGCCCAATTGCCTAAAATCAGCGGCCATCAAGGCAGCGGTTATCATCTCAACATCCGCAGCCTCAATGCCTCTGATGAACGCGTCAATGCAAAACCCAAGAAAAAGAAGCGCACGGAAAAATCTGACAAACCGAGCAAAAACAAAAACAGTGCAAAAGCCAAAAAACAACAGCCCATGCCGTCTGAACAAGAATAAAATGCTCAACTGCAACGAATCAGCCCTACCTGAATCATGAAAAAATATCTGCTTACCCTATCCTTGCTGCCGCTTGCTGTTTTCAACAGCCAAGCCCACGCCGCAAAAATCTACACCTGTGAAGTCAACGGCTCGATTGTCTATACCTCACGCCCAAGCGGCAACTGCCAAGCCGTCAACGATTTGCCGATTGTCGGCAAATACAGCAGCAGCCGATACGATGCCCCGATCAGCGATGCGCCTACACTCAACGCGCCGACATCACAAACGGCTCCGGCAAAAAGCAAAAATACGGCGGCAAAATCCAACCATAAAGCAACGCCTAAACCTGCCCCCGTCCGCACCGCTTCTGAAACGGCTCCTCCTCCGGTTCCCAAATCCTCCGGCGTCAACAGCCGCCGCTCTATTTTGGAAACCGAGTTATCGAATGAACGCGCGGCTTTGGCCGATGCCAAAAAGCAATTAAGCCAAGCGCGGACAGCCAAAGGCGGCAGCGTCAATCAACAGGCCATCAGTACGCTGCAAGGTGCCGTTTTGGATAGGGAGAAAAACATTCAAGCCCTCCAGCGCGAACTGGGCAGAATGTAAGTTCAAATCAATCAAAACATCAGGCCGTCTGAACAGGTGGAAACGAAATCCAAAATTTTCGTCACGCCAAACAGACGGCCTGAATCCCGTAATGATTACGCCCGTTTCAATTTCTCGCGTCTGGTAAATACGGTATAATTTGCCCTTTACGCACATTACCTCCGGTCTTTTCAGACGGCCTTTATCTCATGACTGCAAAATCTTCTAAAACCCAAACAAAAAAACGTACCTCCAACAAACCGGCTGCCAAACCGACCACACGCAAATCCGCCAAAACACAAACTCAAGCCGACAATAAAGTCTCCCAACGCCTCAAGGCCGCCAAAGAGCTGCAAAAAAACGAAGAAAAAAAAGCGCGCCCCGAACATGTCGTCAACTTGATTAATGATGCCTTATGGCTGTTTGGTTTGGTTATCACCATTTATCTGGCCATTTCCCTGGCCAGTTTCAGCATGGACGACCCTGCATGGTCGCGCAGCGTTCCCAAAAGCCATGATGTTGCCAACCTCGGCGGCCTTTTTGGTTCCTATCTTTCCGATGTCGGGTATTATTTGTTCGGCCTGTCATTTTGGTGGTGGATTGTCGCCTCTTGCGTTTTCCTCTACAAAAACTTCCGCCCCATGAAAAAGCAGGAAAACCACAAGCCCTACAATCACGGCGTAGCTGCTTTGGCATTGTTCCTCCTGCTGGTGTGCAGCCCGATTATCGAACATTTCCTGTTTGACAACGCATTGAGCGAATCCCTTCCCGTCGGTGCCGGCGGCTTGGTCGGCTTACTTGCGGGTTCAGGCTTGGCTTGGCTGCTGGGTAAGTCGGGCAGCCTGTTGATTATGCTGGTGATGTTGCTGCTATCCATTTCCCTGTTGGCTCAGGTGTCATGGCTGGAAGTCATGGCCAAATCCGGCAGCCATGTGGGCGGCCTGTTTGACAGCTTGATGAAAAAATTGTCGCAATATCAAAATAAAAAAGAAGATGTCAGCGCCGAAGCTTTGGAAACCCAAAATACGCGCCGTATGGTTAAAGAAGCCAAAACCATTACCGCTACTCCGGTTGCTCCGTTGGCAGGCAGCAGCAGCAACCGTAAAACCGTTGCCGTATCCGTTGCACCGCCTCCTAAAATCCAAACTTCCCTGTTTGACGATACCGAGCCTAAAAACAACGGCGAATACCACAAACCCAATATGAACCTGTTGCGTATGCCGTCTGAAGAACCGGTTGCCGTCAATCCGGATGAATTGCAACAGACTGCAGAATTGATTGAGACCAAACTGGCTGAATTCGGCATCGGCGTACAGGTTGTTTCCGCCACTTCCGGCCCTGTGATTACCCGCTACGAAATCGAACCGGCACAAGGTATCAAAGGCAGCCAAATTGTCGCCTTGTCCAAAGATTTGGCGCGCTCGATGTCCCTGCAAGCGGTACGCATTGTTGAGACTATTGCCGGTAAAAATACCATGGGGATTGAATTGCCCAATGAGAAACGCCAAGACGTGATGTTGAGCGAAATCCTCTCTTCACCCGTGTTTACCGATGCCAAGTCCAAACTGACCGTTGCCTTGGGTAAAGATATTGCAGGTACGCCCGTAGTCGGCGACTTGGCAAAAATGCCGCATCTTTTGGTCGCAGGCATGACCGGATCAGGTAAATCTGTCGGCGTGAACGGCATGATTATGTCCATGCTCTTCAAAGCTACGCCCGACGAAGTCCGATTCATCATGATTGACCCGAAAATGCTGGAATTGAGCATTTACGACGGCATTCCGCACCTGCTCTGCCCGGTTGTAACCGATATGCGCGAGGCAGGACAAGCGTTAAACTGGTGCGTTGCCGAAATGGAAAAACGCTATCGCCTGCTCTCACACGCCGGCGTGCGCAATCTGGACGGCTTCAACCAAAAAGTCGAGCAGGCCAAAGCAGCAGGCAAGCCATTACTCAATCCGTTCAGCCTGAATCCCGATGATCCCGAGCCTCTGGAAAAACTGCCGTTGATTGTGGTCGTCATCGACGAGCTGGCAGACTTGATGATGACCGAACGCAAATCCGTCGAGCAGCAAATCGCACGCCTTGCCCAAAAAGCGCGTGCGGCAGGCATTCACATGATTGTCGCCACCCAACGCCCAAGCGTTGATGTGGTTACCGGTTTGATTAAAGCCAACATCCCGACACGCATGGCCTTTACCGTACAAAGCAAAATCGACAGCCGCACCATTCTTGACCAAATGGGTGCGGACGAATTGCTCAAATACGGCGACTCATTGTTCCTGCAACCGGGCAGCGCAGAACCGACACGCCTGCAAGGTGCGTTTGTTTCCGATGATGAAGTGCATCAAGTCGTCAATTTCATTAAAGAACAAGCGCCGACCAATTATGTAGAAGGCTTGCTCAGCGGTGAAGCGGCCATCGAAACCACCAATATTGTCAATCCGAACGCCAACAGCGACGAACTGTTTGACCAAGCCGTTGCCTTCGTATTGGAAAGCCGGAAGACTTCCATCTCCTCCCTGCAACGCCAATTGCGCATCGGCTACAACCGCGCCGCCAATTTGGTAGATGCACTTGAAAATGCCGGCGTGCTTTCTCCGGCAGATGTCAACGGCAGCCGACGGATTCTGGCGCAAAAAGACCAGCTTTAAAAAACAATGTCAAGGCAAAAAGGCCGTCTGAAAAGAATTTCCCACTTTTCAGACGGCCTTTTTATGTTATTCGTGAAACATTGTGTTATACTAAGCAGCTAAATTTTGACCTTATGCATACTCCCGAAATCCTTCGGGGGATTAAGCAGAAGGATAACCGTTTAACACAACAAATTTAAGGGCTTACGATGAGCGTAACTGTTGAAACTTTAGAAAATCTGGAACGCAAAGTAGTATTGTCTCTGCCTTGGTCCAAAATCAACGCAGAAACTGAGAAAAAACTGAAACAAACCCAACGCCGCGCAAAAATTGACGGCTTCCGTCCGGGTAAAGCACCGTTCAAAATGATTGCCCAAATGTACGGCGCAAGCGCACAAAACGACGTTATCAACGAATTGGTACAACGCGAATTCTACGATGTTGCCGTTGCTCAAGAATTGAAAGTTGCCGGTTACCCACGCTTTGAAGCCGTTGAAGAACAAGACGATCAAGAGTCTTTCAAAGTTGCCGCTATTTTTGAAGTCTTCCCCGAAGTAACCATCGGTGACCTGTCTGCCCAAGAAGTAGAAAAAGTAACTGCAACCGTTGGCGATGCCGAAGTTGACCAAACCGTAGAAATCCTGCGTAAACAACGCACCCGTTTCAACCATGTTGACCGCGAAGCCCAAAACGGCGACCGCGTCATCATCGACTTCGAAGGCAAAATCGACGGCGAACCTTTCGCCGGCGGCGCGTCTAAAAACTACGCTTTCGTATTGGGTGCAGGTCAAATGCTGCCTGAATTCGAAGCCGGTGTTGTCGGCATGAAAGCCGGTGAAAGCAAAGACGTTACCGTAAACTTCCCTGAAGACTACCACGGTAAAGATGTTGCCGGTAAATCTGCCGTGTTCAGCATCACTCTGAACAACGTTTCTGAAGCCACCTTGCCTGAAGTTAATGCAGACTTTGCCAAAGCTCTGGGCATTGAAGACGGCGACGTTGCCAAAATGCGTGAAGAAGTGAAGAAAAACGTCGGCCGCGAAGTTGAGCGCCGCATCGGTGAACAAACCAAAGAATCTGTCATGAACGCTCTGCTCAAAGCGACTGACTTGCAAGTTCCTGTTGCTTTGGTCAACGAAGAAGCGGCCCGCTTGGCAAATGAAATGAAACAAAACTTCGTTAACCAAGGTATGGCTGACGCTGCCAACTTGGATCTGCCTTTGGATATGTTCAAAGAACAAGCAGAACGCCGCGTTGCTTTGGGTCTGATTTTGGCTAAATTGGTTGAAGAAAACAAACTTGAGCCAACTGAAGACCAAATCAAAGCCGTTGTTGCCAACTTCGCTGAAAGCTACGAAGATCCTCAAGAAGTTATCGACTGGTACTACGCAGAGCCTTCCCGCCTGCAAGGCCCGACTTCTTTGGCAGTAGAAAGCAACGTTGTTGATTTCGTTCTGAGCAAAGCTAAAGTAACCGAAAAAGCGCTGTCTTTTGACGAAGTAATGGGCGCACAAGCTTAATTGCTCTAAGGCCGTCTGAAACAGACAATCAAAAGCACCGAAGCGCTTTAAATGGCTTTGGTGCTTTTCCATCATTAACAGGAGACAAAAATGTCCTTCGATTTCAATAACTACCTTGTCCCTACCGTTATCGAACAAAGCGGTCGCGGCGAGCGCGCATTCGACATCTACTCACGCCTTTTGAAAGAGCGCATCGTTTTCTTGGTCGGCCCGGTAACAGACGAATCTGCCAATCTGGTTGTCGCGCAACTGCTGTTTTTGGAAAGTGAAAATCCAGATAAAGACATCTTCTTCTATATCAACTCACCGGGTGGTTCGGTTACTGCCGGTATGTCGATTTACGACACCATGAACTTCATCAAGCCTCATGTTTCTACCTTATGCTTGGGCCAAGCGGCAAGCATGGGCGCATTCTTGTTGTCTGCCGGTGAAAAAGGCAAACGCTTTGCCCTGCCCAACAGCCGCATCATGATTCACCAACCGCTCATCAGCGGCGGCTTGGCCGGTCAGGCTTCCGACATTGAAATTCACGCTAAAGAGTTGCTGAAAATCAAAGAGAAACTGAACCGCTTGCTTGCCAAACATTGTGATCGCGATTTGGCCGATTTGGAACGTGATACCGATCGCGACAATTATATGTCTGCCGATGAAGCCAAAGAATACGGTTTGATTGACCAAGTTTTGGAAAACCGCGAATCTCTACAAGCCTAATCTTTATCGGTTTAAATCAAAGGCCGTCTGAACGTATATATTCAGACGGCCTTTCTCCAATCCTACTTCGTATTGTCTTTATTATTCACTTGAACCGGATACAGCAAAATCAAAGGGTTGGCTTTTACTTGGTTCCAAAAACTTTTCAGCAGATTGCGTATACTGCCCAAACGCGTACCGCGGGAGCGGAGCGCAACAGCCAAAGCCAAAGAAAAGCTGACCACTAAATTTACCATACCGATTGCCAATACGCTTGCCAAGCCGAGTATAAACGTGAATACATCTGCATGGCCGCTGATCGCGGCATAACCTAAATTTGCCGAAGAAAACGCCACATGGCGAATATCCAGCGGCAAGCCGAAAAGATGGCCAAAATAGCCGGTCATGCCTAAAAGCATACCGAAAATAAAATTGCCCATAAGCGAGCCGTAATGCTTATGAATATAAGCGGCCAAACGGCGGCGCGGCTGCGGGCGCATGATTTTTCGTAAAAACGGATTAAACGGCAGGCGCTGACGCAGGTTCAGATAATCGGAACGGTTGTCAAAGAAGCCGGCAATAATCCCTGAACAAAACAACCATACACCGGCAATAGCGGCATACCATAAGGTTGGCTGAGTAAAAATCTCAATAGATTTAAGCTGGTAGGCTGTAACCACCTCATTCAACAAGGGATGGCCATGCGTGTAGGCATAGCCCCAAGCGATCCCCGCCGCCAATAATACAGCAATCGATACATTACCAAATACGGCAACACTTTGCGAACGGCACACGTCAATCAGCAGTTTAGCCAATTTATTGTCCACCGCTTTGCTGCCTTCATTCGAGTCCACCTGTTCGGCAAAGCTCGCTGCCGTCATGGCAGGCTGCTTGGTTGCAACGGTGCAGTGCAACATATGAATCAACATAAAGCCCAAACCATAATTGAGCCCGGCTAAGAATGCAGTAGTAAATTCGCCAAACCCCAAAGACGCAATATGGATTTTATTCAATGCCATCAAAGCAATAATTACGCCGCCGCCTGCTGCGGAATAAAACATTTTGAAATATTCGCTACGGTTGCGCGTAATGTAATGCTCACCATGATGACTTTTGTTTTCCGTAATACTGCGTGCCAGCATTCGGATACTGCTTTTACGCAAGTGGCTGGTGCTGTATTGCTCCACCGCCGCATAAATCATCGCATTCATCAGATTGACAGTTAAGCGGGTGCGGCTGGTTTCGATTTGAATATTGGTCAACAATTTCAGGCGGTCTATGGTTTGTTGCAGGCGTTCGAGCAAGTGGGCAACTTTTACTGACGAACCAGACCCTGCTCCGGTACCACGACGGCGCAAATAGTCAATTTGATTTTCACACTGGTCAAACATAACCTCCAAGTGCGCCGTGTCATAAGTTTCTTCACTATGGCGATAATGTTCCACCATCTTCGCAACTTCGCGCTGTAAAGCGACAAATGCAGAATCCGCTTCCAACAAACGGGGGGCAATCCGTATTAAATCCGGCTCAATCGCTTCGGAAGCAATCCAGATGGACAACATTTCTACCGCACGCAAACGTGCATCTGTCAATTGTCGGCTGGCCGTCTGAAGCAAAGCGGGATCCGCCTTAGCCAACAACAATTCATACATACCCAGCCATTGTCGCAAACTCAGTGTTTGCAACCATTTATCATCGTTTTCAGAATGAAAAAGATATAAAAATACTTCGCGCAAGTTGGAAAAATCTTTATAAGACGGGCTGAACCGCTCATAAATCCGTATGCCCATTTCCCGGGTAAAACTATGGCGCGAGAAAATACCCAGCTTAATCAGCGCAGGATAAATGTGAACTTTAGACAGCCAAGTATAAAAGCGCAGGCTGAATTGACGGCATAAAGCATCATCTTGTTTTAACGTAGATAAAATCAAATCAAAACGTTCGGAGGCCTTCTTTTTGCCTCCCCGGCGCAAAAATTTGATTAAGGCATTGAGGATAAGAACAAAGTCGGTATCGTTTAAGCGCTCCGACAAAATAATGTGAAGATTTTGATTAGTCAGTTTTTGCATTGTAGTATTATTACATTAAATTAGGTATTTAGCAAGAACCTTGGTAAACAAGTCGGATTATAGCGTATTCTTTATCAAACTAAGGTATAAGATTTTGATCAATTTCCCTAGAATTCAAAGAATAATCAAATTACATAACAATTATATAATATGAATCAATAATCAAGAAAGGCCGTCTGAATTCTTTCAGACGGCCTGTTACAACAACATACTACATTAATTTAATCCTATGCAAACAAGAGTTTACCACCCTCTTCTTTAACATGGATTGTGCTATCGGGCGCATATTTGCCTTCAAGCAAGGCTTTTGCCAGCGCATTTTCGATTTCAGACTGAATAGCGCGTTTGAGCGGACGGGCACCATACACAGGGTCGAAACCGGCTTTGGCAATCAGATCCAAGGCAGCATCATCGACTTTCAGATGCAGATGTTGCGCTTCCAAACGTTTTTCCAAACCTTTAAGCTGGATTTTCGCAATGCTGCGGATATTGGCCTGATCCAAACCGTGGAACACGACGACTTCGTCAATACGGTTGATCATTTCTGGACGGAAATGTTCTTTCACATCCTCCATCACAACTTCTTTTACTGCTTCGTAGTCCTGAGTACCCATTTGTTGGATATGTTGGCTACCAATATTGGAAGTCATGACGATAACAGTATTTTTAAAGTCCACTGTACGACCTTGTCCGTCGGTCAAACGGCCGTCATCCAAAACTTGCAGCAAGATGTTGAACACGTCTGGATGGGCTTTTTCCACTTCGTCCAAAAGAATCACGCTGTACGGTTTGCGGCGGACTTGTTCGGTCAGGTAGCCGCCTTCTTCGTAGCCGACATAGCCGGGAGGTGCACCGATTAAGCGGGCAACAGCATGTTTTTCCATGTATTCGGACATATCGATACGAATCAGATGATCCTCACTGTCAAACAGGAAGCCTGCCAATGCCTTACACAATTCGGTCTTACCCACACCGGTCGGGCCTAAGAACAAGAAGCTGCCATAAGGTTTATTCGGATCGGCCAAACCGGAACGGCTGCGACGGATAGCGTCGGACACAGCACGTACGGCTTCGTCTTGACCAACCACACGACGGTGCAATACTTCTTCCATCTTCAGCAGCTTGTCGCGTTCACCTTCCATCATTTTTGACACAGGAATGCCGGTCATACGGGAAACAATTTCAGCCACTTCATCCGCGCCAACTTCGGTACGGAAAAGTTTGTTTTGTTTTTTGCCGTCAGGATTGCTTTCCGCAGCTTGCAACTGTGCGCCCAATTTCGGCAACTCGCCGTATTCGAGTTCGGACGCGCGGGCAAAGTCGCCTTGGCGTTTGGCCTGCTCGATTTTGACTTTGATGTCGTCCATCTGTTTCTTAATGTCGGCGGTGCTGGAAGACGCGGCTTTTTCGGCTTTCCAGATTTCGTCCAAATCGGCATATTCTTTTTGCAGACCGTCGATTTCTTCGTCTATCAGTTCCAAACGTTTTTTGCTGGCGTCGTCGCTTTCTTTGGCAACGTGCATTTTTTCCATTTTGAGCTGGATGATGCGGCGGTCGAGTTTATCCATCTGCTCGGGTTTGCTGTCCAACTCCATTTTGATACGGCTGGCGGCTTCGTCAATCAAATCAATCGCTTTGTCGGGCAGGAAGCGGTCGGTAATGTAGCGGTCGCTCAACTCCGCTGCGGCAACGATAGCGGGGTCGGTGATGTCGATGCCGTGGTGGATTTCATAGCGTTCCTGCAAACCGCGCAGGATGGCGATTGTGTCTTCTACGCTGGGCTCGCCGACCAATACTTTTTGGAAGCGGCGTTCGAGTGCCGCATCTTTTTCGATGTATTGGCGGTATTCGTCCAAGGTGGTCGCGCCGATGCAGTGCAATTCGCCGCGCGCCAAAGCCGGTTTCAGCATATTGCCCGCGTCCATCGCGCCGTCGGTTTTACCCGCGCCGACCAAAGTATGGATTTCGTCGATGAAAATCAGGGTGTTGCCGTCGTCTTTCGCCAAATCATTCAACACACCTTTCAAGCGCTCTTCAAATTCGCCGCGGTATTTCGCACCGGCAATCAATGCCGCCAAATCCAAAACCAGCAGGCGTTTGTTGCGCAGGGATTCGGGCACTTCGCCATTAACAATACGTTGCGCCAAGCCTTCAACAATAGCGGTTTTACCCACACCAGGCTCACCAATCAGCACAGGGTTGTTTTTGGTACGGCGTTGTAATACCTGAATCGCACGGCGGATTTCATCATCACGGCCGATAACAGGGTCGAGCTTACCGTCACGGGCGCGTTGAGTCAGGTCGAGCGTGTATTTTTTCAGCGCATCGCGTTGGTCTTCAGCATTGGCATCGTTCACGTTTTGTCCTCCTCTTACCGCATCAATTGCGGCATTGATGTTTTGTTCGGTTGCGCCGGCATCTTTCAAGATTTTGCCGGTCGCATCATTCTGCTGCACCAAAGCCAACAGGAAAAGTTCGCTGGCGATATAGGCATCGCCGCGTTTGGTTGCAGCCTTGTCCATCAGGTTCAATACAGCTTGCAGCTCACGGCTGGGCATAATATCGCCACCCTGGCCGGACACTTTCGGCAGGCTGCTCAAATGTTGCTGCAAACGCTGTTTCACCTGAGGCACATTCACACCTGCATGAGCCAGTAACGCAGCAGCTCCACTGTTTTGATCATCAAGCAATGCTTTTAAGATAAAGCCGGCCTCGAGATAGCTGCTGTCCGCAGCCAAAGCCAGGCTTTGACCTTCTTGCAGAGCTTGCTGAAATTTAGCAGTCAATTTATCAAATCTCATTTTACGTTCCTCTACAAATATATTTCTGTTGAAGCCTATATAGGCGCAAATGTGGATAACTCAAGAGTTATTTTTTCATTAAATAGTAAATTTTATTTATATTATTGTTTTATATTGATTTATTTTTATAATTTTATGTGTATAACTTTTCTTTTCCATTTGCCCCATACGTAAAAGGCCGTCTGAAAAATCAAGAAGAATCAGGTATAATCGGCAACATATTAATTTTCAGACGGCCTTTGCGCCGAAGGATACTTTCATGAGCAAAAAACGAGTTTTAACAGGCGTTACCACAACAGGCATTCCGCACTTGGGCAACTACGTCGGCGCCATCCGCCCGGCTATCCGCGCGGCGCAGGATGCCAATACCGAATCATTCCTCTTTTTGGCCGACTATCATGGCATCATCAAATGTCATGAGCCGGAAATGATTCATCAATCTACTCAAGCTGTTGCCGCTACATGGCTCGCCTGCGGACTCAATCCGGAACAGACCACTTTCTACCGTCAAAGCGATATTCCCGAAGTAATGGAATTGAACTGGATTCTGACCTGTATTACTGCAAAGGGTCTGATGAACCGCGCACACGCTTACAAAGCCGCAGTACAGGCAAATACCGAAAACGGTCAGGAAGATCCGGATCATGGCGTGGAAATGGGCCTATACAGCTACCCTATCCTTATGACTGCCGACATCCTTATGTTCAATGCCCATGAAGTACCTGTCGGTCGCGACCAAATCCAACACGTCGAAATGGCGCGCGATATTGCCGGACGCTTTAACCACCGCTTCCAAGAACTCTTCACCCTGCCCGAAGTAAAAATCGATGAAAATGTCGAACTTTTGGTCGGCTTGGATGGACGCAAAATGTCCAAGTCCTATGGCAATACCATTCCGCTTTGGGAAAACGATAAAAAAACCCAAAAATCGGTCAACAAAATCATCACCAATATGAAAGAACCCGGCGAGCCGAAACAGCCTGATGAAAGTCCTCTGTTTGAAATCTACAAAGCCTTCTCTACGCCGTCTGAAACTGCCGAATTCACACAAATGCTGGCCGAAGGCCTTGCTTGGGGCGAAGCCAAAAAACTCTTGGGCGCAAAAATCAATGCCGAACTCGCAGAACCGCGCGAGCGTTACAATGAGTTGACAGCCAAACCCTCTCAAATTGAAGATATTTTGCAGGCCGGCGCACAAAAAGCGCGTAAAGAAGCAGGCGAATTGTTGGATAAAGTACGCGATGCAGTAGGTATTCGTCCGTTGAAATAATAATAGTAAGGCCGTCTGAAAATTTCAGACGGCCATAATATCGTTTATTATTTGAAATATAATCATTTTTCTAGGGTTTCTCATATGAAAAAAACCTTTCCTCTTATCTTGCTCAGCCTTTCATTGGCTGCCTGCGGCGGCAAGTCTGAAGATACTGCCGCCAATGATGCTGCTTCAGGCAAAGCGCCTAAACCTACCTTCAAAGTCAAATACATCGATGAACAAGCCATAGCCGGTTTGGATTTAGGTACAGCTCAAGAAGGCGAAACTAAAGAAGGTAAAAAACAACGCACCTATCCGATTAACGGCATAGAGGGCGGCGTTATCAATCTGATTGGCAAGCACCCTAACGACTTAGAAGTCATCAGCGGCCAATGCATGGAAAAAAATGAAAAAGGCGTTTCAGCCGGATGGTCAGCCAACGGCGTCTGCCACACTGCCTTTGCAAAAATGGTGGACAATATTGCCCAAGACGGCGGCAAACTGACCGACTATCTGATTTCACACGCTGCTTTACAGCCTTATACCGAAGGCAAAAGCGGTTATGCCGCCGTTCAAAACGGCCGCTATATTTTGGAAATTGACAGCGAAGGCATGTTCTATTTCCGCCGCCGTCATTACTAAAACCCTGCCCATCCATTTTACCCCTGATATAAGGACTGAATCATGGCTCAAGTTACTTTCCAAGGATCACCTATTTCTACAAACGGTAATTTGCCCGCTATCGGCCAAGTTGCATCTGATTTCACATTGGTAGCAGCAGACCTATCTGAGAAATCATTGGCTGACTTTGCAGGCAAACGCAAAGTGCTGAATATTTTCCCTAGCATTGACACCGGCGTATGCGCCCAGTCCGTCCGCACTTTCAACAAACGTGCCTCGTCTTTGGACAATACCGTCGTCTTGTGCATTTCTGCTGATTTACCGTTTGCACAAGCCCGCTTCTGTGGCTCAGAAGGTTTGGAAAATGTAGTAACACTTTCTACATTCCGCAGCAGCTTTTCTAACGATTACGGTGTTACACTGACAGAAAGCCCATTACGCGGCCTAACTGCCCGTGCAGTGGTAGTTTTGAATGAGCAAAACCAAGTTCTCCACGCTGAGTTGGTTTCTGAAATTGCGAATGAACCTGACTACGAAGCTGCTTTGGCCGTTTTGTAATTAACCAAATAAAATCAGGCCGTCTGAAAATTTTCAGACGGCCTTTAGCTTATCCTCAAAATAAAAACGGCAGCTTAAAAGCTACCGTTTTCTGTTTCAAACCTTATACAGATTTATCTGTTTTTTCTGCTTCTACTGATTCAGCAGTCTGAACCTCATGTTGCTCAACAGGTTCAGCAGCTTCAGCAACAGGCGCTTCAGGCTCTTCTACTTTGTCATCACGGACATTGTGGCTGTAATCTTTAGGCGGGCTAGGCTGTTTACCGGCCATAATTTCCAAAACTTGGTCTCGATCGATGGTTTCCCAATCCATCAGTGCTTTGCACATGGTTTCCATCTTATCGCGATTTTCATCCAAGATTTTGTAAGCCACTTGATATTGCTCATCCAAAATACGGCGGATTTCCGCATCGATATCTTGTTGGGTTTTCTCGGAAATATTTTGAGAACGGGTCACGCTGCGACCCAAGAACACTTCACCTTCGTTCTCAGCATAAACCATCACCCCCATTTTATCGCTCATACCATAACGCGTTACCATCTCGCGTGCCATTTGAGTTGCACGCTCAAAGTCGTTAGAGGCACCGGTAGAGATACGGCCGACAAAAATATCTTCAGCAATACGGCCGCCGAACAAAATTGAGATCTGGCTCAACATTTGGTCTTTGTACATGCTGATACGGTCACGCTCAGGCAGTTGCCAAGTCAAACCTAAGGCACGGCCGCGCGGCATAATGGTTACCTTGTGAACCGGATCGGTAAATGGAAGGCTTTCCGCTACGATTGCATGACCGGCCTCATGATAGGCCGTCGCACGTTTTTCATCTTCATGCATCACCATGCTGCGGCGTTCAGGACCCATATAGATTTTGTCTTTCGCATCTTCAAAGTCGCTTTGATCAACTTTAACTTTATTGCGACGACCGGCAAACAAAGCAGCTTCATTGACCAAGTTTGCCAAATCTGCACCTGAAAAACCAGGTGTACCACGAGCCAAAGAAGTCAAATCTACAGATGCATCCAAAGGCACTTTTTTAGCGTGGACGTTCAAGATTTGCTCACGGCCACGAATATCAGGCAATGGAACAACGACTTGACGGTCAAAACGGCCTGGACGCTGCAATGCAGGGTCAAGTACATCAGGACGGTTGGTTGCTGCAATCACAATAACGGTTTGATTACTTTCAAAACCATCCATTTCAACCAACAATTGGTTTAATGTTTGCTCACGCTCATCATTGCCACCGCCCAAACCGGCACCGCGCTGACGGCCGACCGCATCAATTTCATCAATAAAGATGATGCATGGTGCGTTTTTCTTGGCCTGCTCGAACATATCGCGGACACGGCTCGCACCGACACCGACAAACATTTCTACAAAGTCAGAACCTGAAATACTGAAGAATGGTACACCTGCCTCACCGGCAATCGCTTTGGCCAGTAATGTTTTACCCGTACCGGGACTACCTGCCAACAAAATACCGCGCGGCACACGACCGCCTAAGCTTTGATAACGATTGGGGGCTTTTAAATAATCTACGATTTCTTGTACTTCTTCTTTTGCCTCATCACAACCGGCAACATCGGCAAAAGTCACTTTATTGGAATCTTTATCCAACAAACGCGCACGGCTTTTACCAAAAGAGAAGGCACCGCCTTTACCGCCACCGCCGCTTTGCATGCGCATGAAGTAGAACCATGCACCAATCAACAACAAAACAGGTAGCAGGCTGTAAAACAGACTGGCCAGCATGCTTGGTTTTTCTTCCGGAGTCACTTTGACGCGTACTTTGTTGTCCAACAGTGTTTTAACCAAGTTGTCATCCAAAGGCGCATTGGTATAGAAGGCAGTTTTATCGGTGCGCTCACCTTTAATCAGATAGCCGCTGACAACAGATCCTTCGATATTGACATTGGATACTTCGCCACTATTAACTTGCTGAATAAATTGAGAATATTCGATTTGCTGTTTATCTTCCTGCTTATCGCTGAGTGCATTGAATGCTGCTAAAAGCATAGCACCACCCACTACCCAGACTAATATGTTTTTAATGGTATTCCCCACTGAACAGGCTCCATGGTTACAAAATAAATAAAATCAAGGGAAAGAATTTTAAAGCACCCACCCTACATTGTCAGCGTTTATTTTTGCCTAATAGGTAAATCTCACTGGAACGATTGCGGGAAGCATCCGGCTTTCGAGTTTGCACACTGGCAAAAATTTCGCGCATTGCCGCCGTATATTCCTGATAGCCCGCGCCTTGAAACACCTTCACCAAAAAACTGCCTCCGGGTTTCAAGTGCTGCGAGGCAAAATCCAAAGCCAGTTCACACAGGTAAAAACTGCGTGCCTGGTCTGTTACGGCATTGCCTGACATATTGGGTGCCATATCACAGATTACAAGGTCTAACGGGCGATTATCCAATAAGGCTTCAAACTGCTCCAAAACAGCATCTTCTCGAAAATCACCCTGAATAAACGAAACGCCTTCAATCGCATCCATCGGTAAAATATCCAAAGCAAACACCGCCCCTGTTTTACCGACCAGCTTGGCTGCCACCTGCGACCAACTACCCGGTGCACTACCCAAATCCGCCAAGACCGTACCCGGCTTGATCAATTTATCTTTCTGATTGATTTCTAATAATTTATAAGCCGCTCGGGCACGATATCCATCCTTTTGTGCCATATGGACATAATGATCGTTGACATGCTCATGCAGCCATGCTTTTGAAGATTTTGAGCGTACAGCCATCTTGGTTTGAAATGCTTAAGTTTAAAACCAGTATTGTACGTTATTTCCCCCGTAAATGTTCTAAATCGCGTACAATATAGCCATTATTCTTTTTAATTGGATACTTATCAAAATGAGCGACAACAAACTAAGCACCAAAGAAATTTTGGCCTTGAAAGCCCAGGCACACCACCTCCATCCCGTTGTTATGGTTGGCCAACAAGGTTTGACTGACTCTGTCATTAAAGAAACCGACGCCGCATTGACAGCACACGAATTGATTAAAGTCCGCGTTTTTGGCGATGACCGTGCAGAACGTATTGAAATTTGCAATGCCCTGTGTGAAACACTGGGTGCCCAACTGGTTCAACACATTGGTAAATTACTTGTTTTATGGCGTAAAAAACCGGACGAAGAGTAATTCGAACTGAACAAACAGCAGAAGTATTTTCTCAACCCACTTTGTTCCATCTTCTGTTGTATTTATGCAGCATAAAACAATTTATTCCATCATTCTAAGTATAAAAATACAAATACGGTTGCCTGTTTTTGTAAATAACCCCAAAATTACAAAATCATAACGGCCGCACCCTGTCGGCCGATTATTTTATCCTTGAATCCTTCATAAACATAAAAAACGATGAATGCTCAACAATATGAAGAATCTTTTCTTCTAGCAGAAAAATTAATCACTCAAGACCCTCCTGACTTTGCACGAGCCATCCCATTGCTCTGCGAGGCAGCAGAAGCCGGGCATATTGAGGCCGCATTTCAGCTAGCAGGATGCCTGATCGAACACCACGAAAATGCGCAAGATTTAGCAATTGCAGTTGAATATTTAAAGCAAGCTGCAAGAGCTGGTCATCCATATGCCCGCTATAATCTTCTCCAGTTACAAGAAAATAATGGAATAGAAATAGAAAAGCTCATTGCAGCCTATCAAGAGCTTGCTGAAGAAGGATTAGCCCCAGCACAACTACGCCTCATGCGTTTATATGCAGATAATGGCAATGACCAAGAAGCAGTCAAATGGGCATTGAAAGCTGCCGAACAGCAAAATCCTCAGGCACAATACTTCTTAGCCCAACATTACCAATATTCCAGCTCTTCTGATTTGGAATATTCTCATAAACTTTATCAACAATCTGCTGCGCAGGGATTTATTGCAGCACACTGGCAACTCGGTCTCCAATACAAATTGGGGCAAGGTGTCGCACAAAATCCTGAAAAAGCAATCGAACATTTACGTATTGCCGCCGATTACGACATTGTTCCAGCGCAAACTTCTCTTGCAGAACTCTTAGCCGCATCAAATCCTGCTGAAGCATTGGAATGGTTTGAAAAAGCTGCTGCACAAGGTGACAGCAATGCGAATGTAGCACTTGCCGAAATCTATCTCCTAGGCAAAAACACCGAACGAGACCCTCAAAAGGCCTATCAGCATGCTAAATTTGCTGCGGATCAAAATGATCCGGAAGGTTTGCGTCTTTTAGGTGATATCTATCGCTACGGATTGGGACGAGCAGTTGATGCAGACACCGCCCGTCAATATTATCAACGCTCGGCTGATTTAGGCAATCTTGCCGCTTACCAAAAACTTCTGTCTGACAGCGCATTGAATAACCAGCAAAACTATGAGCTAACCAAAGAAATCGCCCTCCAACGTCAGGAAGCCGAGCGTCTGTACAAGCTGGCATTTGCAGCACACTATGGCTTAAAACGCAAACAGAATTACGCTGAAGCACTGGAGTTATACCATCAGTCCGCAGAACGTGGGCACAGCAAATCCCAAACCAATCTTGGCATGATGTATTACTGCGGACAAGGTGTACCTGTCGACTACGCCCAAGCTGCAAAATGGTTTGAAGCAGCGGCCAAACAAAGAGACACGATGGCTCAATATAATCTTGCCTGCCTGTATTATCACGGCATGGGTGTAAAAAAAGACATCAACAATGCTTGCTTCTGGCTGCAAGAAGCCATCCAACATGGACATGAACAGCAAGACGTTCTCAAAGAGCTTTTGACTCAATGGAAGCAATTCGCTCAAAAAGGCTCTACCGATTAAAGGCCGTCTGAAATTCTAACTTCCTACATAAATGACATGTCAGCGCTAAAGTAGCCTGTACATGTCATTTTTTTCATTACCCTTCCTCAACAATCGCCATCCTCAAATCCCATTTCTCCTTAATCTCTTTAGAGTCTTCAGACGACCTATTCTCTTTGTAAAAGACCAGATAATCTAAATTTAATTTTCTATTTACAACAAAATTTGAAAAATATTTTTCGTATACGAATCCATTTACTCAAATATCTGATACTTTTTTACTGTATCCACTCAATATCCCGATTTAAAAACAAGCTCCATAACTCTTTAAAAAAATCCTAATTTCAACGTCTAAATCCTATCAATATCTACAGCACAATTTGCCAGTTTGCCCAATTACTGATAGCATTTGCAGGTTAGCTGGTTTGTAAAAAGTTCAATTCTTTCTGATTTTTTATCAACGGTTATAACGTATTGAAAATATTTCAGTAATTAAAACTTTTTTCGAATTTGACTCTAGGAATTTTCGTTTTTAACTCACATTTGTTGATAAACGAAAATATCGGGGTACTACTCCGTCATTGAAAAACACTCAACACAAGGATAGATATTATGTCCACCCAATTACACGATGTTGACCCAATTGAAACCAAAGAATGGTTAGACGCGTTAAGCTCTGTTTTAGAATATGAAGGTAGCGAACGCGCCCAATACCTGCTGGAAAGTTTGGTCAAATACAGCCGTGACAAAGGCATCCGTATGCCTCACGGCACCACTACTCCATACTTGAACACCGTTTCCGTTGAAGACGAAAAAGGCATCCCTGGCGACCAAAACATCGAACACCGCATCCGTGCATTCGTTCGTTGGAATGCTGCCGCTATCGTTTTGCGCGCAGGTAAAAAAGATTTGGAATTGGGTGGACATATTGCATCTTTCCAATCTGCTGCGACCATGTACGAAGTCGGCTTCAACCACTTCTGGAAAGCTAAAGGCGAAGGCGAAGAAGGCGATTTGGTATTCTTCCAAGGCCACGTTGCCCCTGGCATCTACGCACGCGCTTTCGTTGAAGGCCGTCTGACTGAAGACCAGCTGAACAACTTCCGTCAAGAAGTTGACGGTAAAGGTTTGCCTTCTTACCCTCACCCTCACCTGTTGCCTGACTTCTGGCAATTCCCAACCGTATCTATGGGTCTGGGCCCATTGATGGCGATTTACCAAGCACGCTTCCTGAAATACTTGGAATCTCGCGGCCTGGCCAAAACCAAAGGCCGTAAAGTATGGGTATTCTGTGGCGACGGCGAAATGGACGAACCTGAAAGCCAAGGTGCTATTGCTCTGGCTTCACGCGAAGGCTTGGACAACTTGGTATTCGTCATTAACTGTAACCTGCAACGTTTGGACGGCCCAGTACGCGGTAACGGCAAAATCATTCAAGAACTGGAAGGCAACTTTGCCGGCGCCGGCTGGAATGTTGTGAAAGTCATCTGGGGTCGTCGTTGGGACCGCCTCTTGGCAAAAGACAAAGATGGCATCCTGCGCAAACGTATGGAAGAGTGCTTGGACGGTGACTACCAAACTTACAAATCCAAAGACGGCGCATACGTTCGCGAACACTTCTTCAATACGCCTGAACTGAAAGCATTGGTCGCCGATATGACTGATGACGAAATTTGGGCATTGAACCGCGGTGGTCATGACCCTCAAAAAGTGTACAACGCTTACGACCGCGCTGCGAACCACGCCAACGGCAAACCTACTGTAATCTTGGCAAAAACCATTAAAGGTTACGGTATGGGCGCATCCGGCGAAGGTCAAAACGTTGCCCACCAAGCCAAAAAAATGGACAAAGCATCTCTGAAACAATTCCGTGACCGCTTTGATATTCCTGTGACTGACGAGCAAATCGACAGTGGCGACCTGCCTTACCTGACTTTTGCTCCTGACAGCGAAGAATACAAATACCTTCATGCACGCCGCGAATCTTTGGGTGGCTACCTGCCTCAACGCAACCCTACCCAAGACGTTCTGGAAGTGCCTGAACTGTCAGCATTTGATGCCCAAATGAAATCCAGCGGTGACCGTGAATTCTCCACCACCATGGCTTTCGTTCGCATCCTGTCTACTTTGCTGAAAGACAAAAAAATTGGCAAACGCGTTGTACCTATCGTTCCTGACGAAAGCCGTACTTTCGGTATGGAAGGTATGTTCCGCCAATACGGCATTTGGAACCCTAAAGGCCAACAATACACCCCTCAAGATAAAGACCAACTGATGTTCTACAAAGAATCCGTCGACGGTCAAATCTTGCAAGAAGGTATTAACGAGCCAGGCGCAATGGCTGACTGGATCGCTGCTGCAACCAGCTACGCCAACAGCAACTTTGCGATGATTCCTTTCTACATCTACTACTCTATGTTCGGTTTCCAACGTATCGGCGACTTGGCATGGGCTGCCGGCGATATGCACGCACGCGGCTTCCTGTTGGGTGGTACTGCCGGCCGTACAACGCTGAACGGTGAAGGTCTGCAACACGAAGACGGCCACAGCCATATTCAAGCAGATTTGATTCCAAACTGCGTTTCTTACGACCCGACATTCCAATACGAAGTAGCTGTTATCGTTCAAGACGGTCTGCGCCGTATGTATGCCAATAATGAAGACGTGTTCTACTACATCACCTTGATGAACGAGAACTACGCTCACCCGGATATGCCTGAAGGCGCAGAAGAAAACATCCTGAAAGGTATGTACCTGCTGAAAGCCGGCGGCAAAGGCGACAAGAAAGTTCAATTGATGGGTTCCGGTACCATCCTGCAAGAAGTCATTGCCGGTGCCGAATTGTTGAAAGCCGACTTCGGCGTAGAAGCAGACATCTGGTCTTGCCCATCTTTCAACCTGTTGCATCGCGACGCTATCGAAGTGGAACGCTTCAATCGTCTGAACCCATTGGAAACTGCAAAAGTACCGTTTGTTACTTCTCAACTGCAAGGTCATGACGGTCCGGTTATTGCCGCTACCGACTACATCCGCAGCTATGCCGACCGTATCCGTGCCTACATCCCTAACGACTACCACGTCTTGGGTACTGACGGCTTCGGTCGCTCTGACAGCCGTGCCAACCTGCGCAGCTTCTTCGAAGTTGACCGCTACAACGTTGCCGTTGCTGCATTGAGCGCATTGGCCGAGCAAGGCAAAGTCAGCAAAGAAACCGTTCAACAAGCCATTGAAAAATATGGTATCAAAGCCGATTCAGCCCCTAGCTGGAAACGCTAATTGATGTTTCAGACGGCCTGTTTGCTTCATTCAGACATCAGGCCGTCTGAAAACCGAATGCTTGAATGGTTTGAACAAACTGTACCGATGCCGTGTGAAATAGTTTTTCAGACGGCATCAAACTGAAAATATTAAAGGAACTCAAATGAGTATCGTAGAAATCAAAGTCCCTGATATCGGCGGTCATGAAAACGTCGACATCATCGCCGTAGAAGTTAAAGTAGGCGACACTATTGCCGTTGACGACACCCTGATTACATTGGAAACCGACAAAGCCACTATGGACGTACCTGCTGATGCAGCCGGCGTCGTGAAAGAAGTTAAAGTTAAAGTTGGCGATAAAATCTCTGAAGGCGGCGTTATTTTGACCGTTGAAACCGGTGCTGCCGCTGCTGATGCCGCTACGGCCCCTGCAGCAGAAGCTCCTGCTGCTCCTGCTGCTGCGCCTGCAGCCGCTCCTACCGGAGGCGCTACTGTACAAGTTGTTGTACCTGATATCGGCGGCCACTCTGACGTAGACGTTATTGCCGTTGAAATTAAAGTTGGCGACACTGTTGCAGTTGATGACACCCTGATTACTTTGGAAACCGACAAAGCCACTATGGACGTACCATGTACAGAAGCTGGTGTGGCTAAAGCCGTATTCCTGAAAGTTGGCGACAAAGTATCCGAAGGCTCTGCCATTATCGAAGTAGAAACTGCTGGCTCTGCCGCAGCGACTCCTGCTCCTGCCGCTCAAGCTGCCGCACCTGCACCAGCTGCCGCTCCGGCTCCTGCTGCACCAGCCGCCGCGCCTGCGCCAGCTGCTCCTGCTGCTGCCAAAATCGACGAAGCTGCATTTGCAAAAGCTCATGCAGGTCCTTCCGCACGCAAACTGGCACGCGAATTGGGCGTAGATTTGGGCCAAGTCAAAGGTACCGGTCTGAAAGGCCGTATCATGGGCGAAGACGTTAAAGCCTTCGTTAAATCCGTTATGCAAAGCGGCGCAGGCAAGCCTGCCGCTGCTTCTTTGGGCGGCGGTCTGGACTTGTTGCCATGGCCTAAAGTTGACTTCTCTAAATTCGGCAGCGTCGAAGTTAAAGAACTGTCACGCATTAAGAAAATCTCCGGTCAAAACCTGTCTCGCAACTGGGTTGTGATTCCTCACGTTACCGTACACGAGGAAGCGGACATGACCGAATTGGAAGAATTCCGCAAACAGCTGAACAAAGAATGGGAACGCGAAGGCGTGAAACTGTCCCCATTGGCGTTCATCATCAAAGCCTCTGTTGCTGCGCTGAAAGCCTTCCCTGAATTCAATGCCTCTTTGGATGGCGACAACTTGGTGCTGAAAAACTACTTCAACATCGGTTTCGCAGCCGACACTCCAAACGGCTTGGTTGTTCCAGTGATTAAAGATGTGGATCAAAAAGGTTTGAAACAAATCAGCCAAGAGCTGACCGAATTGTCTAAAAAAGCCCGCGAAGGCAAGCTCAAACCTCAAGAAATGCAAGGCGCATGCTTTACCATTTCCAGCTTGGGCGGTATCGGCGGCACAGGCTTCACGCCAATCGTGAATGCTCCTGAAGTTGCCATCTTGGGCGTGTGCAAATCCCAAATCAAACCGGTTTGGAACGGTAAAGAATTCGCTCCTCGCCTGATGTGCCCATTGAGCCTGTCCTTCGACCACCGCGTCATCGACGGTGCCGCCGGTATGCGCTTTACCGTATTCCTGGCTAACCTGTTGAAAGACTTCCGCCGCATTACTCTGTAATCCGAGCATTTCCAGACGGCCTTTTTACTCAGGCCGTCTGGAAAAGGAAGTCCGAACATCATTCAGAAAGATTAGACATGAGCTTAGTTGAATTAAAAGTGCCCGACATTGGCGGTCACGAAAATGTAGATATTATTGCGGTTGAAGTAAATGTAGGCGACACCATTGCCGTGGACGATACCCTGATTACTTTGGAAACCGACAAAGCGACGATGGACGTACCTGCCGAAGTTGCGGGCGTGGTCAAAGAAGTCAAAGTTAAAGTCGGCGACAAAATCTCCGAAGGCGGCTTGATTGCAGTCGTTGAAGCCGAAGGTGCGGCTACCGCTCCTAAAGCCGAAGCACCAGCTGCTCCTGCACAAGAAGCCCCTAAAGCTGCTGCTCCTGCTCCTCAAGCTGCACAATTTGGCGGTTCTGCCGATGCCGAATACGATGTGGTCGTATTGGGTGGTGGCCCCGGCGGTTATTCCGCTGCATTTGCCGCTGCCGATGAAGGCTTGAAAGTTGCCATCGTCGAGCGTTACAAAACTTTGGGCGGCGTTTGCTTGAACGTCGGCTGTATCCCTTCCAAAGCCTTGTTGCACAACGCTGCCGTAATCGATGAAGTACGTCACTTGGCTGCGAACGGTATCAAATACCCAGAACCAGAACTCGACATCGACATGCTGCGCGCTTACAAAGACGGCGTGGTTTCCCGCCTGACTACCGGCTTGGCAGGTATGGCCAAAGGCCGTAAAGTGGACGTTATCCAAGGTGACGGTCAATTCTTGGATCCTCACCACTTGGAAGTGTCGCTGACCACCGGCGACGTGTACGAGCAAGCGACCCCTACCGGCGAGAAAAAAATCGTTGCCTTCAAAAACTGTATCATTGCAGCAGGCAGCCGCGTAACCAAACTGCCTTTCATTCCTGAAGATCCACGCATCATCGATTCCAGCGGTGCACTGGCTCTGAAAGAAGTACCGGGCAAACTGCTGATCATCGGCGGCGGTATCATCGGCCTCGAAATGGGTACAGTTTACAGTACGCTGGGTTCACGCCTCGACGTTGTTGAAATGATGGACGGCCTGATGCAAGGCGCAGACCGTGACTTGGTGAAAGTATGGCAAAAACAAAACGAATACCGTTTTGACAACATCATGATCAACACCAAAACCGTCGCTGTCGAGCCTAAAGAAGACGGCGTTTACGTTACCTTCGAAGGTGCAAATGCACCTAAAGAACCACAACGTTACGATGCCGTACTGGTGGCTGCCGGTCGTGCGCCTAACGGCAAACTCATCAGCGCTGAAAAAGCCGGTGTTGCCGTAACTGACCGCGGCTTCATCGAAGTCGACAAACAAATGCGCACCAACGTGCCGCACATCTACGCTATCGGCGACATCGTCGGCCAACCGATGTTGGCGCATAAAGCCGTTCACGAAGGCCACGTTGCCGCTGAAAACTGTGCCGGCCACAAAGCCTACTTCGACGCGCGCGTTATTCCGGGCGTAGCCTACACTTCTCCTGAAGTGGCATGGGTAGGCGAAACCGAGTTGTCCGCCAAAGCTTCCGGCCGCAAAATCACCAAAGCTAACTTCCCATGGGCTGCTTCCGGCCGTGCGATTGCCAACGGTTGCGACAATGGTTTCACTAAGCTGATTTTTGATGCTGAAACCGGCCGCATCATCGGCGGCGGTATCGTTGGTCCTAACGGCGGCGATATGATCGGCGAAGTCTGCTTGGCGATTGAAATGGGCTGTGATGCAACTGATATCGGTAAAACCATCCACCCACACCCAACCTTGGGTGAATCCATCGGTATGGCTGCAGAAGTGGCATTGGGTGTATGTACTGATCTGCCGGCTCAGAAAAAGAAATAAGTTCACTCAAATAAAGTTTGAACGAACTTAATGGAACAAAGGCCGTCTGAATGTTTCAGACGGCCTTTTCTCAAATAAGGAGAATTAATATGAAAAAAATCGAAGCCATTATCAAACCTTTCAAACTCGACGATGTGCGCGAAGTCTTGACCGAAATCGGCATTACCGGCATGACCGTCAGCGAAGTCAAAGGCTTCGGCCGCCAAAAAGGCCATACAGAAATTTATCGCGGCGCAGAATACGCAGTTGATTTCCTGCCCAAAGTGAAAATCGAATTGGTATTGGCTGACGACAAAGTTGATCAGGCTGTTGATGCCATTTTGGAAACCGCACATTCCGGCAAAATCGGTGACGGTAAAATCTTCATTTATCCGGTTGAAGAAGCCATCCGTATCCGTACCGGCGAGCGTTCGGATGCCGCGCTTTAATAGAAATCACAAGATACAGAATACAAATGCCGTCTGAAAAAAGTCATGACTTGTTTTAATCAGGGCTTATTTTTCAGACGGCATTATTGAATAACACCCCCCATTTTCTAAAGTCTATCCAAGCAAATCTGTTACTGAAAACCTCACGCTATCAAGCATGGATGAATTCAAGGCAATGCTTCCCTTGACCTTCATGAACGACTTTACCGTATTAAATAACTCTTTTCAAAGTAATACTTGTCCAATCAAAACCTCAACGCCCTTCTTTTAAAATCAAATCCCTCGTATTTTTTTCCTATTCTTATTGTTGCCTAACTTTTCAGACGACCCCTTTCTTTATCCAAACTCCGTTATAATGACGGCTTTAAAATTAATTTATCCAAAGACAGTCTTATCATGAAACACATCCACATTATCGGTATCGGCGGCACATTTATGGGCGGCGTAGCGGCTATTGCCAAAGAAGCAGGTTTTAAAGTCAGCGGTTGCGACGCAAAGATGTATCCGCCGATGAGCACCCAGCTTGAAGCCTTGGGCATAGACGTACACGAAGGTTTTGATGCCGCTCAGTTGGACGAATTTCAAGCCGATATTTACGTTATCGGTAATGTTGCCAAACGCGGCATGGATGTGATTGAAGCCATTTTGAACAAAGGCCTGCCTTACATTTCCGGCCCGCAATGGCTGGCTGAAAACGTATTGCACCAACACTGGGTACTCGGCGTAGCCGGAACACACGGCAAAACAACTACCACCTCCATGCTCGCTTGGGTCTTGGAATATGCCGGTCTCGCGCCGGGCTTCCTTATTGGCGGCATACCGGAAAACTTCAGCGTTTCCGCCCGTCTGCCGCAAACGCCGCGCCAAGACCCTAACTCAAAATCCCCATTCTTCGTTATCGAAGCCGACGAATACGATACCGCCTTTTTTGACAAACGCTCCAAATTCGTGCATTACCGTCCGCGTACCGCCGTGTTGAACAATTTGGAATTCGACCATGCCGACATCTTCGCCGATTTGGGCGCGATACAGACCCAGTTCCACCACCTCGTACGCACCGTGCCGTCTGAAGGCCTCATCGTCTGCAACGGCCAGCAGCAAAGCCTGCAAGATACTTTGGACAAAGGCTGCTGGAC
>FLSF01359293.1_pt1 | contig 28123 bp, 23 predicted proteins | sample 1550431 | NCBI WGS metagenome assembly FLSF01 (sample SAMEA4031754, study PRJEB14383) | metagenome | biome: human; feature: oral; material: saliva | place: Philippines | collected 2014 | reverse complement strand
AGAGTGCCAACCGGACAGACAGGCCGTCTGAAAAAGATATTCACAAATCAAACGGCCGCTGTTCACGAGGTGACTATGAAAAGAATGTTATTCAACGCAACGCAGGCCGAAGAGCTGCGCGTTGCCATTGTCGATGGCCAAAACCTTTTGGACTTGGACATCGAAACGCTGGGTAAAGAACAGCGTAAAGGCAATATCTACAAAGGTATCATTACCCGCATCGAGCCGTCGCTGGAAGCGTGTTTCGTCGATTACGGAACCGACCGCCACGGCTTTTTGCCGTTTAAGGAAGTGTCGCGTTCGTATTTCCGCGACTACGAAGGCGGCAGGGCGCGTATTCAAGACGTGCTCAAAGAGGGCATGGAAGTCATCGTCCAAGTCGAAAAAGACGAGCGCGGCAACAAAGGCGCGGCACTGACTACCTTCATCAGCTTGGCCGGCCGCTATCTGGTATTGATGCCCAACAATCCGCGCGGCGGCGGCGTATCCCGCCGTATCGAAGGCGAAGAGCGTCAAGAGTTGAAAGCCGCCATGGCCGAACTCGACATTCCGAACGGCATGAGCATCATTGCCCGCACCGCCGGCATCGGCCGCAGCGCGGAAGAGTTGGAATGGGATTTGAACTACCTCAAACAGCTTTGGCAGGCCATTGAAGAAGCAGGAAAAGCACACCATGACCCTTACCTGCTCTTTATGGAAAGCTCGCTGCTGATTCGTGCGATTCGCGACTATTTCCGTCCCGACATCGGCGAGATTCTGGTGGATAATCAAGAAGTTTACGACCAAGTTGCCGAGTTCATGAGCTACGTCATGCCGAGCAATGTAGGCCGTCTGAAACTCTATCAAGACCACACGCCGCTGTTCTCCCGTTTCCAAATCGAACACCAAATCGAAAGCGCGTTCGCCCGCAGTGTCAGTCTGCCTTCAGGCGGCGCGATTGTGATCGACCACACCGAAGCCCTGGTTTCCATCGACGTCAACTCCGCCCGCGCCACCCGCGGCTCGGACATCGAAGACACCGCGTTCAAAACCAACATGGAAGCCGCTGAAGAAGTCGCCCGCCAAATGCGTTTGCGCGACTTGGGCGGTTTGGTCGTGATCGACTTCATCGACATGGAAAATCCAAAACACCAACGCGATGTTGAAAACGTCCTGCGCGACGCGCTCAAAAAAGACCGCGCACGCGTGCAAATGGGCAAACTTTCGCGTTTCGGCCTTTTGGAATTGAGCCGTCAACGTTTGAAACCGGCTCTGGGCGAAAGCAGCCATGTTGCGTGTCCGCGCTGTGCCGGTACCGGCGTCATCCGCGGCATCGAATCCACCGCCCTGCACGTTTTGCGCATCATTCAAGAAGAAGCAATGAAAGACAACACCGGCGAAGTACACGCACAAGTGCCTGTCGATGTTGCCACCTTCCTGTTGAACGAAAAACGCGCCGAGCTGTTTGCGATGGAAGAGCGCTTGGATGTAAACGTCGTCCTGATTCCAAACATCCACTTGGAAAATCCGCACTACGAAATCAACCGCATCCGCATTGATGACGTAGAAGAAGACGGCGAACCGAGCTACAAACGCGTTGCCGAGCCTGAAGAAGACGAATCTGCCAAACCTTTCGGCAGCGAAAAAGCCAAAGCGGCCCGTCCTGAGCCTGCCGTCAAAGGCGTGCGCCATACCCAGCCTGCGCCGACTGTCGCCCCTGAGAAAAAAGCCTCTTGGTGGGACAGCTTCAAAGCCTGGTTGAAACGCATTTTCGGCGGCGAGCCTGCACCTGCGGCAGTCGCTCAAGAGCCTGCCGAAAAACGTACTACAACCAACCGCAGCCAAAACAGCAACCGCCGTTCAAACAGCCGCCGTCAAAATCCGCGCCGCAACAACAAACACGACGGCAGCAAAGTTGAAGTGCGCGAAGTAGGTGCCGAAGCCGCCGACAGTAAGTTTGAAGAAAGCAAATCAAACGAAAGCCGCAACGACGAGCGTAAAGAAAGCCGCCGCAGCCGCAACCGCAACAACCGCCGCGATGAGCGTAACAACGAGCGCAACCGTGTTGAGGAAACGGTTGAAGACGTAAACGTTCAAGAAGTGGCCGCACTGGCTGAGATGCCGTCTGAAAACCAAGCGGAACAAAACGGCAATAAACGCCGCCGCAACAACGGCCGCAACGAGCGCAACCGTAACCAATATGCGGAAAGCCATGTTGAGGACACAAACGTTCAAGCCGATGGCGAACAAGCACAAGCGGAAGCGGACGACAACGCCCGCAGCGAAGAGGGTGTGAAAAACAACGGCCGTCAAGGACGCGACCGCAACAACCGTCAGCGCAACAACCGTAACGACCGCCGTTCAAACAGCAAAAAACGCAATATTCCGTCTTCGGCAAAAATCGAGCAATACCTGAACATTACCGATACCGCCGACAAAGTCCTCTTTGCCGTGGTGCATGTTTTGGGTTTGAACGAAACCGCCGAAACTGAAAATGTGCCTTTGCCGCAGGAAGATGATCATGCCGAGCCACTGGTGATTGTGGTATCCGAGCCTGAAGTTGCCAGCGCAGAGCCATTCGTATTTGCCATTGAAAGCGAAGACGAGCCTGCCGTCGCGCAAACCGAAAGCGCCGATGCCGAGCAAACCCTGTTGGCTTCTGCGGTCAGCAACGTCAAAGAAGCCATTTCCGCGGTATTGTCTCCGAATGAAACTGCCGTTGCAGAAGTCGCAGAACCGGTTGAAGCGGCAACTGAAACTGTGACAACGCAAACTGAGGCCGTAGCTGAAAAAGTGCCTGTTGCCGCTGTTTTGCCGGAAGGTTTGGGCGATTTGATTTTCGTTGAAACCGATCCGCAAGCCGTTGCCGCTTTTGCCGCGCAGCCGCAACCCGAACCGGTTGCCAAAACACGCCGTTCGGATGTGCCTAAAGTAGAAGTGGAAGACGTAGCAGTCGAAATGATTTTGGTGGAAACACGCAAAGACTAAGATTGGTTTTCCAGTTAAAAGCCCGATGTTGAACGCATTGGGCTTTTTTACAGGAGAAGTGCTACGACTATAGGGAATAGTTAAGAAAAGGAAATTTCTTTTGAGGAGGGTGAGAAGTATGAAGCATCAAGAAGTTGGAGTTCTCGATATGTAGAGCTCAGAATCATTGCTACCTTGAAAGACTTAGCCTTTACATAGGGTTGGTCCTGTATAAAAAATAAGATCATGGAAGTATGAATATGAAGTTAAGATATTTTGAATTAGATAGACCTTATGTGGAAAATCGCCAAAGGATCGAGGAGTTGATGGACTCAGCTTCATTAAGATACGAGGAGGCCAGGATAGAGGACTACAATCAAAATTGGAAATGCCATAGAAAAGCGTTTGTATATGAATCGAAGTGTATGACATCTATGTTGGAGCGACTCTTCAAGCCTGTTCCAACTAAGGATTGTTGGAAAATCATCATAGAATGCATGGATAAGGTCTGCAATCCTTGTATCATAAACTTACTTGGTGTCTATACTGTTCAGGTTCCATTTGATTTTTGTACCTATGAAGCTTTAGATCCTGTTGATAAGAAAAAGATGCTCTTGGCTGCTTTAGTTGAAGGGGCAAACCGTGTGTTTCATAAGCTTTCTATTCCATTCTGCTTACTTGGGGATGTAGTGAATGAAATAGAAAGAAACCATTATGAAAATAGTTGGGTATGGAAAAAGAAAAAGATTCAATCCACCACTTTTTCCATTCAAGTGGAACATCAGATCGATAAAGTTGACTTGTTTTGGAATATTGAAAATAAAGACAAGAGTATTCGTCATTTGATTAAAACCTGTCCTGCTCATGAAATGGATTATGGCGTTTATCTTGGTAAATTAGAGGTAAATGATAATTTCCTTTATCTATTGGGTAAAAATAATGAGGTCGTAAGCAAGGTTTCTATAAATAAATGAAGGATAGCTGCTTGTAGTTTTTCTTAAACAGCCAACTATGTCAGAGCGATGGAGTTAGAAAAGGCCGTCTGAAATGGTTTCAGACGGCCTTAGTTTGTGTGTATGTTTGGGTATTGTGATTATTTTTTGTTCAGAGAATCACGGATTTCGCGCAACAACAGAACTTCTTCGCTAGGCTCTGCCGGTGCTTCTTCAGCAGGAGCTTCGGTTTTTTTCACAGAGTTGATGGCTTTAACCACGCAGAAGATGGCAGCGGCGATGATCAGGAAGCTGATCACGGTGTTGATGAACAGACCGATGTTCAGGGTAACGGCACCGGCTGCTTGGGCGGCTGCCAGGTTGGCGTAACCTTCTGCAGGAGCGGCTTGTGCGCCGTCTTTCAACGTAATGAACAGGTTGGAGAAATCAACGCCGCCGATCAACAGACCGATAGGAGGCATGATTACATCGTCAACCAATGATTTGACGATGCCGCTGAATGCTGTACCGACAACCATACCGACTGCGAGGTCGATCACGTTGCCACGCATAATAAATTCTTTAAATTCTGAAGCGATTGACATAATTAATCTCCTGTATGTGTTTGAGTCAAAATCAGATGTAGTTCAATAAAACGGCAGGCATATTAACGCTTTATCGGTTAAGAAAATTTCAATAATGTTAAATTTTGTATTTTATGCTAAAAATGCCCGGCTTCTATGCCTTCTGTATGAAAAACAGGCCGTCTGAATTTTTTTTGTTACTTTTTTGCACCACTTTTTATCCATGGCTAAGTATCAGATAATATGAATGTTATCTTTAGAATCAATGCTCTATCGGGTCTTTGGGTTAAGATGGAATGATAATATAATAATGTTGAAAACATAATCATTGAAAGCCTGTAAAGTTAATGTTTCGTATCCGTATTTGACTTTCAGACGGCCTTTTTTGCCATGCAGTTATTCAAGCCATAATGTAACGGCCATAAAAAACGCACTTTCATGATGAAAGTGCGTTTGGTGTGTAAACCGTTTAGTTCTCTTCGTCGTTCAGCGCGTTGATGCTGTAACCGCCGTCAACGTAGGTAATCTCGCCGGTGATGCCGGAAGCGAGGTCGGACAAGAGGAAGGCGGCGGTGTTGCCGACTTCTTCGATGGTAACGTTGCGGCCCAGTGGGTTGTGGGAAGCGACGTGGCCCAAGAGTTTGCTGAAATCGGCGATGCCGGAAGCGGCCAGGGTTTTGATCGGGCCTGCGGAGATGCCGTTGCAGCGGATGCCTTCCTTGCCCAGGCAGGCGGCGGTGAAGCGGATGCCGGCCTCAAGGCTGGCTTTGGCCATGCCCATAACGTTGTAGTTAGGAATGGCACGAACAGCACCCAAGTAGCTCAGGGCAACGATTGCGGCGTTGCGGCCCTGCATCATCGGACGGGCGGCTTTGGCCAGCGCAGGCAGGCTGTATGCGGAGATTTCGTGAGCGGTGTTGAACGCTTCGCGGCTGATGCTGTCGAGGAAGTCGCCGCTCAAAGCTTCTTTAGGGGCGAAGCCGATGGAGTGAACGAGGCCGTCCAAGCCGTCCCAGTGTTTGCCCAAGTCAACGAAAACTTGGTTGATTTCGTCGTCGCTGGCAACGTCGCAGCGGAACACGAGTTCGGAGCCGAGTTCGGCCGCCATTTTACGGACGCGCTCTTCCAGTTTGTCGACAACATAAGTAAATGCCAATTCCGCGCCTTGTTCGCGGCAGGCTTTGGCGATGCCGTAAGCGATGGAACGCTCGGAGATCATGCCGGTAATCAGAATTTTTTTGCCTTGCAAAAAGCCCATTTTCTTATCCTTTAGCAGTGGTATTGCGGTTGCATTAAACTGCGCATTATAGCAAAAACCGCTGTTTCGGCATAGAAAACAACGGATAACCCTTTGTCTTGCCTCAAATAGGGATAAGGTTTTCTGCCAAGGCCGTCTGAAACCTGACGGAACGGCGGCAAAACGTTATACTTGATGGTGTTAATGACTGATGTTTCAGGAGGAAACCATGCCCGAACAAAACCGAATTCTTTGCCGGGAACTCAGCCTGTTGGCGTTTAACCGCCGCGTATTGGCTCAGGCGCAGGATGCGAATGTTCCTTTGTTGGAGCGTTTGCGTTTTTTGTGCATTGTTTCTTCCAATTTGGACGAATTTTTTGAAGTGCGCATGGCGTGGTTGAAACGCGAAAACAAATTGCGTCCGCATCAGCCGCTCGACAACGGCAAAACCGCAGCCGAAACCATCGAAGCGGTGGCAAAAGAGGCGCAGGCCTTGATTCGCGAGCAGTACGACCTGTTTAACAAAGTATTGCAGCCTGCACTCAGCCGTGCCGGCATTCATTTCTATCGCCGCCACAAATGGACGGCCGCGCAGAAAAAATGGATCGAAAACTATTTCGACAACGAGCTGTTGCCCATTCTCACGCCCATCGGCCTTGATCCGTCACACCCGTTTCCTCGCCCGTTAAACAAATCGCTCAATTTCGCCGTCGAACTCGAAGGCACGGATGCGTTCGGCCGTCCGTCAGGAATGGCGATTGTGCAGGCTCCGCGCATTTTGCCGCGCGTCGTCCCCATGCCGTCTGAAATTTGCGGCGGCGATGCAGGCTTTGTGTTTTTGTCTTCGATTTTGCACGCCCATGTCGGCAAACTTTTCCCCGGCATGAAGGTTAAAGACTGCCATCAGTTCCGCCTCACGCGCGACAGCGATTTGACGGTTGATGAAGAAGATTTGAAAAACCTGCGTGCCGCGATTCAAAACGAATTGCACGACCGCGAATACGGCGACGGCGTGCGCTTGGAAGTGGCGGACACTTGCCCGGCATACATTCACGATTTCTTGCTTGCCCAGTTCAAACTGACTTCTACCGAGCTGTATCAGGTCAAAGGGCCGGTCAATTTGGTGCGCCTCAATGCCGTCCCCGATTTGGTGGACAGGCCGGATTTGAAGTTTCCACCGCGCAACGCAGGCCGTCTGAAAGCCTTGCGCAAAAACGGCTCTGTATTCAAACTGGTCAAACAGTCGCCGATTTTGCTGCACCACCCGTATCAGTCTTTCGATCCGGTTGTCCAAATGATACGCGAGGCTGCGGCCGATCCGGATGTGTTGGCCGTCAAAATGACCATCTACCGCACCGGCAGCAATTCCGAGCTTGTGCGCGCATTGATGAAGGCCGCGCTGGCGGGTAAACAAGTTACCGTCGTCGTTGAACTGATGGCGCGTTTTGACGAAGCCAACAACGTCAACTGGGCGAAGCAGCTGGAAGAGGCGGGCGCGCACGTCGTGTACGGCGTATTCGGCTACAAAGTCCACGCCAAAATGGCTTTGGTTATCCGCCGCGAAGACGGTGTGCTCAAGCGTTATGCCCACCTCGGTACCGGCAACTACCACCAAGGCACATCGCGCATTTACACCGACTTTGGCATCATTACCGCCGACGAACAAATCACTGCCGATGTGAACACCCTGTTTATGGAAATCACAGGCTTGGGCAAGCCGGGCCGTCTGAACAAGCTCTATCAAAGCCCGTTTACCCTGCACAAAATGGTCATCGACCGCATCAAGCAGGAAACCGAACACGCCAAAGCAGGCAAACCGGCGTGGATTACCGCCAAGATGAACTCCCTCATCGAGCCGAGCGTGATTGATGCGCTGTATCAAGCCAGCGCGGCAGGCGTACAAATCGACCTGATTGTGCGCGGTATGTGTACCTTGCGCCCGGGTGTCAAAGGCTTGTCCGAAAACATCCGCGTCCGTTCCATCATCGGCCGCCAACTCGAACACTCGCGCGTGTACTGCTTCCATAACAACGGCGCAGACGATACCTTTATCTCCAGTGCCGACTGGATGGGTCGCAACTTCTTCCGCCGCATTGAAGTCGCCACGCCGATTACCACGCCCGAACTCAAAGAACGCGTGATCCGCGAAGGTTTGGAAATGGCCTTGGAAGACAATACCCAGGCTTGGCTGATGCAGCCTGACGGCAGCTATGTCCGCACCCAGCCGCAAGACGGCGAGCCTGCATTTGGTTTGCAGGAAGGGTTGTGGAAAATATACGGACGTTAAGTTAAATAATGTCTCAGGCCGTCTGAAACGCAGGTTTCAGACGGCCTTTTTTGATTTTGCCGTTATAATCCCATTTCCCAATCTTTCAGACGGCCTTTTCTATGAAATCCTACCCCGATTCCTATCTCCATTTTGAAAACCTCGAATCTCCCGAAACGCAAAATTTCGCCGCCGCGGCGCATGCCGAAACGCGCAAGCGTTTTTTAGAAAACGACAAGGCGCGCGCATTGTCTGACGGTATTTTGGCGCAATTGCAGGACACACGGCAGATTCCGTTTTGTCAGGAACACCGCGCGCGGATGTACCATTTCCATCAGGACGCGGAATATCCGAAGGGCGTGTACCGCGTGTGTACGGCGGCGACTTACCGTTCGGGCTATCCCGAGTGGAAAATCTTGTTTTCGGTGGCGGATTTCGATGAGCTACTCGGCGACGATGTGTATCTGGGTGGTGTGTCGCACTTGGTGGAGCAACCCAACCGCGCGCTGTTAACCTTGAGCAAATCGGGTGGCGATACGGCGTATACGCTGGAAGTGGATTTGGAAGCAGGGGAATTAGTAGAAGGCGGTTTTCACTTTCCGGCAGGCAAAAACCATGTGTCGTGGCGCGATGAAAACAGCGTGTGGGTGTGTCCGGCTTGGGACGAACGCCAGTTGACCGAATCGGGCTATCCGCGCGAAGTGTGGCTGGTGGAACGCGGCAAAAGTTTCGAGGAAAGCCTGCCGGTGTACCAAATTGATAAAGGCGCGATGATGGTGAACGCGTGGCGTTACCTTGATCCGCAGGGTTCGCCGATTGATTTGATTGAAGCGTCGGACGGTTTTTATACCAAGACGTATTTGCAGGTGTCAGCCGAAGGCGAGGCGAAACCGTTAAACCTGCCCAACGATTGCGACGTAGTCGGCTATTTGGCGGGACATCTTTTGCTGACGTTGCGTAAAGACTGGAACCGCGCGAACCAAAGCTATCCAAGCGGCGCGCTGGTGGCGGTGAAGCTGAATCGGGGCGAACTCGGGGCGGCGCAGCTTTTGTTTGCGCCCGATGAAACGCAGGCATTGGAAAGCGTGGAAACGACCAAGCGTTTTGTGGTGGCGAGCCTTTTGGAAAACGTACAAGGCCGTCTGAAAGCGTGGCGCTTTACCGATAGCAAATGGCAGGAAGTCGAGTTGCCGCGCCTGCCTTCGGGTGCGTTGGAAATGACTGACCAACCGTGGGGCGGAGACGTGGTTTACCTTGCCGCCAGCGATTTCACCACGCCGCTGACGCTGTTTGCGCTGGATTTGAACGTGATGGAACTGACCGTCATGCGCCGCCAGCCGCAGCAGTTTGATTCAGACGGCATCAACGTGCAGCAGTTTTGGACGACTTCGGCCGATGGCGAGCGCATTCCTTATTTCCACGTCGGCAAAAACGCCGCCCCCGACACGCCAACGCTGGTCTATGCCTACGGCGGTTTCGGCATTCCTGAATTGCCGCATTATCTGGGCAGCGTCGGCAAATATTGGCTGGAAGAGGGCAATGCCTTCGTGTTGGCGAACATACGCGGCGGCGGCGAGTTCGGTCCGCGCTGGCATCAGGCGGCGCAGGGAATCAGCAAACACAAAAGCGTCGACGATTTGCTGGCCGTCGTGCGCGATTTGTCCGAACGCGGCATGAGTTCGCCCAAACACATCGGTTTGCAGGGCGGCAGCAACGGCGGCCTGATTACCGCCGCCGCCTTCGTGCGCGAGCCGCAAAGCATAGGCGCGCTGGTGTGCGAAGTGCCGCTGACCGACATGATCCGCTATCCGCTGCTCTCCGCAGGTTCAAGTTGGACGGACGAATACGGCAATCCGCAGAAATACGAAGTCTGCAAACGCTGGCTGGGCGAATTGTCGCCGTATCACAATCTTTCAGACGGCATCGATTATCCGCCAGCACTCATTACCACCAGCCTCAGCGACGACCGCGTCCATCCCGCCCACGCACTCAAGTTCTACGCCAAACTGCGCGAAACCTCGCCGCAATCGTGGCTCTACGCGCCTGACGGCGGCGGCCATACCGGCAACGGCACGCAACGCGAATCCGCCGACGAACTTGCCTGCGTCTTGCTGTTTTTGAAAGAGTTTTTGGGGTAGAAGCAAGCAGCAGGACTGACCGTTTTGTAAAGTTGAGAAACAAAATACTCTTGTTTCGGCAAGTGAAAAGAAGGCCGTCTGAAAAACGAATATTAAAGTTTTCAGACGGCCTTCTTTTCTTTTAACTTTCAACATATCCCGATAAAATGGACACTTTGTAAGTAATCATTGATGGAAGACGCAATTATGGCAACCGAACCGAACCGAACCGAACCGAACCGAACCGAACCGAAATTATACACGATTTGGAAAATAATTTCAAACAAAACAACATATTAAAACTCAAACAAATCTTTCCCGAAGTCTTTTGCGAAGACCAAATCGACTTTGAGAAGCTCAAACTCGTCCTCGGCGCCGAAAACCTTGCCGGCGCGGGCGAACGTTATCAACTCGATTGGGCGGGCAAAACCGCCGCCTATCTCAACCTGCAAAGCCCCACTTCCCGAACCCTCGTTCCCTGCAAAGAAGAATCCGCAGATTTCGACGGCACGCAAAACGTGTTTATCGAAGCCGAAAACCTCGAAGCCCTGAAAATCCTGCAAAAAGCCTACGCCGGCAGCGTGAAGATGATTTACATCGACCCGCCCTACAACACCGGCAGCGATTCCTTTATTTATCCCGACAAATTCTCCGAAAGCCGTGAAGAATACGCCCGCCGCGTGGGTGATACCGACGACGCGGGCTACCTGAAGCGCGACGGCGTATTCCAAGGTGCATGGCGCAAAAACGGCAAAGACAGCGGCCATTACCACAGCAACTGGCTCTCCATGATGCTGCCGCGCCTGCATCTGGCGAAAACCCTGCTGCGCGAAGATGGTGTGATTTTTATCAGTATTGACGACAACGAACAGGCACAGTTGAAATTGTTGTGTGATGAAGTGTTTGGGGCGGAGAATTTTGTCGGTTCATTGCCAACTATAATGAATTTAAAGGGCAATAATGATGAATTTGGTTTTTCAGGAACACATGAATATACAATCGTTTATATGAAAAATAAAAGTTTGGTGGAAGATTTAAATGGTATTCCGCTTATAGAAGACGATTATTCGGATTATGATCAAGAAGATGAAAGAGGAAAATTTTATCAAGGTGCAACGTTAATGCGTACTGGTGAGGACGGTGCAAAAGAACAACGCCCAAAAGGTTATTATCCAATCTTTGTTAGTAATGATTATAAACGAATGTCAGTGGAAAAATTAGCCGAGACTGATTATATGGTTTATCCAATTACAAAGGATGGGAAAGAAATGTCATGGCGTCGCTCTAAGAAAACTTTAAGCGAAAGTTTAAGTGAATTTATCATTAAGCATAATAAACAGGGAAAAATCTCCTTTTATAAAAAACAACGGTTAGAAGATGATTTGGAAAACGGTAAAAAATCTAAATCACTATTGTATAAACCTTCTTATAGCAGTGGTAATGGTACCGAAATTATTAAGAAGCTTTTTAATAAAAAAGTCTTCCAAAATCCAAAACCTTTAGAGTTATTGAAAGATTTCATCCGTATTGGTTCAAATTCAGGGGATTTAGTATGTGATTTCTTTTGCGGAAGTGCTTCTTTTGCTCATGCCATTATGGAATTAAATGCTGAGGGTAATAAAGCTAATCGTAAATATATTTGTATGCAATTACCCGAAGAATTAAACCCCAAGGATAAAAAGCAAAAAATTGCCTACGATTTCTGTCAATCTTTAGGATTGCCCGAAAATATTGCCGAAATCGCCAAAGAGCGTATCCGCCGCGCGGGCAGGCAGATTTCAGACGGCCTTCAAGACGAATCGGAAATAGATACGGGTTTTAAAGTTTTCAAACTTGCCGAAAGCGGTTTCAAACAATGGCGGCAGCCCGAGCAGGCCGATACGGAAGCCCTGCAACGCGAATTGTATTTGAATATCGATTCCGTGCTGTCTGAAACATCGTCTGAAAATCTGCTCTACGAATTGATGCTGCGTATGGGCTTGAAGCTGACTTGCAAAGTTTCGTTTTCAGACGACGTGTATTTCGTGGAAGACGAGGATACGGGCGGGCTGTACGCTTTCCTGTTGGAACGTGTGGATCAAGGTTTGATTGATGCCGTGCTGTCGAAGCATCCCGCCAAAGTGGCGACATTGGACAGGCTGTTCGAGGGCGACGATGCGCTTAAAAGCAATACCGTATTGCAGATGAAGGATGCGGGCGTGATGTTCGAGTGTGTGTAGGGAGAAAACGATGGAACTGAAATTTGAAGAACTGCCCTATCAGCTTGATGCGGTAAATGCCGTTGCGAATCTTTTTGCAGGACAGCCGAACCATGCCCGGACATTTGATTTGACCAGTCAGGGGACGGGGCGGTTTGTCAGCAACAGCTTGGATTTGGATTGGGAAACGCTAGGTAGGAATCTGAATGCGGTACAAAAGCAAAACAGACAGCCTGAAACGGAAATCGGCGCGCACGGGCTGAATTTTTCTCTGGAAATGGAAACGGGTACGGGCAAAACCTATGTCTATCTGCGCACGATTTATGAATTAAACCGCCGCTACGGCTGGAAGAAGTTTGTGATTGTCGTACCGAGCGTACCGATACGCGAAGGCGTGTTGAAAAGCCTGGAAATTACGAAGGCACATTTTGACGGGGTGTTTGGCAGGCCCGTGATGCGTTATGCGGAATATTCAAGCGGCCGGCTGTCGGACTTGCGCGCTTTTGCGGTAAACGACCACATCGAAATTTTAGTGATCAACATCCAGTCGTTTGAAAAAGACGGAAACGTTATCAATAAGGTAAACGAAAGCGGGGAAGCACCGATTAAGTTTATTCAGGAAACGTGTCCCATCGTCATCATCGACGAGCCGCAAAATATGGAAACGGAAGGCCGTCTGAACGCTTTGGAATCGCTCCATCCGCTTTTTACCCTGCGCTATTCGGCAACGCATAAAAACCCTTACCACAAGGTTTACAGCCTGAATCCCGTGCAGGCATATAATTTGAAGCTGGTCAAACAGATTGAAGTCTTGCCAGTATTGGCGGAAAACGATGTGAACGGCGCATTTGTTGAAATCGTAGAAATCAAACAGGGCAAACGCAAAATAACCGCCAAACTCAGCATCCATTATCAGGACAAAAAAGAAACTAAAAAGAAACCTGTCAGCGTGTCCGTAAAAGACGATTTGTTTGAGAAATCGGGCGGAAATCCCGCCTACCGCTACGGCTTTATCGTAAACGATATCGATATCGGAACCGGGGAAATCAAGTTTTCAGGTGGACTGAAAATCAGCCATAGCAGCAGCGACGCAGTGCGCGATGAAATCATGAAAAACCAAATCCGCGAAACGGTAAGGGAGCATTTGGCGAAGGAGAAACGGCTAAATCCGCTGGGGATTAAGGTGTTGTCGCTGTTTTTCATCGACCGCGTGGAGAATTACCGTGCGGCAGACGGAACAGCAGGCAAGTTTGCCCTTTGGTTCGAGGAAATCTACCGCGAAGAAACCAAGGGCGAAAGTCCCGACGGCGTACATGACGGCTATTTCTCGCAAGACAAGAAAGGCTGTCTGAAAAACACCGACGGTACAAAGCAGGAGGACAACGATACCTACCGCCTCATTATGCGCGACAAGGAAACCCTGCTTTCCTTTGATAGCCCGCTGCGCTTTATCTTTTCACATTCCGCGCTGAAAGAAGGTTGGGACAACCCCAATGTATTCCAAATCTGCACGCTCAACGAAACCCGCTCGCCGCTGAAAAAGCGGCAGGAAATCGGGCGCGGGCTGCGTATAGCCGTCAATCAGGAAGGACGGCGCGTGCGCGATGAAAAAGTGAACATACTGACTGTAGTGCCGAACGAAAGCTACGAATTGTTTGCCGCAAATCTGCAAAAGGAATACGAAGATGAATGCGGTATTAAATTTGCCGTCGAAAACATCAAAAACGGCAATAAGAAGAAAAAACAGCTATTCCGCAAAGATTTTCCGCTCGATCCTGAATTTCAGGCAATTTGGGAGAGGTTGAAATACAAAACGCGCTACCGGGTGCGCTTTGATACGGAAGAATTGATCAAACAAGCTTCGGAGGCAGTAGCAAACTTGCCAGAAATCCAAAAGCCGAGAATCCGCGTCCGCAAGGCGAAATTAAAACAATCACAAACCTACGGCATCGAAACAGTCGAAATTGCCAGCCGTAGCCGCGAAATGGACGTTCAATGGGAAATCCCGAACATACTCGGCGAGATCCAAAAAAAGACAGGGCTGACGCGGCGCACGGTGTACGAAATCATCACTCAGTCAGGTCGTCTGAAAGATGTAGCTGGTAATCCGCAACGCTTCATCGACCTTGCTGCCGAAGCGGTAAACCGCAGCCTATACGCGTTGATGGCGGCAGGAATCGAGTATGAACAAACCGGCAAAGTGTATGACCAAAAGTTGCTGGAAAACATGGTGCGTGAAGGCATTGAGTTTTATGAAAACAGCTTTACATTTGCAGTAAGTAATCCGCAAAAAACCATTTGCGAAAACTACATCCCTTTGGATTCCGGTACGGAAAAAACCTTTGCCGCCGATTGCGAGCATTATGATGCTGACCATGAAGGTGGTGTAGCGTTTTATTTCAAACTACCCGGCTGGTTCAAAATTCCTACCCCACTGGGCAATTACAATCCCGATTGGGCAGTGGTAAAACAGGTTCAGGGCAAAGTGTATTTTGTTGCAGAAACCAAAAATACAGGCAAAGGCATTCAGGCGGGTGTGGATACGGACAAACTACGCCAAAATGAGAGGCTGAAAATCGAATGCGGCAAGCGGCATTTTGCGGCATTGGACGGGCTGGAATATCGTGAAACGGATGATGTGGGCGGCTTGGAAAAATAATTGGAGAAAATATTTGAAATTACCTTAAAGCCGTTTGAGAAGCCGATATTAGGGTTTTCAGACGGCCACGAATCACGATAATCAAACTTAACCCTATGATATCAAATAAAAACAATTTCCTGCTTGTAGGTTAAAATCAGCCTATGCTAATATGCGCAACAACAGGTTTTTACTGAATAATCTGTGCTAAAATGCAGGATTAGATGGAAAACTCTATCCGAATTCGGTACAATACCGACGAATTATTTCTCTTAAACAACCTGCCGCAAGGCGAAAAGGAACGACTAATTATGTCAAACATCGAACAACAAGTTAAAAAAATTGTTGCTGAACAACTGGGCGTAAACGAAGCCGAAGTGAAAAACGAATCTTCTTTCCAAGACGATTTGGGTGCTGACTCTCTGGACACCGTGGAACTGGTGATGGCTTTGGAAGAAGCTTTCGGCTGCGAAATCCCTGATGAAGACGCTGAAAAAATCACTACCGTACAATTGGCTATCGACTACATCAACGCCCACCAAGGCTAATCGGTCGCCTCAAACACCCAGCCTCTGCTGCGCTATCGCAATAGAGGCTTTTACCTTATTATCAAACCCCTGAAATTTCAGACGGCATGAGTTTTGCCCGTTTCCACGAAGAAAAGAGCAAGTCTGCCGCGAAAATCCCGACAACCAACAGCGAGATTATCATGAGTCAGAGAAGAGTAGTCATCACAGGTCTTGGCCAAGTATCACCGGTCGGCAACGACGTCGCCACCGCATGGAGCAATCTGCTCGCAGGCAAAAGCGGCATCGGACGGATTACCCGCTTTGACGCATCCGACATCAACAGCCAAATCGCCGGCGAAGTGCGCGATTTCGACATCGGCCAATACATCAGCGCGAAAGAAGCGCGCCGCATGGACGTGTTTATCCATTACGGTATCGCCGCCGCCCTGCAAGCCATCAATGATTCAGGCTTGGACGATTTGGAAACCCTCGACAAAGACCGTGTCGGTGTCAACATCGGCTCCGGTATCGGCGGCCTGCCGAGCATTGAAGCTACCGGCAAAGCCGTACTCGAAGGCGGCGCGCGCAAAATCAATCCTTTCTTTATTCCTGGCTCGTTGATCAACCTGATTTCCGGCCACGTGACCATCCTTAAAGGCTACCGCGGCCCGAGCTACGGCATGGTTTCCGCCTGTACCACCGGCGCACACTCCATCGGCGACTCTGCACGACTGATTAAATACGGCGATGCGGATGTGATGATTGCTGGCGGTGCGGAAGGCGCGATCAGCACTTTGGGCGTGGGCGGCTTTGCTGCGATGAAAGCCCTTTCCACCCGCAACGACGATCCTGCCACCGCATCCCGTCCGTGGGACAAAGGCCGTGACGGTTTTGTTATCGGCGAAGGTGCGGGCGTGCTGGTGTTGGAAGAATTGGAACACGCGAAAAAACGCGGTGCGAAGATCTACGCCGAAATCGTCGGCTTCGGCATGAGTTCCGATGCCTACCACATTACCGCGCCTAACGAAGAAGGCCCGGCATTGGCGGTTACCCGTGCGCTGAAAGATGCCGGCCTGAACCCTGAAGACGTTGATTACGTCAACGCACACGGTACGTCCACTCCGCTGGGCGATGCCAACGAAACCAAAGCCCTCAAACGCGCTTTGGGCGACCATGCGCACAAAGTCATTGTCAACTCTACCAAATCCATGACCGGACACTTGCTCGGAGCGGCTGGCGGCGTGGAAGCGTTGTACAGTGTGTTGGCAGTGCACGAGCAAAAATCTCCACCGACCATCAACATCTTTGAACAAGACGTTGAAGCCGGTTGCGATTTGGACTACTGCGCCAACGAAGCGCGCGACGCGAAAATCGACGTTGCCATCTCCAATTCCTTCGGCTTTGGCGGTACCAACGGCACATTGGTATTCAAACGCTTTACAGGCTGATATAGGTTTTAAGCCAGATTGAAAAGGCCGTCTGAAACTTGGTTTTCAGACGGCCTTTATATTGTCCGTATTATAAATATTGTTGATAATCTATATCATTTATAGAATAATATGGTTTCGTCTAAAATTTGTCCGAGTTTTTCGGATGAATAGTCTAACCATATTCTACATCAGGAGTAAGCGATGAAACGCATCGGCATTTTGACATTGGCCGCCTTAGCTGCCATACCTGCATTTGCAGCTGATTTCGGCCATGAACAAGCATTGGCCATAGACGGCAAACCTGCTTATCTGGCAGAAACATCGGCCCGTATTTTGGCAAGTGAAGATTTGACTGCGCCGCAGTTGGTTGAAGATATTGCCGATGGGTTGGGGTCGAAAAAAATTCCGGGTTATAAATTGATGATTATGGGCCGTACTTATTCGGTGGCGGCGGAAACCAAACCGCCCAGAGAGGGCCAAACTCAGTGGCGAGATAATACGTTCATTCATCGCGGCGTAAAACTGTTTGTCGGTATTCCGGTTAAAAACGGCAAGATGGATTTGGCAGCTGCCCGATTGATTAATATCGGCGTGGTTGACGATAACGGTGGTGCCGCGCCTCATGATGAGGGTGAAAAAATCCGTCCGGTCGGCAAGCAGCTGATGTCTCCCGATACCAAAGTGGAAAATGTGAAACTCAATATTGCCAAACTGACATTCCCAAATATGAAATTGGGCGAAACCAGTGGCGGTGGTGTGAAATTGGAAGCATCGGCAACATTGGACGGTAAACCGATACAAACCAAAATTGACAGCACTTTCTCCCGCTTCTATTCGGCCAAACCAGCCGCTACACGGCCGTTTATGGCAGATGCACGGTTTGTGAAATAATCGCAAAGGCCGTCTGAAATCCAGTTTCAGACGGCCTTTTATTCATAAAAGCAATTTAATACCGCATCATCTTGGCATCGATTTGCTCCGCCCAAGCATCAATACCGCCTTGCAGGTTGTAGAGGTTTTCAAATCCGGCGTCTTCCAAATACATAGCCGTGTGCAGGCTGCGGATGCCGTGGTGGCAATAGACGACGATAGGTAAATCATCGTCGGGCAGCTCGTTTTGGCGCAGGGGGATGAGGTTCATCGGAATATGAATGGCAGCGGGCAGGGTGCAGATGGCGCGTTCTTCATCAGTTCGGACGTCGAGCAGGTGAAATGCGCGGCCTTCGTCCTGCCATTGTTTCAATTCGGTGGGCGGGAGTTGGATGATGTCGGTCATAAAGGTGGGGATAAAAGCATGAGGCCGTCTGAACTTTCAGACGGCCTGTTGTTTAAAAATCGAAATCGCCGAACGGATTGGCCGATTTATCTTCCAAGTGGGCCACGACGGTGTCGAACAATACTTTTTCGGAAAACTCATTGCCGTTGCGCGTCAGCAAAAGCGCGTGTTGTACCGGTTTGCGGCCGACAATGATGACCATGCGGCCGCCGTCTTTCAATTGCTCTTTTAAGATTTTAGGCACTCGGTCTACTGCGCCGCCCACATAAATTGCATCAAAAGGCGCGCCTTGCGATGCTTCGGTCAGGCCGTTGTTTTGCACATAATCGACGTTGGCAAAGCCCAATTCGTCCAAAACTTTTTTGGCGCGTTGCTGCTGCTCGGCATCGATGTCGTCGGTGACGACTTTGCCGGCCAGTTTGGACAGCAGGGCGGTTGCATAGCCTGAGCCTGTACCGATTTCTAAGACGGTTTCGTCTTTTTTCAGTTTCAAACCTTGAGCCAGGCGGGCAACGACTTTAGGTTCCAACATCTTATGGCCGTTGGCCAGCGGCAGCTCCATATCCGCATAGGCCAAGCCTTGAAAAGCCTCGCCGACGAAATGTTCGCGCCCGATCTCCTCCAAAGCATCCAAAATGTCGAAGTCCAAGACATCCCACGGACGAATCTGCTGTTCAACCATATTGAAACGCGCTTTTTCAAAGTCCATATTTGTGCTCCGTTCAATTCTTAATTTTATCGAAGCATACATTATAAATCCTTGTCGGAGAGTGTGCCATCTTTCAGACGGCCCCGAGGCTTGTTAATAATTGCCAAGCGCACATATATCCACTAAACTTTCACATTACACCACGCTACAACAAGCAACAATCAACACACGGAGCAATAAAGATGTATCACCAAATCGGAATGTGGGATCAAAAATGGGTTATCGGCAACTGGAAAATGAACGGCCGACTCCAAAACAACAATGCACTTATGCACCGCTTCCGCGTCATGCCAACCGCCGAACGCGTATTAATCGGCCTGGCCGCCCCTACCGTGTATCTGTTGCAACTGCACAACGCTATGCAAATCGTTTTGAACAACCGCATCTTGACCTGTGCGCAAGATGTGAGCCGTTTCCCGAATAACGGCGCGTACACCGGCGAAGTGTCCGCCGAAATGCTTGCCGACATCGGTACAGACATCGTCCTCATCGGCCACTCCGAGCGCAGCCTTTATTTCGGCGAGAAAAACGAAATCCAACGCCGCAAAATGGAAAACGTCCTCAATGTCGGCCTGATTCCATTGTTGTGCGTCGGTGAAAGCCTGGAAGAGCGCGAAGCCGGTAAAGAACACGAAGTCATTGCCCATCAGCTTTCCATCCTGCAAGGTCTGAACACCCAAAACATCGCCGTTGCCTACGAGCCGGTTTGGGCGATCGGCACAGGCAAAGTCGCCACCGTCGAACAAATCGCCGACATGCACGCATTTATCTACAAAGAAATCTTGTCTTTGTGCGGAAGCGATGTTAAAATCCGCGTTCTTTACGGCGGAAGTGTGAAAGCGGATAACGCAGCCGACATCTTCGCAGTACCTCATGTAGACGGCGCATTGGTTGGTGGCGCGTCATTATCCTATGACTCCTTTACCGCCATCATCAACGCAGCACAAGCCTCGTAGAAAACATATGGAAGCCTTTAAAACCCTTATCTGGATTATTAATATTATTTCCGCTCTATTCGTAATCGTGTTAGTATTGCTGCAACACGGTAAAGGTGCGGATGCCGGCGCAACATTCGGTTCCGGCAGCGGTAGCGCGCAAGGCGTATTCGGTTCTGCCGGTAATGCCAACTTCCTCAGCCGCTCGACTGCCGTTGCTGCAACATTTTTCTTTGCGACCTGCATGGCAATGGTGTATATTCACACCCACTCCAATAAGCACGGTTTAGACTTCAGCGATGTGAAGCAGACCCAACAGGCTCCTAAGCCTGCAACGCCTGCACAAAACAATACAACTCCTGTTGCTCCGAATCCTCAGCAGCAGTAAGACAATTTGATTTATGCCGACATGGTGGAATTGGTAGACACGCTATCTTGAGGGGGTAGTGGCCGTAGGCTGTGCGAGTTCAAATCTCGCTGTCGGCACCACATTAGAAAATCTAACCGCTTTTTAGCGGTTATTTTTTCGTCTTGAGAATCTGCCTTTCCTTTATTTTTAGGCCGAGACAGGGAAATACAATGAAGCGTTTGGTTGTCGGCATCAGCGGTGCCAGCGGTTTTCAGTATGGCGTGAAGGCTTTGCAGCTTTTGCGTGAGCATCAGGTAGAAACGCATTTGGTGGTTTCGCAAGGGGCGGAGATGACCCGCGCTTTGGAAACGGATTACACCAAAGAAGACGTTTATGCTTTGGCGGATGTCGTGCATTCTGTCCGTAATGTCGGCGCAAGTATTGCCAGCGGTTCGTTTTTGACGGACGGAATGTTGATTGCGCCGTGTTCAATGAAAACTTTGGCTTCGGTTGCTCACGGGTTTGCCGATAATTTGCTCAGCCGTGCGGCGGATGTAACGTTGAAAGAGCGGCGCAGGCTGGTGTTGATGGTGCGTGAAGCGCCGTTAAACTTGGCACACATCGACAATATGCGCCGTGTAACAGAGATGGGCGGCATAGTGTTTCCTCCTGTTCCGGCTCTGTATCAGAAGCCCGAATCCATTGATGATATGATTACGCACAGCGTGTCTCATGCTTTGGACTTGTTCAGTATTGTTCAAACCGATGCGCCGCGCTGGCAGGGCTGATGTTTCAGACGGCCTGAAAATAAATTTAATACACTGAGAAAGAGGATAAAAATCATGCAAGCGATTCCTGCCAATATCGTTAAATTCTTGAGCAATCATCATGTCGTCAGTATTGCCGCTGCGGCAGACGGCGAAGTTTGGGCGGCTTGTTGTTTTTATGTGTTTGATGAAGCCAATGCCCGCCTGATTGTGCTGACTTCTTTGAAAACAAAGCATGGCGGACTGATGAGCCGTTCTGCCAAAGTAGCCGGCACCATCGCCGGTCAGCCCGACAGTATCACAAAAATCAGCGGTGTTCAGTTTGCGGCGACTGCCGCTTTGATTGAAGATGAAGCGGATTTGAAAGCGGCGCAGTCTTTATTTTACAAAGCGCATCCTGCCGCCAGGGTGATGAAAAGTGATGTCTGGGCGTTGAATTTGGATAATGTAAAATTCACTGACAATAAATTGGTATTCGCACAAAAAACGTATTGGAATCGTGAGGATTAAGAAAAGGCCGTCTGAAAGATGAAATTTCAGACGGCCTTTAGCTGTATGATTTCGTATTTAATATTATTGCCAAAGTTTTTCAAATTCTGATGGGCTGATGTACTCGCTGTATGATAAATCTAAATCGGTTAATTCCCCATGTAATAAGTTGTCGCGTTCGGAGATGTTTTCGGTATGCCCATCTGCATGTAAATAGATTCGGCGAGTGTTGATGCCGTCAATGTATTCGTCAAACTGCCATACGGGGACAGCATCTAATGTTTCGGTGTTGAAGAATTTGGTATAGATATTTGTTTTGTTGTTAGATGTCATTGCGTAGCCAAATAGTCTGATGACGGTTTTCCATAAAGTAAGTGGATTTTTATTCCGAAAATATCAGAACAAAAATCCACTTAATTGAGTCAATAACTACTCGATCTTAGATTTTAATCGTGTCCGATGTCTACAGTTTTTTCTTTGTAACGTGTGTCGGGAATCAAAACAATTTTATCGTCCACTTTGCCGATGGCTTTCACGTCTTTGCCCGGATAGTCCAGCTGGTGCAGGAAGTAGCGGATACAATTCAAACGTGCGCGTTTTTTGTCATCGGAGCGGATGATGACCCAAGGCGCGTCACCGGTGTGGGTGTGGAAGAACATGGCGTTTTTGGCTTCGGTGTAGTCGTCCCAGCGGTCGAGTGACTGGATGTCCACGGGGGACAGTTTCCAGTGTTTCAGGGGGTCGTCACGACGGGAGATGAAGCGGCGGAGTTGTTCTTCACGGGATACGGAGAACCAGAATTTGAACAGGTGGATGCCGCTGGCAACAAGCATGCGTTCCAATTCAGGGGTTTGACGCATGAAGAGCAGGTATTCGTTAGGTTCGCAGAAGCCCATGACGCGTTCTACGCCGGCACGGTTGTACCATGAGCGGTCGAAGAATACCATTTCGCCCGCGGTCGGCAGGTTTTGGATGTAGCGTTGGAAATACCATTGGCCGCGTTCGGTAGTGGTCGGTTTTTCCAGTGCGACAACGCGTGCGCCGCGCGGGTTCAAATGTTCCATAAAGCGTTTGATGGTACCGCCTTTACCGGCTGCATCGCGGCCTTCAAACAGGCTGACGATGCGTTGGCCAGAATCTTTAACCCAGCTTTGTACTTTCAATAATTCGATTTGCAGCTTCTGTTTTTCTTTTTCGTAAACAGAACGGCGCATACGTTGTTTGTACGGGTAGTTGGCAGGAAGCGGTGCGCTGCTGGAATCTTCGTCTGAACCGCGTCCTTCGTGTTCCAAAACAGCCTTTTCGAATACTTGCAGCTGGTCTTGTTTCTCGCCCAGTTCAACATTCTCGAATGGTTCTAGTTGGTGGTCTGCCATAAAGTCTCCTTATCGATTAAGTTTTAAATGATATAGTGTGGTATGGTTTGATTCTACCCTTTTATGCCTCGTTCGACTACATAAAATTACATTAGAGTACTTTTTTTGAATTTGTCTGCTAACTTATGTAAAAGCAGCGTATAATCAGCCTATTTGTACAGCAATCATGCCTTATTTCGCCCTGTTTGACGATGCCGTGAGCGGCCGAGCAAAACTCTATCAAAATCATGTAGAAAGCCATCGGTTTTATCATAACGAACTGGATTCGTTAACAAGTATTTTGCAAGCCGGCTGGAAAAAGGGTTTGCATGCAGTGTTGTTTGCAGACTACGAATTCGGATTGCTGCTGATGGATATTCCGTCTGGCCGCAGTGGCAGTCTGCGTTTGCACTGGTTTGCCGATTATTCCGAAATCGATGCCGAAAACTGGCTGGCCAATCATTCAGACGGCCTTGAGGCAGGTATTTCTACTCCCCGATTCTCCGTATCCGAAGCCGATTATCTCGAGCATATCCGTCAAATCCACGAAGCCATCCGCCGCGGCGATACCTATCAAATCAATTACACCGCACGCCTGCACCTGCAAACTTACGGCAATCCGATCCAGCTTTATCGCCGCTTGCGCCAGCCTGTGCCGTATGCCGTTTTGTCTTGTCTGCCCGACGGGGTAGGGCAGGAGGCGTGGACTTTGTGTTTTTCTCCCGAACTTTTCCTCAAAATCGATTTAGACGGCCTGATTACAACCGAGCCGATGAAGGGCACTGCGCCGATTCTTCACGATGGGCAAGATGAACGCCGCGCCGTTGAATTGCAAAACGACCCGAAAAACCGCGCCGAAAATGTGATGATTGTCGACTTGTTGCGCAACGACCTCGGCAAAATCGCGCAGACAGGCAAAGTACGCGTGCCTGAACCGTTTAAAGTTTCCCGTTTCGGCAGTGTTTGGCAGATGACCAGTGCCATCGAAGCGCAGGCGCTGGCTGATGTTTCGGTTGCCGATATTATCCGCGCAGCCTTCCCGTGCGGCAGTATCACCGGCGCACCCAAACGCATGAGTATGCAGATTATTGAGTCCCTTGAATTTGAGCCGCGCGGTTTGTACACAGGCAGCATTGGCTTTTTGCATCCGTGTGATACGGGTTTGGGGTTTGAAGGTGTGTTCAATGTCGTGATCCGTACTTTATCTCTGAAGCCAATTTCAGACGGCCTTTATCAAGGTGTTTATGGTGTGGGTTCGGGGATTGTGATTGATAGCGATCCTGAAGCCGAATATCGCGAGTGCGGTTGGAAGGCGCGTTTTCTCAATGACTTGCGGCCTGATTTCGGTATTTTTGAAACCATGCGCGTGGAAGACAAACAATGCCGTTTGCTTGATTTGCATTTGGGCCGTCTGAACAGCTCGGCGCAAGCACTCAACCTGACTTGGCCTGAAAACGCAATAGAGCAAATCCAACATTATATAGATGCGTTGCCAAATGGGTTGTTTAGAGTCAAAGCCGCCTTGTTTTCAGACGGCCTTGCATTGAGCCATGCGGCTGTTTCTGAATTGGATGGGCAACAATACGTCGTCCTGAGTGAACACACATTAAGCCAACGCGATTATCTGCGCCGTTTCAAAACTACGCGCCGTGAAATTTTTGACCAAGCATGGAAAACGGCAGAAGGGCAGGGTGCATTTGACAGCCTGTTTTTCAATTCAGACGGCCTTTTGTTAGAGGGTGGAAGAAGCAATGTGTTCGTCAAATATCAAGGACAATGGCTCACGCCGTCTTTGGATTTGGATATTTTGAACGGGGTAATGCGCCAAGCGGTATTGAAGCAGCCGCGGCTTTTAGGTGCGGATACAATCAAAGAAACCCACATCTCGCGTTCTATGTTGGAAAATGCGGAAGAAATCCGCTTGAGTAATGCTTTAAGGGGCGTGTTTGCGGTTTCGCTCCGTAAATAAACGGCAAGGGTCAAATCATCGTGATTCAAATTGTCGTAAAGCGGCAATATCCGATAGAATACGTCATTTCAACATTGAGGCCGTCTGAAAGGGAAAACAATATGGCAAAAGCAAAAGGATTGGGACGCGGTTTGGATTCGCTGATATCCAATGCGGTGGACAGCAGCAGTAGCGATCGCCTGACAACGGTTGCCATCGCCGATATTCAGCCCGGCCGCTATCAGGCGCGTGTGCAAATGGATGACGAAGCCTTGCAGGAATTGGCTGACTCCATTAAAGCGCAAGGCATTATCCAGCCGGTTATCGTACGCGAACGTGGTCTGTCTCAATATGAATTGATTGCCGGCGAACGCCGTTGGCGCGCTTCCCAGTTGGCCGGTTTGACCGAAATTCCCGTCGTCATCAAAACCATCAGCGACGAAACCGCGTTGGCCATGGGTTTGATTGAAAACCTGCAACGCGAAAACCTCAATCCGATTGAAGAGGCGCAAGGTTTGAAACGCCTCGCCGACGAATTCGGCCTGACCCACGAAACCATCGCAAAAGCCGTCGGTAAAAGCCGCAGCGCCATTTCCAACAGCCTGCGCCTGTTGAGCCTGCCTGAGCCGGTTCAAGAAATGCTTTACCAACGCCGTCTGGAAATGGGTCATGCCCGTGCGTTGCTGACCTTGCATGTAGTTGACCAATTGGAATTGGCGCAAAAAGCCGTCAAAAACGGCTGGTCGGTGCGCGAGGTAGAGCGCCGCAGCCAATTGGCGCATCAAAAAGCCAAGCCCGAAGCAGCCAAAACCATCAGCCCGGATATCCGCCGCATCAATGATGCATTGACCGAGCATTTGGGCGTTAATGCCGAAGTCAAAACCAGCAATCAGAAAAAAGGCAAAATCGTGCTGCATTTTGATACGCCGGAAACATTCGAATATTTGCTGAAGCAGTTGGGCATCAATCAAGCGTTCTAACGGCTTTATAAACAGAACGGGCCGTCTGAAAAAAGCTTTTCAGACGGCCTCAATTTTTGAAAAAGCGTAGAGCGTATAAATGTTTACAATACAAATCAAAATCTTCTGTAAAATCTATGTAACAACATGTAATTTGTGTTAAACTCCATTCCAGCAAAGATTTGTTTTATATGTGTTAATCATTTATTTATGAAAGGTTCACAAAGATTAACATATTGCTTGACGTTAACAAACTTCTTGATTATATTAGCCTGCCTTGCTTTTTGGGGTGCAAAGTACAATGAATCAGATAGTCCCATTGCAAGTGATTGTATTATTAATAATTTCAGTTGTTTGTGCATTATTCTCCGGATTGCCCGGCTTCCTCTCTGCTTTGGCGGGAGGATTTTCGTACATTGTGCCTACCCTTGTTGCAGTTTTACTTTTAAAGTTTTCCCGACGAAATCCCGATCTGCAAAGTTCGATGTTTATCGGCGGAGAGGTTTTAAAAGTAGTGCTGTCGCTGGTATCTATGTTGGTCGTTTTTGCGATATGGCATCGATCACTGGTATTTTACCCATTTTTATTGGCGTTTCTTGGCGTCAGTCATTTGGTTTTTTTAGTATTGTTGAGAGTAAAACACTATGGCAGGTGAAACTATGACCGCTGCCGACTACATCAAGCACCACTTGCAAAGCTTGACCAGTATGTCGGATGTTACTCAGGGTCAAGGACTGAAAAACATTGCTGATTTTTCGTTCATTAACCTTGATGCAATCTTTTTTGCTGTTCTGTTGGGCGTAATCGGTAGCTTCCTTTTGTGGCGCGGTGCCAAAAAAGCGACGGCCGGTGTTCCCGGTCGTTTCCAAGCGGCTGTTGAAATTCTGTTCGAATTTGTGGACGATATGTGTAAAAGCATTATCCATAACGAACAATCGCGTAAAGCCGTTGCCCCGTTGGGTCTGACCTTGTTTGTCTGGATTCTCTTGATGAATGCCATGGATATGCTGCCGGTTGATTTGCTGCCGATGGCATGGCAAGGCATTACCGGTAATCATCATGCTCTGTTGCGCGTCGTGCCGACAGCTGACTTGAATACGACTTTGGCTCTGGCGATTGGCGTATTGCTGATCTGTATTTACTACAATGTCAAAATCAAAGGCCTTGGCGGTTGGATTCACGAGTTGTTCTGCGCACCTTTCGGTCCGTGGCTTGCTCCAGCCAACTTCCTGCTGAACTTGGTAGAGTTTTTGTCCAAAACCGTATCCCACGGTATGCGGTTGTTTGGTAATATGTATGCCGGCGAGCTGGTGTTCCTGCTGATCGCTTTGTTGGGTGGTGCATGGGCATCAACCGGCAGTGTCGAGACTTTGGATCCAATTTTATTTGTGTTCCACCTGATTGCCGGTTTGGCTTGGGCGATTTTCCACATTTTGGTTATCACCTTGCAGGCATTTATTTTCATGGCGTTGGCGTTCGTATATATCGGACAGGCGCATGATGCACACTAATCAAGTAGTTTTTTCGTAGTTTGTTTTTTGTAGTTTAACCTTTACTATTTTAAGGAGTTTAAAAATGGGTTTGATTGCTATCGCATGTGGTTTGATCGTTGCCTTGGGCGCATTGGGTGCCTCTATCGGTATCGCAATGGTTGGTTCTAAATACTTGGAATCTTCTGCCCGCCAACCTGAGCTGATCGGTCCACTGCAAACCAAACTGTTCTTGATCGCTGGTCTGATCGATGCGGCTTTCTTGATCGGTGTGGCTATTGCCCTGTTGTTCGCCTTCGTTAACCCGTTTGGTGGTGCGTAATCAAGACGGAGCGATCCGTTCAGATACAGGCTTGCCGTCTGTTTGATTAACCCAGATACGAAGGTTAAGTAACGTGAATATTAATGCAACCTTATTTGCGCAAATCCTAGTTTTCTTTGGCTTGGTTTGGTTTACGATGAAATTCGTATGGCCTCCGATTGCCAAAGCATTGGATGAGCGTGCCGCAAAAATCGCCGAGGGCTTGGCTGCCGCCGAGCGTGGTAAGAGCGATTTTGAGCAGGCAGAGAAAAAAGTTGCAGAACTTATGGCCGAAGGGCGTAATCAGGTAACCGAAATGGTTGCCAACGCCGAAAAACGTGCTGCGAAAATTGTAGAAGAAGCCAAAGAGCAAGCTTCTCATGAAGCAGCACGCATTGCAGCCCAAGCAAAAGCTGATGTAGAGCAAGAAGTTAACCGTGCACGCGAAGTGTTGCGTGAACAGGTCGCTTCATTGGCTGTTAAAGGTGCGGAATCTATCCTGCGTAAAGAAGTCGATGCTTCCAAACATGCAGATCTGCTCAGTGCCTTAAAACAGGAGCTGTAATCTTATGGCAGAGTTCGCAACGATTGCCAGACCTTATGCGAAAGCATTGTTTAGTCTGGCTCAGGAAAAAAACCAAATCGAGTCTTGGTTGGGCGAACTGAAAGAACTCGCAGCGGTTGTTCA
>FLSF01326246.1_pt1 | contig 31785 bp, 43 predicted proteins | sample 1550431 | NCBI WGS metagenome assembly FLSF01 (sample SAMEA4031754, study PRJEB14383) | metagenome | biome: human; feature: oral; material: saliva | place: Philippines | collected 2014 | reverse complement strand
TAAGTATTCTGATTACTTCAACATCAATAAGTTTGGTATAAAACGGTCCAAATCTCATTTCAAAGTCAGAATCTTTCCTCTCAAGATTAACAGATTCATATTTCTTAAAAGGAACTTTTACCACTATTGATACAGCTCCATCTGAGTCAAATTTATCTTCAGGAATTAATTCTTGAACTTTATTCAAAATAGATTTAAATCTTACACTACTAGGAATATCATCTAATATAATAAAAGCTTCTTTAACTTTATTTTTATGTTCTTCTTCGCGGACTTGTTCTTTACACCGTTCACCTAAATCTATTGCCATATTGACAATAGAATCTATTTCGCCATTACCTTTATAACTTGGCTTAGCAGAAATAACTAATTGTAGATAATTACCAGAACGTAAAATATCTTTTAGTTTTGTATAATTAGGATCAAATACAGTAGCAGAAAAACGTTTACCTTCATGATCTATACAATCTAAGAAGCACATCTTCTTACCAGTACGGGTATTCAAAGCACGAACAGAAGAAATATAAGCGATAACAGACCCAGAAAACATACCTTTATACTCTACAGCAGATTTAACTTCCTCTGATGTAAAGTGTCTTTCAGATACAGTTTTTACTACTAAATCCATTGGATCGCCGGAAATATACACTCCAATAAAGTTCTTTTCGTCTTCTAAAATATCAAACAATGAGAATTCTTTAAATGCCTTATCTTCAAAATATTCAGATTCCTTTTCTAAGAACTCTTTATATCTTGCCCTAATTTCATCAGACATCTCACCAGTTTTAGAAATTTCACGTTTAAATGATTTCTTAGGATCAAAGTCTAATTTAAACTTCTCATAAGAACGAAGCATAACGCTTCGTTTATATCCAAAACAATCCATAGATCCAGAACGTATTAAAGCGTCAATAGCTTTTTTAGTAATACTAGATCCAAATAAATGTGTTTTGAGTAAGAAATCACCGAAACTCTTAAACGGGCGCAATTCTATAATTTGTTTATAGATAGGTTCACCAATATTAACAATGCCAGATAAACCATAAATAATATCACTATTCCTATCTAGTGTAAAACCACTATCAGATTCATTAAGATTAGGAGGTAAAATTTTAATACCATGAGCTTTAGCATCTTCCATATAAATACGTTGAGTAGAAGCTTCATTCTCACAACTTATAATAGAACAATAAAACTCATTAGGATAATTGGCTTTAAGCCAAGCAGTATAATAGGTCAAATGACCATACGAGTACGCATGCGAAGCATTAAACGCATACTGCGCAAACAGCATTAGTTCTCCCCAAAATGAACTAACTTTTATTTTATCTTCACCAGAAGCAACAGCACCATTAATAAACTTATCTTTTAATGATGCAAGCAAAGCAGCATCTTTTTTCAATTATGTTATCCTATTGGCTTTTTATCCAATAGTTCTTATACTTCATATTTGTATAAGTTCGGCGTACATTTTCATCCTATAAGGATGTCGAACACTCTTGGAGATATTATATCTTTTCAATCCCTACGCTCTACGGTGGCTTATAGTTACTATAAGCTTACCTCGGTATTGGCATCTCAGCCTTCACCGATTTTGCTCGATACACATTGTTTCATTACTAAAACAAGGGGCAATTACTCACCTACTGCTTTTCTCAGTTTATCAGCTTCTATTTCTGTGAATCCACACATATCCATTGATAACCTGATGAAACCTTCTTGGAAGACAATTTCGTTATGTGCATTTTCAAAAATATAGTTATATTTGGGAAACATAAAATCAGTTTTAGGGATTTCTCCGCTAATCTTACCGATTATACGCTCTACAAGTCCAGTCACCGACATTGGTCCTGGCCGCCATGTACTAACGCATACTGCTATATCATGTATTGTTTTAGGTTTACACTTATTAATAAAAGAAGACATACCAGATTCTTCAAATTGGAATATACCATAATTACGTCTATCCCACATAATCTTATATGCTTTTTCATCATCCATTGGTAATGTATACCAATCTATATCAATACTATGTCTATCTTTAATAAGTTTCTTAGCATACTCAAGTACACCAAGCGTTTTTAAACCAAGCACATCTCAAAATTTTGCATTTAATATCAAATTTAACATATCTTCATTTACAGAATCATACAAGTTCTTTCAATTCGTTATATGTTAAATCTTTTAATTTGTTATCTGTTATAATCATAATTAGTCCTAAAAAGTGAAAACAATCGGATATATTAAGATTATAAACTGACATTAAATTAAATGCAATACTGAGTTTTTTATCTCAGTAATCCAGACTTCTTTTTAATCTGGTTCGGCATATTTTTTCAACCGTTCTGGTTGCACCGGCCTCGTGGGTAGATTATATTCTGTATAACAGGTTCACTACCTATGCTCTGCGCCTGACTAATTTTTTAGAATTAGCCTTCGGACTCGAGTTAGCATCACAGCTTTCTCGCTTAATTCCGGTGTAATAATAACCAATATTCCTATTGGAAACGCCAGATTCCTAGCTTAACAATACCTGCATATTCTTCAATTTTGTTACCTTCCCATTGGGTAACAGTTTTACCTTTACTATCCCATAATGGAACATCTTCCCATAATGGTCTATCAGATAATGCTACTCCACAATTATGAGTAACTAAAGAATTTGCAATATATGTATGATCATCCTCTACTGTTAAATTATATACATCAAATTCGCCATCAACCTTTTCGATTTCTTTTATTTTAATGTATAACTCGCCATCAATAGGATGCCCATTAACATTGGCTTCTGGATTATATGTAAAATGGCCCTTATAGGAATCTTTACATTTAATTTCTCTTCCTTCTATTAAACCAGTTTTACCAAGTCTTTTAGAAATGCTACAACATTGTCCAAAAGCTTTAAATACAAGTTCTGGCATAGAATGAGCAAGCTCTTCACTTACAGTAAAGAAAGTTTGCGTATTAGAATCTCGTTCTAAACTGCCATCACCATAAAAGTACCCATTAAGGAATTCTCTTAATAAGTCTTTTGGTAAATTAAACACATCCGCATTCGGGCGTTTATTTTCACATTTGTCACCAAATGTGCCAAGATAATCAAATAATCTATTACCGCCAATATGAATAGCAAACTTATAACATGTCCTATGGTTGTCAACCCTAAAGCCAACTCCAACGGAGGTTAACCTTCTAGAAATTTCTTCAACTTCTTCGTCAAGTTTTTCGCAGCACAAGAAAAGTCTATGGTCAATTCTGATACTTCCGTCTTTACGAGTACGTTTTACGAATTCACGCCATCCGTCAGCCATATATAATCCACAAATCCACCAAAAATCAGGATTAGAAAAATCTATATTATATGGATTATCGGGATCATCTTCAGGAATTATTTCTAATTTGCTATAACCAAGCTTTAAGAAATCTTTAGTTTTATCTAATTTAGAAACTTCTTTAAACCCATTAGACAATAGTCGTTTTAAATATCTATGTTTTTGTAAATTTTTATCCCATATTACTCCAAACTTAATTTCTTGGGTAAATATAGGATGATTGCCAGTTAAAAGAAAATTATTAGATGGATCAGTTTTAATTCGGTATACATCACTTGATTTAGACACCATAGTTTTTACAACAGGTTTGTAGTGCCCATTATGGGTCAAAACAAGATCTCCAACTTTAACATCTTCAATCTTTTTCAATCCGGAAAAAGTTCTTATAAATGAACCACTTACGTAACATGCATGCAATCCGGTACTTGAAATACAATCCTGAAGCTTAATAGCATCATCCCATATTTCTTTAATTTCTGCATCGGAATTGTAAAGTTTCTTTATGTCAGAGTTTTCTTCCAACAGATCTTCAAGTCTAGGACAGTTTAGATCAGGCATAAGATTAGAAATCTTATTAGCCTTTTCAAAACTCATACCATGAATACGGGCAGCTGATTTAAATACTTGCTTACCAGCAGTGTATGTAATAGTACCTAAATGGGCAAATCCATCGCCATATTTGGCTTTTAAATAATCAAATATTTGTTGACGTTTATCATTGCTGAAGTCACTATCGATCCTTTACGTTCAGTATGGCTCGTTAATTCCATACCCGGGAATAAAACCCAGCTATATATTACTATATAGAGCAGACTATCTCTTCACCATATCTACAAAAGACTTAGGTGCTCTGCGCTTCGAACCACTTGGCCCTACATAATAGTCGTTACACGTCCTTCACTTTCGTAAAGTTTCGCTCGGTATTGTCCCAATGGGAGTTCCACCGAATTCACAGAGTTTTCTATTGTTAATTTCTTAACAAAAGGGACTAATTTAATCCGGGAATCCGCCACCAACAGTATCAATACGTTTATGTGGTTCAACAGTAGTCATACCTAACAGGTATAAAATATTACTACTATTTGGATTATCTAAATCTTTGATTCCAGCATTGTAAAGATTTAAAAAATAAGAATCAATATGATGGAGCTCGCAATGATTAAGCTCAAACATAATGTTTTTCTTATTATGCAAAAACCACTCCTCTTGGGAGTGGCTTAATACTAATTCTCTTAAAGTTTTATATTTCATTTTATCTTACTTTAGAATAAATCAAGTTGAGGATTTTCATATGCCCATCCCCATACTTCAAATTCAGTATCAGATATTTTTTCAATAGTGAACTTTTTCTTTTTAAGAATAGAGATAATTTTATCAACAATATGTGGCTCATATGATTCTAGTTTAAATACATGAGAATCTTCGCCTTTACTTGCTGCACAAAATATAGCATCGTAAATAGGTTTCATTACATTGTCTAAACCTTCTTGATACAATGCCATTGCTTTATCTAACTCTTGGTTCATATTAATTCTTTCTAAGTAAGTTTAAAAGTTTTTTCCCAATAATACATTAATGGCTTAGAACAATATTTTATATAGTCAAGCGCGCTAATATCTTTAGGAAGCAAATCTACTATTGCGCAAATTGCTCTCCCTTTTATATTGGCCGAATGCTTTAATGTACAATCGAAAATAAAAGGTTCACCATCATTATATCCTTTAATAGTTTCCTCTGAATTAAAAGGATTTCCTTCATGGATATAAATTTCTGGCGCATTAAAATACTGAATAGGAATAAAAATTCTTATTCTGCGATCATCAAAATTATGATCATCTATATGTGGTTCTACTTTGCAATCTTCAAAGTAGTTAAATTCAATAGAAGCTATTTTATAATTATCCATAGCTAATATTCTATTAAAAGAATCTATACCATTTAGAAGCTTTTCATAGCTACGAAAACCGGTTTTAAGTAATACTTCTGTATTGATTATATCAATACCATACACAACAGAACTGCGCCAAATACCAGTATAAGTATCCATAGTATTATCAAAGCTGCAAGCTTCATATTTTTCTTGAGTATCAAGAAAATAATTTGATATTGAATTTTTTAATTCATTTATTCGTTTTGGGAATATCATCTATATATCTTTCTTTATAATATTTATAGATGACTGCTAAATCATCAATAGATAAACCTTCTTTATATACATCCAGTATTAAATAATACCCATCATTTTCTTCCTGAATGAGAGAATGCGGTTCCATAGGTTTAAATACAGAAAACTGATACATCTGATCAAGTCTATGTTTGTAATCGGTAGTAAATAAGCATTTACCATCTGACATAGACATTATAATACGATAATCAATGTATTCATTTATTTTTTCAGAATCAGAATGTTCGCTAACAATAGACCCCTCAGAAAATTTATTTATCCAAGCGAATCCAATCTTATTTTCAAATAAGATGTTTTCTATTCCATATAAATTATCGTTCCATGAAAATGGGTATACAGGAAACGCGGACCATTTAGACTTGGAAAAACAAATATGATCTATTGCATCAACATTCTTCTTTATAATCTTCCCGCTTTTATCATCTTCGATAATGTTTTTACAGAAAGAGTTTTCATTCATCCATTTTATAATATTATGGATTCTATTTTTTAGGTTTTCTGAGCCCATAGAATACACCGTTATCTTTCCAAGATTTAAAATACTTTTTATGTATAACTACGTCATTCCATTCCAATGGGAGAATTGATCCATTGACTACGAAATCTGTATAGCTTAATCCGCCGTATCCAATCATTACGCCTTCAGGGCGTAAGATATTATATAATCCTGATGAATATTCATTGTATGGATCTGCGGCAAGTTCATCTATTAAATCTACTACAATAATATCAAATGTCTGAGTATTATCTTTTAAAAATTCTTGAATAGTTTTTTCATGAATATTCAAAAACGATTTAGATTCATAACAATGTTTTTGTTCTTCATAAATCCGTTCAGGAATGTTATCCTTATTTTCTTCAAGAAGTTTAAAGTATTCAGTAACACCAGGATCAACAAGTGTTATTCTATTTTCATTTGATAAAAACGTTTTACCACTAATAAGTTGAAAGTCTCCACCACCAACTACAAGTATATTCAAAAACTCTTGTGGAGCTTTACCAGGCGGAAACATTGAATTAAATATTCTTTGAAATATCAATGAATATGTATAATACTCTTTTGACGCACTCCATTGAATCGCGCCATCTATATAAAATCCTGGAGGACAATTTTCAATCTTAAACTCTGACTTCATATTTATCTATCATCAAAGCAAAAAGTAAAATCTTTTGTAAGGTCTGTAATGTTATATTTATCTTTAACAGCATCGACCTTTTCTTTACTATAATTGGTTTCACCAACTACAATACGATAACCATCGGTTATTTTAAATTCCTTTAAACCTGGAATTACTGACTGAACAGTAGCAACAATTAATTTATTCCATGTATTGTATTCAAAGAACTTATAATTATCAGATATAAGAACTCCCCTAATGGCAATAGCTTTAAGTATTTTTAATATAGCCATTTTACATGCATGTCTATGCATGAATGCAATACCGCCAATTGCGGAATTAGTTTCATCTACATCTTGACTAAAGAATCCAACATCTTTATATCCAGTATTAACAATATATAAATCTTGAGGCAACTTAGGATTCACATATGTTTGCACTGTTCTCAAATCTCTGCCGCCCGGGAATACGTCGGAAATCCAATCATCAAAATCCATCTGATAATCATTAATCTGATAGTCTTTATTGATACATTCAATCATAAATTCTACATCAGATTCTGTAGCTTTTCTAATAGAAATCATATTTTAAGTCTTTCAAATATAGCAGGAAGCATAGAAATATACTTTTCTATATATGGTTTAATTGTCTTATCACCAATATCAATAGCCATAATAATTTGATACAATGGTCTTATTATTAAATCTTGCCATTCATCATCTAGCCAATATAACTTATCATCTATTTTTAAATCCCTGTATTGTATATTTTTAACAGAACACAAGGTTAAATTATTTTCATTTTGTTCAACAAAAGGAAATGAACCATTATTTATTTTTAAATTATTCTTATTAAAGAATTGTATTACTTTAGGCGAATAAAACATCTCCTCTTCATTTGCAGCATGATCTCTACACATATAAATATTGCCGCGAGGACTTAATGCTCTAATCCATTTACTACACTGTGTCTTTTCACCATTATTATACCAAGACGAAGATAATAATTCTTTTGCAACAAATAATTCCACTTCACCTATCAAATCATTATCAGAAATATCTTTTACAACTTTATAAATATTTTCTGTAAAAGCTTTCATAAACTTTTTAGGAATAACAACAGCTTTATCAGTTTGGAATATAGTCAATGGTTCATATGAAAAATATCTAACACCAATATCAAAAAATTTCTTATAATTATCATATATTTTGGAATAGTTAGATATATTATACAGAACAGAACTTATACCAACATTAGCATCATTAGCTATAAGAATCTTTAAATTATTAATTATAGCATTGTATTCATTAATAGATGTAAAACGCTTTATATTGTCTTCGTAATCGAATCCATCAAGAGATAATAATATTTCATCTATATTCGATGCAATAAATTCTATCTCACTAATAGAGTAATCTTTAAATACGCCATTAGTATATAGTCGGTAAGAAAACTCTTTATCAGAATATTTATTTTTAATAAGAGTTATAGTTTCAAAGATCAAATCTTTGTGTAGTGTAGGCTCACCACCATAAAATTCTACTATATTCTTTTTAGTAGAATAAGTTGCAATAAAGTCATCAATTTTATTGATGTCTAAAAATGGACTCATATTCTTAGATTGTATACAGCAATATGTACAATCAAGATCACAATGGTTACTAAATACAATAGGTAATAACATTAAAAGTCCTAAAAGAAAAGCCCGCCATAAGGCAGGCTAATATATTATTTTGAGCAAGCTTCAGAAAGTCTTTTTTTAAATGTTTCTACGCCAGACTTATTCTCATCAAATAAAACAAATGGATGAGTAACAATAGGTTTAATCTCCTGATTCATATTAGAAACATAATCTCTAATTACAGCATAATAAACATCAGTTTCATAGTCAAATACAAACTGATATTTAAGCTCAATAAAATCAGATTCTTCTATTCCATTCCAAAGGTCATATGTAGCAATAAGAGAATTAACAATTGCGCTAACTGTAGAGGGGGTATTATTTTTATCATTTTTTGTTTTATCAACAAGTTTTGAAAAGCTTCTTGGAACGTAATACATTTCAACAAGACCTAATCCAAAACGTAACAAACTGATACAGTTTATAAACTCTCTAGAATTTTTATCTACACCCTCTTTTTGAGAAATCTGTTCTATCGCCCAATTAAATAAGTCTTTAATAAAGACATAAATGTCCATATCAAATTCTAAATCTTCTAAATCATTGGCAAGGAAAAACAACCTTTCACAAAGTAAAGTGTCATCTTTGTCTCTTTGCCATTCATTTTTTAGAAAATCACCAAGACGTTCTTTATTTGGATCATTTACAACAAAATTGTCAAAATCATAAAAAGAGAATTTGCTAACCATTAACAGCTCCCGATAGAGTCTGTATAGCCATGTGTATGCTCTGATAGAGCTTCTAAAAAGGTTCGCATATCATTAATATCATTAATTCTGATATCATCATTTGTAGATACACGTTTAACGGATCCAGCACCATCAGTTCTCATTAGAGAGCTAGTACCAGTAGTCCATTGAGGAATGCTGAATCCAACAGGTTTACTTGTTTCAGGCATTTTATTTCCTTAAAAAGAAATCATATATTCTATGGGATAACTATATCCGCTTATATCTTATATATGATAAGCCACTTACTTAAAAGTGGCTATACCTAAAAGAAACTATTTACACTTCTTTATTATTCCATTCTTTTAATGGATATCCAGGGATTTCAACAAGAGGATATTTGGCACGACCAGAATTTAAATATCTGGAAAATAGTAATCCATATGGAATAGGATCAATAGCAGTCAACCCTAGTGCAAATGACAATAAACTTCCTGCCGCACTACCTCGTCCAGGACCGGTCATAATATCATTATTTTTAGCATATTCAATAATATCTTGAAGTACAAGAGGATAAGAGCTAAAACCCATCTTTTCGTAGAGACTTAATTCTTCTTCAAGTCTATCTTTATAAAGCTTTTTCTTGTCATCTTCAAAATCTTTTGTATATACATCATACCATGCATATGCACGATCTCTTAAAACTTTATCTGGATCATCAAATGGTTCTGGATAAACCATTCTATCGCTACTAGGTAGCGTAACATTGCACATATCGGCAATCTTATTAGTATTTGCAAAAGCTTCAGCATCTTCTGGATTAGAATAATATTCTCCCACAAGAACATGGTGAGGCTTAACATAATATTGTGATGGCTGATAGAACATAGAATTACTATCTACATCAGAATCATCTTTTTCAGTATCAGTTAAATTTACATCTTTCGCAGCTTTATTTAATTGACCACCAGTATTAAGCATAACAAGTTTCATATGGGAATCAGATTCCCACGGATAAACATAATGACTATCACAGGTAATAATCATTGGTATGTTATGCTTCTTGGACAATTCAACTAGATTTTTATTTGCAATGTCTTGCTCTTTTAATCCGGTATAAGTTTTCTCAAGATAGAATCTATCCTTAAAAATACTTTTAAGGATTAAAGCAATCTGTTCAGCTTCCTCTTCTTTCCCATCGAGGTACAGCTGATTAATTGGACCACCTAAACATGCACTAGTGCAAATAATACCTTCATTGTTCTCTCTTAGAAGATCGAGATCAAATCTGGGCTTATAATACTTATATCTAGTCCATGCAATAGAAGTAATCTTCATAAGGTTCTTATAACCTATATCATTCATAGCTATAAGAAGAATATGATAATTGGCTTTATATCCTTCTATTTTTTCTTTTCTTGAGCCGCTATGAAGAGTCATATAACCTTCATTTGCATAAATAGGTTTTATGCCATGTTTTTTACATACTTTTTCTTGGTCTTTATGACCCATCATATTACCATGTTCTGATAGGCATAAACCTTTGAATCCAAGAGCTTTAGCTCTTCTACAGTAATCATCTAATTTACCATAACCATCTAGTGGACTAAAAACACTATGAGCATGAAGATTGGTGTACATACCAAAATCTTCTGGTTTAATATCCCCATCGGGATTCTCAGGAGTAGACACAAAATCCATATTATTTCTTATTAATTAAAAATATTTTTAAATTTTTCAATATCAATAGGAAGATAATCTGTATTATAAACAAATTCAATATCTTCTATTTCAGGGAATTCAATTCCCAAATCCTCTAGTGCCCATAGAAACCATGCTTTAGCACGGATTTCATTATACATAGATTCCTCTTTAGGTTTCCACATAGCATAAGGCAAAGGCCATTTCTTTTTAATGAATTTAACAGCCTTATTTTCATCAAAGTCGATCTTATTATCCACTGCCGCCATATAGCAGTTATAAACATCAAACTTGTCTGATATAGACATTTCATTTATCTGAGCTTTAAATGATTCATCTTCTTCGCAATGCTTTTTAAATTTAGCTAGTTCTTTTTTAGCTTCATTTAAAATAACTTTATCTTCTTTACAGAAGAATAAACAATACAAAGAAATTAAAAACAGCAGCGGTAATGATGCAGTTAAGATGAAAAATAGTAATAATAAAAATAAGAAAACTTTAAATTTATTCATTAATATAATCCGTCTAAATTGGGGGGATAATAATTAGGCCCTTTAATAACTTTGCCAAATTCATTTTTAACAGCTTTGCCATCAACTAGCTTAGACATATTAGAATCATGAACAATATTAAAAGACTTCTCAAGATCAAATCCAAATGTATTAGCCGCCCCGATATTTACATACTCAATATCAGTAATGGCATCTAATACTTCTTTCATATCAACATCAGCAGGATTAAAATCTTGATGTTTAGCACCCAATTCTAAAGCAGACATTGCAGCCTTAAGGCTAACAATAACCATCTTTGTATAAGGAAGCTTTCTACTTTCACCAGTAAACAATGCTTCAATAAACTCTGTACATTCCTCTAATGTAAGTTTAGCTCTTAAATATACAGCTTCTTTAGATGGCACTGAAGGAGTTTCTCTTACTTCTTGTTCACAAGCTTTCATAAATTCCATTATTGAATCTTGAGCATTCTTTATTTTTTCCATGTTATAGAAAAACCCTTTAATTTAGAATCTTGCTCTTTAACTTTTACATTAAAGCCATTTAATTCTAATAATTTAATACAAATTCTAACATCCTGCTCTGTATAATTCTCATTCATTTCGAAGGAATAACCATTATACAAATTAGAACCAGAAATATCAAAGCTATGGTAACCATTAAATACTTGTCCCAAAGTTCCAATAAAAAGAGAGACCGCATCCTTGTGGACACGGTCATATATAATATCAGAGAATTTACTCATCTAATACTTCGCTTTCAGCAGCTTCTTTTACATCTTCATCAGACATTTGATCAAAAATAGAATCTTTATGTTTATTTACTATTTGTCTTAATTCTTCTAAATGATCCAAATGTTCTTTATAATAAACACAACATCCATTTTCACCTTGGCATTTAATGAATTCACCTTTATCATTTTTAACTGGGATAGTAAACCATGCACCAGCCCTAGTGATAATACCTGCTTTAACAGCTGTAGAAACTAATTCTTCAACAGGATTAAAACCAACACCAAAATAAAGATTACTTTCAGCAACACCAAATGGATTACCTACTTTATTTTTAACAACAGAAAACTCTACTGTCTGACCAATATAATTATCATTAAGACCTCTAATACGTTTAGATGGAGTAGAATTAACTTTAACACGTGTACTTGAATAAAATGGTATCGCTTTTCCACCAGGAGTTACAGATGACCCCCACATGTCCATCTTGTCTCTTACCTGATTGACGAAGATAAGAGTAGTATTAGAACGTTTCAGGGGTTTCAATAATTGAGGGATAGATTTAGACAAGAACCTAGCCTTTTCAGCCATAGTCTCTTGAGTAAAGTCACCACTCATTTCGCGTTTAGTTTGTATTGCAGGTATACTGTCTAAAACAATAAGACTAAATGCACCAGTTTTAATAGAATTATTTATAATATCAAATGCTTCTTCAGCAGAATTTACCTGAGTAAACAGAATTCTATCATCATTTTCCATGTCAAGTCCAAGCATTTTCATGTACCGAAAGTTTTGGGCTTGCTCCGAATCGAGGTATAGTATAAATTTACTGGGATGCTTTTTAAGTGCATTAGCACAAGTCAATGTAACAATAGAGCTCTTCCCGCTACCTGATTGTCCATGAATTTCGTGAACTCTACCTTCTGCCCAACCACCATTGCCAATAAGAGCATCCAATATTGCACTACCAGTAGGGATACCTTCAAGATCCATATCGTAATCAGTTATGAATACTTGATCACCATCTCCATACTTTTTATTCATACTTCTTTTTAATATTTCTATTGCAGCTCTATCATCTTTAGATATAGTAGAGCTACTTTCGGCAACTATTTCTTTGCCTTCTTTTACTTCTTTTGCGACTCTTGCCATATTTTTAATTCCTATTATTATTGGCATTGGAATTGATATTTATTTTCTATAGCAATTATATATCCAAGACTGCTTAGTCTTGAATCATAAAATTTTATTTTCTCTTTTTGGGATTCCCAAAAATTCAAAAAGATTTCCGCTATATTCATAGCGATATATTCTTTATTGCATCTAAAGCTGGCTAATTGATTTATTGTGTCATTGCCAGGAATTCTTTTACCGGCATTAGTATCCTGAAATTCTTGAATGACTTCTGCTCTTTTTAATGCAAGATTTCTTTCATAATGCATCTCGCAAGACTTAAAAGACGATTTAGCATAAGAATAATTATTTATTATTAGTCTACATATTCTTAAGAATTCAATATTAGAAGTCTTTAATTCATCTAAGCCATCAGTTTCATTAATTTGCGGCAATTCTAATAAGCTTTCCCATTCTGTTAAGCTCCTGCCTCTAAATTTGGCATGAGACATAAAATCAGAAGTTACACTATCGTAATCTGGATATCCTTCTAGTGCTGTATCAGCTATCGAATCAGTCATTCTTAAACCTTTCAGATAACTTTATTAATACATGAGATTGCAATAATAATTGTAATCCTATATGTTCAGGATATTCATTACAATGCCGCTCAATACTCCATGCATCATCAGGATTCAATGCAGATAAATCAGGATCTTTTTGAGTAAATTGTAAAGCAAATATTCTTACAATATTCCCAAGTATAATTAAGAACTCTTCATTAGTAGGATAATCTTTTTCCAATACTTCAGAATAAGCCTTAATAAGATTTTTAACTTTTACTTTGTTCATTATTATTCTTTTCAAATAAAAGTCCATAAGCAACGGCAATAGCTACGGCATCAGATTCATCATAATTATTGAAGCTTATTGATTCAAAATCTACAATATATTTAGACAAAGAATCTCTTACTTCTTCTTTAGTAGCTCTACCGCTTCCAGCAACAATCTTTTTAACAGATTGTGGTGTCAATACATCAAATGATTTTTTAAGATTATTGACTATTTGAAATCTATACAAGCCTCCAAGTTCACCAAGATCAGCTATCTTACCTGGCGACCCGTAACTATAGTTTTCCAAAACAAAGAATGATATTCCTTGTGCAGCAGAAAAATTTTCAGTATAAAATTTAAACACTTGATAATTTTCCAACTTTCTATCAAATCCTTTAGAATGTCTTGAAGGGCTAATAGTTTTCTTATCAATAAGTCTAAATTTGCTGTCGCCAAGATACTCAACGACAGCAATACCAGTTGACGATATAGATATATCTACACCAGCAAAATAGGCCATATTATTTACGGCCCATGAAATAATTCTCTAGTGCAGTATCGATTACACTACGAGTATCACCAGCAGATGTAATATTCTTCATTATTTGAGTTTTTACAACATCAATAGCGCCAAGAGCTTTGTATATATCCATATTAGTATTGTATACTAATGCTCCGTTATTATTAAAGCGGATGTCAAAATACTCTACTTCAGGTTTTACTCTGCTAAATGTAGTAGGACTATCTTCAGGTGATTTATAATCTCCAGAATCATCTTTATGTTCTGCAGATACAACATCTAATATATCCAAATTATTAGGAGGTGTAGTAGAAAGCTCAGGAGAGCTTTCACCACTTGTAGCAATTATTCCATCACCATTGACAGTAGTAAGTGTTTCCATTATTAATCCTTAATCCAGAAATCAATTTTGTCTGAACCATAAATTAAAGCCATTTTTACTATATTACACATATCTTTGTAAGACAAATGTGCTCCAGGAATCTTATCATCAATAACATTGCCGGGATAAATATTGAGAACTCTTCCATCACTATTAGTCAGGGATATCCTATTTGTCAATTTAAGAGACTTACCCAAGCCAGGATCAGAAAGTTTTATTTCTTCTAAAACTTTATTAAGAAGATCCTCTACATTTATTGATACTAATTCTTCTGAATTTGTTATTACTTCATCTTGTTTTTTAGAGCCTAATTCTTTTTCCAATGGATCTTCTGCTAATTCGAATGATCCATTATCATGTATTTCAGGTTCTTTCTTAGTCTCATGTGGAGCACTAAAAGATTCAAGATTCTTTTTGAAATCCTGAAGCAGTTCCCAGAGCTGCATTTTATCATCATTTACAGCAATACTAGATGCATACTCTTTAATACATCCAGTAAGGCCGTATAACAAGACGCCACGATCTCTGTCTACTATTGCTCCATTCAAAAGATCTTTTGCTTTATAAATCTTAGCTTCAATAAACTTACGGGCAATTACACCAAAAAGACTATTAAAGCAGATAAACAATTTTTTATCGGATATATCAATATCTGTAGCTGATACATCCAATACTTTGATAAAGCTTTCAGAAATGCCAATAAAAGACAAGACTTTTTTAATGTCTTCTATATCTGTACTAGAAACTTTATCAGCTATAATATAAACATTTTGCATTAATTTGCACCTCTGCTATTTTCAATAGCCTCAAATAAATCTATATATTCTAAAGATTTTTCATCGCCTTCAAAAATATTTCTCAAATCAGAATAATAAGATTCTTCATTAATAGCTTCAGAATATACATCCAATGGAAAGGCAATAACATTCCCCATTCTTGTATAAGACTTAGCTAATAATCTTGGCCTATCTTCATCTCTTCGCAAATAGCTTCCAATAAATACAAATTCTTTATACACTATATAATATAAAAGAATAAGTCTTAATTCAGAAACAGTTATTTTATCTAAAATGTCATGACGAGGAATGAAGAATTCGGAAATATCTATATCTTTTCTGATAGTTATATTATGCATATAATGATTTATCAATCTATTATAAAAATTTATAGTGATAAGTTCATTAAATCTGCCAGTCCGTATAATCTTAGAGTCTTTAGATATGTCATAAAACAGCTCTCTAAAACTATTCAAAGAAGACTTATTAAAATATTTATCAAAGACACTTTTTAAACTAGGATCATTTAATTTGCAATTCATTCCATGATGAATTACAAAATCCATCATGCCAGCATTAGTAATGCAATAGGACAAAAATCCTTTAGTCTTAGAATCATAATTGAAATCCAAAGAATTAGAAATCATATCAATCATTTCTTTTCTTTTTGCAGATCCAATTTTTATATCACTAACAGGAGCTTTATCAACCGCCGGCAAAGTTAAACCTAAAATAGAAGCTTCTTCATGCTTTCTAAAAATCTTAGTCTTACTATAATTTAAATACAACCCGTATTGATTAATAAGCTCTTCAACCTTTTTAGCAACAGAAAAATCTATCTCATTATTATGATCTGAAATATCACTTTTGCTTGAATATAAATTAAGATTCCCATCAACAGGATAAGTATGACTACTATTAATACTCTTTTTAGAAGTATAAATAGTTATATCATCAGCATACCTAACAAAATTATATTTGGTATCTACTGATATTGATTCAAGAAATTTTTTAAGCTTTATATCAAAATCAAGCAAAAATATATTACTTAATACAGGGCTATAAGAAGCACCTGTAGGTAACTTATTATTATGCATCAAGAAAGACAGAGTTCTATAAAAGAATTGAAGGAAAAATTCTCTCTTATCTGGAATACCAGGATCCCTTAATCTTATTGAATAACCTGAATCATTTACTTTGTAAATACTGCTAACATTAGATGAATTAGAACATAGGAAGCTATACATTCTTCCATATCTAACCTTATCATTATTAGACCTTCTTTGAATAAAAGCAGTTCCTCCAAGATTGGGAACTATAGAAATAACACCACTGCCATTAAATTTAAAAGACGGCGGGCAACTTACAAAATCTTCAGGATTCTTATTAGAATAATCCAAAGAGAAGACATTAAGCGGCTTATCAAATAAATATTCTAAATATTCATATTTATTACCTAAAATAGAATTAAAAAGAATATTGATAACGTCATTATCGAAAAACTTTTTCATATCGACATTGTTAAAAAATTTAGCAATATCCATATTTATAATTTCAATACGATTATATTTGAGCATTCGAACAGTATTAACGATGCTCATACTTTTTCTAAATCCAATAACATTAGAGCTCAATCCCATATTATGAAGGGCTCTATCGTATTCACATTCAAATATAGCAGTGTATAATCGATGAAAATATTTTATATTCTCTCTATCTTCTTCAGACAAAAGAGTATTCATTGTAGTGATTTTACGACCTTTTCTATTTGTATAATTTCTAAACAGAATGGTGTCTGCAAAATCAGATAAAAATTCAGATACAATAGAATAAGCATTTAATAGCTCTGCTCTACTGCCAAAGTCGGGGAAGTACATTTCCCGAAACTTATTCTTATTGACACATTGATTCAATAAGTTTATAGATTTAATAACGTTTTCTTTACTATTTTTAATATAACACTTTTGACCTAAGTCCTTATTGATAGCAGATTCGCCCTTAATAATTTGATCTAAAATTAAAGAGCATTTATTAGCGTACCCGGAAGTAACAACAATAAGTGAATACCAAAACTTATTATCTGTAATATATCTATACATATTATTTTTTCTTATAATAAAAATGCCTGCACTTTTAATTTAGTGCAGGCTTATTTAAATTAGATGTATTGAGCAACTTTTAAAGCAGAATAAACACAATAAAGGAGTGCTAAAGAATAACCAAGATATTGACCATAGTTCTTATCAATTTCATAATAATTGACTCTATAGTTATTAGGATATCCAGTACGATAAGCCATTGAGGGAGCACATGCATCTAGTAATTGCTTTTTGAGTTCTTTGTTGATCTTTTTATTACCGATATTTCTATCGATAAAATCAGAAAACCAACTATAACATCTTTCATCTTCAGGAATAATCCTGATAGTATTATTACTAGAGCTAAAAGAGTCTTGAGATGAAATAGCTTTATCAAAAATATCAAACAGTCTTTTTACTTGGTCTTCGCCAATAGTCTCTTTAAGCTTAATTGCAGATTCAATACAAGAAAGAACATGCTCATTGTAAATTTTGCGCTCAGTAGTTACTAGAACTGGGGACATCGCACTAAAACGGATCTCTTGTGGCAAGGGACTTGTAAATCTATGCTTAGTAAGATTATCCATTAGTGTAACAAAATATGAATGACCAACAGTTGCTGCAACATCATTTGCTACTAAAAATTGATCTTGAAATTCTTCAGAAACATCAGCTTCTGCACATGAGAACACAACTACATCTTCATCTGATGTAATAATTGCCTGGTTATATTCAGCAAAAGAGTCTTGAAGAATCAATGGAACATTCTTGACATATTTTTCATATGACTGATCAATATTAGCCATATTATAATATGACGCAAATAATTGACCGTGGGTCTGTTCATTACCAATATCAATAACTATATATGGAGATCTAGAATCACGAATCCATTTATGCAATTCTCTACGCTCGACATCATTATCTACAAGATTAAAAATAACACTAATAAATTTATTTTTATTAATTGTAGAACCTAAAACGTCATTAAAAGAGATAAACGCTTCTGGATGTTCTTTTTTAGAAGGATCTAGTGCAAGATATTTATCATAAAATACGCATTGAGTGCCTTCAGTTAGTGTAGAACCATAACGCATAGCCATCACTTCAGCTTTGTTTTTACCGATATCAGCTTCAATAAAGTTCTGTCGAATAAGATTTTTAGTTTCGCTTATTGTTACTCTTACATAAAGTAAGGGCAAGGTCGTTTCTGTTCCGCCTTGCTCTGCATCTCTTAATCGCATATTTCCGATGCAGTACAGACTATCGCTTCACAATAAAGTGTTCACCCGCATTAGTCGTTCACGCTGCACGAGGAATAACCTCTGCTTGCGCCTTGTCTTCTGTTATGCCAGAGGTCCAAGTCAATTAGGGCAAATTTATACACGGCCGGTTAGAAATTCAGGTTAACCGTGTCGAAATCAACAAGATTCAAACAAAAACTATCTTTAGAAATGATATCTTTGCGAATTAAATCATTAATAGTTTTAGCTAATTTAGGCATCAACCATGAACCAGTACCACCACATCCAATTACAGTAATTGCACCCAATTTAACTTCAGGTGTATGGTCGACATAAAATTTATTCAAATCTTTTACAGAAAATAAATATTGTAAACCGCCTTTTAAAAAGGCTTTCTTGCCAACCTCTTCAGCTTTTTTATTCAAAAAATCTGTACGTTGACGTTGTTCATCAGTAATAATTTGATATGTTTGAGATAAACTATCTTTTACTTCTCTATAAATACTCATTTAAAATCCAATATAAAATATTAGAAAAAATGGGGCACTAGGCCCCAGTATAAAATTACGGAATGTTTTTAAGAGGATCTTTTTTAACAATACAATCTTGAATACTGTACCGAACCATTCCTAGATCCTCTATAAAGTTATTAATATCGCTATCTATAGCTTTGCCATTTTTAAGCATATATGCATGAATACCATGCATTAAACCATTAAATATTGTTTTTTCAAGCTTATCGTCCATATCATGGCTTGCAATTGTATCTATAAACGACTGTACAAGACAGCAGTTTTTATCATAGCTTCCAGCTTTTTTCTGTAGAATATCTATAATAACTGAACCGGCTTTATAGATTTCTTGAATTTCTTCTGTAGTAAATCCAGTTGAATCTCCACAATATTCTTCAAAGATTCCATCATAATCCAATGGATCAACATAATCCCATACATTCATTTTAACGGGATGTGGAAATGGATTACCTGCAGAAGTTAAATTACTATTTCTTACAGACATTACAGAATCATAAAGATCATAATAATCTTCATCACTATAATCATAAGATCCATAGGGATAATGAGAAGTCTTATGTCCACCTTTTTTAACATTAGAGTTACCGCCGGTTTTACCATAAGAATATCCAGTCAAATGGGAAGGATATTTAGGAGCAGTATTAATCGCTGTAACTTTAGAATATTCACTTTCAGGAATAGAAATAGTTCCAATAAGAGGGTCTTCTAAATCAAAAATATCTGATAGCTGAAGCAGGAACTCATACTTATCATAAACACAACGCTGTACTGTAGTATTAGTATAAGTACCATCAGGATTAATTTTTAATCCTCCAAACACAAATGAATAAATACCATTATGTTTAGCTTCATCAGATTTATCAGTTCCACTATAGAAAGCACCCATAGTATGATGGGAATGGCTTGTAACTACAAGGATCTTATTTGGATCATCATAAAATGGACCAGTTTTATCAAAAGAAATACTAGCAGCAGCAACACGTTGTACAGGTACCTCAATAAAGAATTCTTTTAATTCTTTATCCCACCAAATTTGAGCCATCACTTCATTCTTATTGGTAGCATAAATTGTTTTGTAGAAATCACAAATAGCTTTATAATAACGTCCTGGAATCTTAGGAAAATCAGGATTAGGAGTAAATGTAACATTGCCCTCGGGCAAATGAAAAAGCTTATTCTTAAATTCATCTTTAAGAATAAAAAAGTCGCCAATAGGCGAAGAGAAGATGCGATATGCACCATCTTGCATTATAGAAATATCACCACGTTTTTTACCTTTCTCGCCAATAAAAACTTCAGGCTTTTCAACGCCAGTAATAAGAGATGATAATGCAGCCAGACTCATAACAGGAGCTGGATTAGCAGTAGCGGCAGCCTGATCGCTGCCACCAATAGTAGTATTCGTTACTGTCATAATTTATACTCTACAATTAAGAGAAACAAAAGCCTCTAAACTATCTGCTGATACACCTTCCAGATAATTAGAAACATCAAATTTTAATGTAGGATTGAAACGCATTAAAGCACAAAGTTTAACAAATCTGTTAAATCTAGATACCTGCTCCATAATACCTTTTGGCATTCCATTTCTAAGTGCAGAATCTCTCAATTCTTCAAATGGCGCTTTAACACCACAATCGCCGCCTAAGTCTGTATTGAATTTGCTAGCCCAATACAAATCTGGTATTGTTTCAATATTAAAGAGATCCATACCTGCACATACAGATTCAACCATATCAAAATTAGAACCCCAACAAATGCCAGGACTAAAAGTTGAACTATAGTTATGCATCGGAAATTTAAAAATTTTTGTATTCTTAGTCAAACGTTTGTCATCATAAGATCCAATAATTGTTTTAATTAACCGATTATTTTTAAATTTTAAAGCATAAACAGTATTTGGAATACGAATAGGAATAGGATCCTTAGAATAGGAAGAAATCATATCTATGTTTCTTCCAGGTTTATTCAAAAAGATAACAGTATTCGGACCATTCTTCCAATATTTAATAACAGATGCTGGCATAAGAGGAGTTTCCTCTACACTAGTAGAATCTGTAAAAGCGGTTATAAAATCTTTAAGTTGAACAACTTTTGTAGATTTTTTACCATTCTCTTCGATAACGAGATTTACAAGCTCATTATCTACGATTTTAAAAGTGACATTATCTAATTGCATTTAAAATTTCTCTTGTTCTATTTTTAATAATAGGAGTGAGCTTATCAGGATTCAGATAATCTTCACGAGGAATCGATATACTGTCATAAACACCAGATTGTCTAGATATACCGATTTTGATATCTTCAGTCTTATTAACTATAAAGAATTTTGATGTATAGTCATTACTAAATAAGAACAAAGTAGTATCGTAAAATTTACTATCCCATGAAAGATTTGCAGGTGCATCTGAAATATTATTGGAAACAAATAGTTTATTTTTATACTGCCCAAAATTGCCACGGGCAATATAAAAATTCTTACATGAAATATTATTAGAAAACTGATTATAATACTTAAGTATTTTTTCTTTATCAAAATTGCTAGCAGGACTATCAAATAAAAGGGCAAAATTCAATGCTATAATTGATAGCACAAAAAGTTTTTGAAGCAATGGTGATTCAGAATAATCTCTACTAAATTCGCTTTCATAATAATCAAATTTAGTAGTTCTAATAAGATTTTTATAACCAATTCCCATTCTTGTAGAATAGTTATCAAAACCATATGCCATATAATCAATTCTATGGCATTTCATATTATCACTATTTAACACCAAATCGTAATTAAAGCCTTCATAGATGTGATATCCAAAATTAGGATCAGCATATGGAATTTCACCAACACTATTAACAGCATAATTGATATTCATTTCACTAAGAATATCATCTCTATACAAAGGTGGTACAGACCCATTAACAGTGAGTCCACCTTCATTCTTAATGCGTTGAAGATTCGCAACATCAAAAAAAAGTTTAAGCTTTGGAATGTCTATATCTTTATAATCATCAATAATAAAGTTATGTGCATAAATAAGCTGTAAAACATTGTCTATTTGATCATTGCTGATTCTTACATCATCATGTGAAAGAGTAGAATATTTGGACACATGATGTGCAAACTCAGATTTAAAAGCATCGCCGCCAATAGCTCTATACCAAATATCATATCCATCTAGTGTTATTTTACCACTATGAGTAGTAGAACTTTTAGCTCTCTTAATCTCATTAAATTCTTCGGCAGACATATTTTGAATACCAAAGAACATAGGATAATTCACAAATAAGAAAAACTTATAAGCAGACTTTTGATAATCTTCAAGGTCTTTTACAGTTCGAGGCAGAGATTCAATTTGTACTCTGCCATCAATATTGATAAGAACTCTGTCAAGAGTAATCGTGACATCTTTATTAAGATTAATCAAATTTATAGAGCTAGATTCAGCTTCTGTTTCAAAAGCAAGTTTGATTAAATTACCAATTTGGGACTTATATGTCCTAGTAAAATTATTAGGATCACCATTATATTTAAACGTTTTGGACAATCCAAAATCTTCAAAAGTATACTTTAAAGAATTTAAAGCAGCTTTATAAACTATATGTTCATTCATTATTTTAACCTATTAAAAATAAGCAATAAGTTGAACTTGAGGAAGAAATTTAATATTCCTAATAGAATTTCTCATCGGTTTTCTAGAATGAATAGCCAAATCTTTTTTATATTTTTCAATAATTTCATTAATATTAGATTCAGCAAAAGCAACAACTTCTTCTCTAGAAAGGTAAGCACTGCTACGTGCTTCCTCAAGCTTTTTCAAAAGAGGAGGAACCTCAATTTCTTTTATATCTTGAGCAGAGTCAAGAATATATTTTAGTCTTTCCTCAAGACTATTAAATAAGATTTTCTCTTCTTTAGGCTTTTCAGCTTCTTTTACTTTAGTTTTATCCTTAATAAGAGAAGAGCTAAGCAGAGACAACACTCTATTAGTGGATTCGCTAGTGCTCATATTATTTTCCAAAGTTTCTAGTACAGGATCCTCTACATTTCCTATATCATCAATAACAAGAGATATAATACCAGAATCTAGATAAGATCTAAATTCAATGTCCCATCTAGATGCATATTCGTCAAAAAAGTCTTCGAAATTTGCATGCTCTTCTTCAGTGAACAATGATAAATGACGTTTATCTAAAGCGGACAAATATTCAGAAACAGTGGATATAATGCATTCAGGAATTGGATCACAATCTTCATGTCTAATAACTCTTATGTAATAATTCGGATCAGCATATTCATCATCTTCATAAGTTGAAGCATATTCAAAATTTAAAATAATACTTTTAGTCTGAACATTAAAATTTATTTCTATCCAAGAGAAATTTCTAAATAAAGATATTTTTAATTTTTCAGTAAGTATCCTTGCATCATGTACTGTAATACTATCTCTAGAAATACATGGATTAAACATCTTCATAACTGATATAATTTCATCTATTTTAGACTCAATTAATCTTCTACTAGAATCAGATATATATGAATAATTATGAAGATTAAAGCTATAAAGCAAAGCTCCACTTGTATGTGGATCAGCAGAAATGGAAATATTTCCTGAAACATCTAATCCTAATTGACCAATAGCAAAATAATTATTACATGGGGCAGCTGAAGGTGTAGGAACAGAAACGGCAATTCTTTCAGCAGCAGCTCTTGGCATTGCAAAGGCCTGAACATCAGAACCTGTTTGAGGATCCGCATAACTTAAATTAAGTCTGCTCAAAATTCTAGAAGTAGCTGTTTCATTACGAGGACTATCATCTATGTCCACTCTTCTACTTCCAGATATAAGACTACGCAAGTCGCTAACATTTAAAACATTAGACATAAATTATAAACCTCTATAAAATTTAAAAGGCACCTGTATACTATATAAAGTGTATACAAGTGCCTTAATTCTTATGAGAACTGAATCTCTTATAAATCAAATTGTAAAGTTATAAAAACTTTATTAAGCTTTGCTGCCAGTAGACAGTGACACTACCAGAATTTCATTTTGAATTTGGGTAGTGTAATTAGCTGCATTGTTCAGAACAGGATGTTCTTGAGCCAGAGCTGACAAAACTTCAGAAACAGGAGCTACAGCGCCATTGAAAGTAGTAGTTTCACCATTGTAAGTGAAGCCTTTTACGTATTGAGTAGACATATTTTGTGCCTTAAATTTTAAAATAATTAAGAAAGAATGCTGTGTACGGCCACAACATTACCAAATTCATCGTGAAGTTTAATACGGTCACCGATCAAACCTTCTTGACGAACAAATTCATTAAACTCTTCAACAGTGTTAAACACAATCAAAGAATCCAAATCTGATTGAACTGCATCACGAACTGCATCTTCATCAAGAACAACCAAAGGTTGTTTTTTAACAAGACCAGTAAGTTCAGCCGCGCTCAATACTTGTGGAGTCTGTACAGCTACAGTAGTAGAGCTAGAACCACGAACAGCGCTAAGAACATCACTTCCGCTCAGAACCTGAGCAGCGCCAGGCAAACGAGCAGGAACAGTAATGGTCAATTCACCGCCCAGCAGGGCAATGTTTGACAAATCAACGCCGGTAATACGAACATTAATTTCATTCATTTGTTTTTTACCAATTTAAAATTGAAGGGATTGAATGCTTAATTAAAACACTCAAAGCAAATGTTTCATCAGCACTCAAAGGAGTAGATAGTGAAGATTTTTCTCCACCTACATTTTGTGCAACAGACAAGAAATAAGGAGAAGCTCCACCAGTTGAACGTTTAAGTCCAATTGTTTTTGTGTTGCCATTAAATTCATGGAATAAATCAACATCTAGTCCACGTTCAATTGCATATCCTAATTTTTGCAAATCAGGCATACCCAATTTTACTCCAATTTTCTTGTTTTCCCATTCGTATGTTTTATTTTTAGCATTGGCATCTTTTACAGGTGCCGCTTCCAAAAATACAAATCCAGCATTAAGTTTTTTATTAGTGCCTTCTTCAACAACTTGAGGTTTTACCAATCGAAATCTAAGAGCAGATTTGCCCTTAAAAATCGAATAATGTTTTGCCTCTTTAGAAACATCATACTCGGCCATTACCAAGGAGCTCCAGCTGGTATATGGGTTTCAGATTTAACTTCTTCCGCCCTAACAGGTTCTTTTTTCTCTTCAGGAGATCCACCAGTTGGTTCAGCTTTCGGTTTTGATCCGCCTATCAATCCAGCTTCTTTAAGAATTGCTTCAGAAATGCTATCACGCGCTTCTTTATTGATAGGTCCGGCAGTTTCTTGCCACTTACCATCAGTCTTTTTATAACCTGGATAAGAAACAAAATAGCCTTTAGATGAGTCTCCCCATATTGTAAAGTTTAGCTGAACTGCGTCCGCTATCACTACAAATCCAGAGCCAGAATGTTTATCTGAGGCTCTTTTTGGCCACATTCTTACATTGATCTTCATTTTGTACCCTTTTTACGATAATTGATAAAGTGCCTATAAATGCCTGCTTCTTTTAATTCGGCATTAACATCTTTACCATACAGATGAGAAGCATCTGCAAAATATCTTACAGTATATCCTTCTTTAGCAAAACGTTTCATTGTATTGCTCATAGACCCGAACAAGTCAAGTCCAACAAAGGATAAATTATAAGTATTTTTATCAAATACAAAATCTAAATTAGATCCATTTACAACAACATCAGAACTATCAGTAATATCTTTCAGGTACAACCTATTGTCGACATGGAACCAATCATCATTAGCTATAACTAATCGAGCTATTGGATGTTTTTTATCATCCCACATATTATTAGTATCTCTATTATAATCTACCAACAATATGCGATCAGCTTTGATCAGTCCTTTTGAAATACTAGATTTCAAAAAAGCTAAAGTTGAATCAGTGTTTCGAATGTATCTAGGACCATTTTTATTTGTAGTTTGGTCATTCAGCATAGATACAATGAGCAAATCTTTCTTACTCATGTATAGTTTTCCTTGTTATTATTATTGTTATAGAAAACTGTATCTAAAAAATCACTTTACAACATAAAATTTCTCCAAATTTTATGTTATTATTTTTAAATGATAATTCTAGTAATGATTTAACCTGATCTTCACTTAAATTATCTTCCGAACATGTACTATACTGAATCGAAATATAATCATGTTCAGGAAAAGTATGCCAAGCAAAATGACTTGTTGCCAATACCAATACTCCAGTATTAGCACTAGTGTCACTGCTGAACATATAATGAGCATCAGAAACGATACTCATTTTTGCGTAATCACAAAATGTTTCAAACGCATTCTTCAACTCTTTAAAATTGTAAGTCGAAGGATTTTTCATATTTAAAATATAGTGATTTAGCATACAGCGTAAAAGCTGGCGCACAAATGTTAGCGCCATTTACATTCTAGGTCACTTCTTTGCCTAACAAAATAACAACAATCCCTAAGGATATGAAAACTTAATTATGCCAATGCGTTTTTCAAACTATTAGCAACAGTTGCTTTAACAACAGTTTTGGCTGGAATTGTCAATGCTTCACCGGTTTTAGGGTTACGACCTTGACGCTCAGCACGTTCTTTAGCAGCAAACTTAACCAAGCCAGGAACAACAGCTTCTTCCCCGGCTTTCAGTGCAGCTACTACTTTTTCATGAGTGAATTCAAAAACTTCAACAAGTTCACGTTCAGCAGCAGCTTTAGTGATACCTTTGTATTCAGCCCATGATTGAATCAATGATGCTTTATTCATTATAAACTCCAATATAAATGTAGAATAAACTACAAATTTTTTGTTTTATTTTCTCTTTACATAAATTTCTTGAAAAATTATATAATCTTTTTCACTAAATTCAAACGTTTTATCCAAAGAATAATGCTTTGATATCTCATCAAAGCTTAAACCAAATGTGTCAAAATCTGATTTTGAATATTTTTTATCATGGAAAATAATTCTATTTACAATAATTTCATCTGCTATGCCATGTTCAGCACAGAATTTATAAATAGAAGATCCGCCGCTAATAAGAATATTGCAATCCGTATTGATAACATTAGACAACAAAGGATATTGTTTAGATCCTTTTCTATTATTAATCACTACAGGAATATTAAGTCTCTTGGCATTAGGAGGTAAATTTTCCCATGTATTAGGTCCGCAAACGGATATATCAGATTCCTTTAAAACTTTCATATACATTTGCATATCTAATGAACATTTCCACGGGATAGAATTATTTATTCCTATTCCATTTGTACGCCCTTCACATGCATAAAACATTCTAATCATTAGAATTCTCCAATTGATCAGCCATGTGTTTTACTAATCCGGAAACAATTGGATCATTAAATTTCATAGAAAACTGATTAGGGTCAACGACACTAATATTTATGCGTCTATCAATCATAGACAAATTACGAACAGTATGAACAACAAACATAAGCTCATTAGCTATTTGCTTAGAAGTCTGATCATAATCTGCAGAATCAATTCCTAAAGGAACAAAAAGAGTCTTTTTATTTGTAATATTTTTAGGCAAATAAGAAAACTCATATTCAATAACATGAAACCTTGGATTATGAATAATATAAGGATTATTGTAAAAATTTATTTCATCTTTGTGAAAACATTTAATACTGGGCCCATAAACATAATATGGATTCATATCAATAACTTCAGCAAGATGAATATATCCTTCAGAATCTTCAGTATATCCAAATAAGCCTATAGACTTATCATCAAAAATAATCTTTACAATCATAATAAATCAAAATGGAGCTTCATTAAAAGTAACTTGTCGCACCCTGAATCTATTGCGCCGCTCTTGTATTGTTCTAGCCAGATCATTATTTTCCCTAAAGAACCTTTTTCTATAAGAAATATAATTCTTTTTAAATTTAGGATATTTAAGAATAATATTTTTATAAACTAATTCATCATCACCACTAAATTCAAAATCATCTAAATTATCGACAATAGCAGCAATAGAATCTAGATTACCAGACTCTTTAGTAAGTATTGGGCAATTATCAGAATAAGGCACAATAACAAAAAACATTTTCTCATCTCTTAAAATAGGATAAATCCTAAAATAATCAATGAATTTAATTAAATTGGAATCTTTTATATACTTTTTAAGATCTGCATTAGACTTTAATTTTCCATCATAAAATCTAAGAGGAACATGACTAAAATATCTTTTAAAGAATTCTAAAGAATTTACTTCTTCAGGATTTAAAAATCTAAAATTTGGATCAATTAAATTATCTATATCTTTAATTATTTTAAGATAATTTAAAATATCGCCAATAAATATTCCCATAAAACAAATCCTATTAAATGAAAAAGCTCCAGAGTAAAAACTCCGGAGCTTTTTGAAAGTCATATACAATAACACACTTAGAAGAAAATGATTCGATATCATATTGTAAGTGAGTCGAATATATATGATTAATAAACTTGACAGTAAAAGTCCTACAGAAAATGTAGGCCAGGGCCTAGCCGGATCGGGTCACCCCGCCGGCGCCGAAGAGCCCTATGATCCTGCTGATCTAACCTCGCGTTTGATCAGCAGGGAAAGATTTAAAAAATCTTTTAAAACCAATATCTAAATATTGGTGCTGCCAATAGGAATCGAACCTATATACCTGGATTACAAAGCCAGTATAATACCATTATATTATGGCAGCTTTACTTGGAGGTTATTAGTAGACTTGAACTACTGCTATATCCTTATGAGGGATATGTGCTAACCGACTACACTAAATAACCTAAAAGTCGGGCGTAAAGTCCGATTTTTAATAATAAACTGATCATTTATGATCAGGATTATTAAAAATGATAAATATATCATTTCCTAAGAAATGTAAAAATCTGACAAAAGCCAGAAAATTTTATTGAGCCCTGTGGGATCCTGGTTAGCAGTTGTGAAGGCCATGCGCCAAACGCAGCGTCCTGGACCTTGGGCTCTGTAAAATTTTTAATAAATAAACAATTCTCTAAAGAATTTCAAAATCCGACGAATGTCGGAAATTTTAATAGGACCTTCTTTCCTTCGTACAACGAAGGCGAAGGTTATTAAAATTTAATAAGCAAATAGTCTTCTAAAAGACATAAAATGGATGCGAACCACAGAGTCGAACTGGACCTCAAGGTTATGAGCCTCGTGTGCTACCGTTACACTAATTCGCAATAATTGGAGACGAGTGATGGAATTGCACCATCCTCTACAGATTTGCAGTCCGTGGCACATCTGTCTATACCAACTCGTCTATGGCGGAAGTTATAGGATTCGAACCTATGTCACGCTCTCACATGGACTCTGTTTAGCAAACAGGCACATTACCACTCTGTCAAACTTCCGTTTGCATTATTTCACTTCTTGAACATCAAGAACACGTCTGTTTTTAAAATCGAATAAAACTTCGAAATCAAATTTTCCATCTTTATTTGCACGTTCCTGAAACTCAATTAATTTAGCCCTTAACTCTTCAGGCACGAAGAATCTTTTGCTTAAACGAGATGCAACATCTTTTAATCTTTTTTGACGATGAGTCATTTTATAACCTTTAATGGAGCGGGTAGAGAAACTCGAATTCTCATCATTAGCTTGGAAGGCTAAGGCACAACCTTTATACCATACCCGCATCTCTATGAAATACTTTACAGTAAGATTTTATCTTACCTAATATATTACATTGAACATATCCATCACGAGATAATGTTCTAGCATATATCTTATCTCTTTTAGGATCAGTTCCATAAATAGAGATCATAAGAGTACTATAAAAACAATAGGGATTAAAGACAAAAAATAGACCTTCTTGCTAATGTTTTGAACAAATTGGAATCGAACCAACAGTACGCGGACACTTCTGCTGCCCTAACCAGTATAGACTATTATTCTTTAGGAAGAAGGAATGTAAATTATGCCTGCCAAATCAAAATCATGAAGTGAAACTTCAAATATATGTCTCTAATATGTATATATATAAGATGAAAATTGGCAGGGCTTATTCGATAGCCTCTACCCTTATTGTTCCCAACACATGGATGGGTAAAGATAGAGGAGTTATTAACTTAAATTTCAAATTGACCAAGAATATTTACTTCAAGTATTTTTGCAGATTCACCATCACCATAATGTTTATCCGCAATCTTTTTTCTAATTGCGCTATTGATATCACCAATACAGGGGCTATTCATACATCTCTCTGACATCTGAATAAATATAGTATGTTCTTCTCTAATAGCATATTTTACAAAACAATTAAAATACTTCATTGTGCATCTCGGAAATAAATTTGGCACGCTCGGCGGGAGCTATAATTATAACGCTGCTTTCCATCTGTTTGATGTAATACATCCAGCTCTATAAGCATCTACATCAAATACTCTTGTATCCGGATCTGTATGTCTATAAAGTGCATTTTCAGAAATACCAGTTGCCTTTCTAGCAATACTCATACTTCTATAATATACATCCCGAATAATATATCCTTTACCAGCATTATAATGAGCTTTTCTGTGATTTTCTTCGGAATCTTTCCAATTATCTTTATAGCTTCCTAAAACAAGATGATCAGGATTACAACATCTGGTATTGTGACAAAGATGTCTTACAAGAATTTTGTCTGGAATAATTCCAAACTTTTGCGTTGCTACAAATTTATGAGTGGTCCAATATTTACCATCTCTAGTAAATTGACCATACCCCGCACTTGTTACAGACTTATTCCAATTCCAGCAACCTGTTACTTCATCAATGGTAACATTATTTTTAATGAAATCCATAATAATGTTTTCAGAACGGCAAAAGCCGAATAATTAATATTGTACTATATTATATGCGCCCTGCCAGTAATAGCAAGGTGCATCAAATTGGCACGCCTACCAGGACTCGAACCTGGAACTAGCCCTTCGATGGGATACTGGGTAGAAGCCAGCTGTTTTAATCCAATTAAACTATAGGCGCATTAAAAGATTGGAGGGCTTATATGCCTCCATATAGACTCAGGGACCAATACCTAGTTTCCAGTATCAGTTTGAATTCCATATATTTTTAATTTTTGATAAAAAAGATTCTAAAAGATTATATGGCTTTGTAGCATTAATTTTACAAACGATTTCACCATCGTATTTGCCATTTTCTTTTAAAGCCCAAAATTTTCTTTTGGCTTCTTCTTCATTGTTAGCATAAATACTAACAGTCCAAAATTTATTATCAAATCTGTAAGAGAAAGAGTATTCTTTCATATTTTACACCTATTGGATTTTTAAAATATAGCGATTAGGCATAAAAATAAAATAAGGCGTCAGCATGGTCAATGATCGGCAAATCTACATGCTGA
>FLSF01000001.1_pt2 | contig 31903 bp, 35 predicted proteins | sample 1550431 | NCBI WGS metagenome assembly FLSF01 (sample SAMEA4031754, study PRJEB14383) | metagenome | biome: human; feature: oral; material: saliva | place: Philippines | collected 2014 | reverse complement strand
GGAAACGCTGTTAGCCGCCGCCTTTGCACTTTGGCTACTGCTGGTCATTGCCTACATCATCAAAATCCGTTTTTTCCGCCCCGAATTTTTGCAGGATTTGCAGGATTTGGTGCAATGCTGTTTCATCAGCGCGATCCCGATTACCACGATGCTGGCAGGTTTGGCAGCCTTACCCTATCAAACGCTACTGGCAAAAGGGTTGATTTTGCTAGGAACAGCGGGGCAGTTGGCATTTGCCATGTACCGCGCAGGCGGTTTGTGGCGCGGCGTCCATACCCTTGATGCCACCACGCCGATTATTTACCTGCCCACCGTTGCCACCAATTTTGTCAGCGCGACCGCAATGGCGGCATTGGGTTGGTCGGATTACGCTTGGCTGTTTTTGGGCGCGGGGCTGTTTTCATGGCTTAGCTTGGAAGCCGCCATATTGAGCCGTTTGCGCACCGGCACACCCGTCAACGCCCCTGTGCGCGGTACTGTCGGCATTCAGCTTGCGCCCGCTTTTGTCGGCTGCGGCGCTTATTTTGCCGTATCGGGCGGGCACATCGATGCCTTCGCGCTGCTTTTAATCGGCTATGGTTGCCTGCAATTCCTGCTACTGCTGCGCCTTCTGCCTTGGATGCTGGAGAAAGGATTCAGCCCCAGCTTTTGGGGTTTCTCGTTCGGTTTGGCGGCAATGACAGGCTGCGGTTTCCATTTGCTCGCCGAAGAGCGTTTACTGTTTTTAGGCTATTTCCTCGCCATCGCAGGCTCCGGCTTGGTGATGTTGCTGTTGCTGGCGACTTTGAATTTGGCGAGACAGGGACGGTTGTTGATGAAATGAAAAATCGTGCGGCTTAAAGGTGTTATAAAACGGACATGGTCTCAGGTCGTCTGAAATACGGTCGCAACATCTAGAGTTCTTTGGATTCTACTGAATGGTCTCAGGCTGAAACTTAAAAATCAGTCTGCACTTTTGACTAAGGTGCAGGCTGCTTTTTGCGTTTTAGCTTCGCAGAAATTCGCTTCGCTCATTTTCAGGCTGCCTGCACGATAAATTCCACCGCCTTTTGCACGTGGATTTCGGTGCTGTCGAGCAGGGGGACGGGGGTGTCGCCCTGTTGCACGAGCAGGCCGATTTCGGTGCAGCCGAGGATGACGGCCTGTGCGCCGCGTTCGGCCAAGTCGGCGATGGCGTTCAGGTAGCGGCGTTTGCTGTCTTCGCGGATTTGGCCGGTGCACAGTTCGTCAAAAATGATGCGGTGGATTTCAGCCTGTTCGGCTTCGTCGGGGACGAGGGTGCGGATGCCGCGTTCGGCCAGCCCGTCGGTGTAGAAGCCGTCCTGCATGGTGAAGCGCGTGCCGAGCAGGCCGACGGTGGTGCTGCCTTGTGCGCGGGCGGCTTGGGCGACGGCGTCGAGAATATGCAGGAAGGGGATGCTGACGGCGTCGGCAATGGGGGCGGCGACTTTGTGCATGGTGTTGGTGGCGAGCAGGATGCCTTGCGCGCCGGCGTTTTGCAGGGTGCGCGCGGATTGGGCGAGGATTTCGCCCGCCTGCTGCCAATCGCCGTTTTTCTGGCAGTCGGCAATGTGCTGGAATTCGACGCTGTGCAACAGCAGGGGCGCGCTGTGGTTGCCGCCTTTGATTTGGTTGATGTGCAGGTAATAGGCGGCGGTGCTTTCGGGCGACATGCCGCCGATGATGCCGAGTGTATTCATGGGGTTTCCTTTGGATGGGGGCGGGTGCAGGCTGCTTTTATTCCAAGCCCATCTGTTTCGCGAGTTCCGCATCCAACGCTTGCGATTTGGCAAAGGCGGGACGTGCCGCGTGGCGTTTCATAAACGCGCCTAATTCGCTGTCCATATCCAGCACTTGCGCCCGCATAATGCCCAAAGCAATCAGGCCGCTCAAATACACATCCAGTGCGGTGAAACGGTTGCCCAGCGCGTATTCTTTGCCATGCAGAAACTTAGTCAGCGTGGCGACGACTTCGTCAAAGCTGCCGTAGCCGATGCTGCGTTTGCGTTCCGGTGTTTCGGGAATGCCGTGCCATTTGTCCATGAAGGCATATTCGGCATGCATGGCGAACATCAGCCAACGGTAAAACTCGCCGCGTTCTGCGGTGCCGACGGCGGGAATCAGGTTTTTCTCTGGAAAGAGTTCCGCCAGAAAAACTACCAGCGCGGCGGTTTCGGTGATCACCGTGTCGCCATATTTCACCGCAGGCAGTTTGCCCATGGGATTGATGGCGAGAAAGTCGGCGGATTTGGTGCCGTTTTCGCCATAAGGCACGGGGACAACTTCATAATCTGCACCGCATTCTTTCAGCAGCCAGCGGATCATCCGGCCGCGTGAATTGGGGTTGGTATAAAGCGTAATTTTTTCCATGTTGGAAACTCCTGATTGAATTGCGGAACAGACGTGCAGGCTGCCTGAAACTTATTCCACGATGCCGAAGATGTCTTCTTCGCGCATCACCAGCAGTTCCACGCCGTTGGCTTTCACGGTTTGGCCGCTGTATTTGCCGAAAATCACTTTGTCGCCGACTTTCACGTCCAAAGCGCGGCGGCTGCCGTCTTCGTTCAATTTGCCCGCACCCATATAGTGATGACTTCGCCCATGTCGGGTTTCTCAGTGACGAAGGGGGCAAGGATGATACCAGATGGGACTTTTCTTCAGTTTCCAGACCTTTGATACTACACGTCCGTATAATGAACATATCTTATAGAATGTCTCAAAAATAAAATTAACAAAAAAAGTATAGTAACACACTGTATGGCTACTAGATAAGGGCGGTCTGCGCACAGTTCAAGACAGGTAGCGCATTTTTTGTTATTGGAAGATAGATATCTAAAATAAAAAGAAATTTTGAATTGTAGACTACTTTTATTGAATAGGTAAAGCAACCTATACAATCCAAAATTCCTTAGTGCGTTTTCTCAATCCACGACATCTGTATAGACCCACTCTTGTCGTTTTAGGATGCTAAATATCAATATCTTGCCTGCTGCACCATGCACAACGTGAACGGCGTTGCCATCCTGTACGCCGACAAAATCACCAACTCCATGAAAGCCACTATTGAAGAAACCAAACGCCGTCGCGAAAAACAGATGAAATTCAATGAAGAGCACGGCATCGTACCGCAGCAGATTAAAAAACAAGTCAAAGATATCAAGACGGCGTGTACCACGAAGAAGACGTGATTAAGAAATCGCCAAACTCGAAAAAGCCATGCAGTAGGCGGCTAGGGATTTGCAGTTTGAAGAGGTGGCTTTGTTAAGGGGTAGGATTCTAAGATTAAGGAAGGGTTGTTGTTTGGAGTGAATAATTTTGTTAGAATGTTTTGAATAAATTTCACTTTATATTTTAGAATTACAGGTTTTTGATTCATGAAAACAATTTTACAAAAATGCACAAAGTCTGATTTTGAATATTTATCAGAGGTTTTAGATAGTTATATTTCATTTACTAATGATGAAAAACGAAAGTCATTATTAGAAATGAAAACAATGCAAGATAGAAAAGAATTGATTGATTTAATAGACAAACAAATAAGATATTATGGATCTTCTGATATCATGTATCTCTTACGTTCTATTTTCTCAGATAATGGAGCTGTATCAGCAGAAGAGATAATTTTAGATGTGGCTGATAAATTAAAGGTTAAAATTAAAGTTGGTAGCTCAGTAGAAAAATCATTAGAAACAATAGCTAAAAGTGTTGTCGAAAGAGAGCTTTTAAGCAAAACACCTGAAAAGTTATATGGATACTTCAAAAAAATTGGTGTAGGAGATACAGACAATAAAGCTATTATTGAATTTATGAAAAAAAATGGGACAGTCACTATATTACCTATATTGACGCAAATTTTAGGACCAAAAGTTACTTTCTCTATTCTTCAATCTATTCTTATTTTATTACAGTTATTTCATCAATGATTGGTCGAGAAGCAGCAAAAAAAATAGTTCAAGAATTGCTAAAGCGTAATCCATGGTTACAAACGCTTGGTCCTGTTATGTGGGTTATTTCTGGTACATGGTTAGCTTTTGATTTGCAGGGGCCAGCTTTTAGAAAAACTGTTCCAATTTGTTTGTATTTAGGTATTGTTTCTTTAAGAGATGGCGAGGAAAACGAATAGCTAATGTAGTTTTATCAGATACTTGCCCACCATTGCAATCCATTGCCCGTCATGCTCAAAACGTTGGACTTGCAACCCAACCTACATGATGCTCAAGCCATAAGGGATGTAAGGTTGTCTGAAAAAACAATTTAAAATTTTGACAAGTTTGGACTGTGTTCTTACTAGCTGCGTACGTGGTCCGCCACACACGCTACCTTCAGGCGGCACAAACCTGAAAATCAACGTGTAAGCATTTTATAAAGTACTGTTTTAATTTATTGACGCTTTTATTTTGGAAAATGAGCAAGAAAACAGTAAACCTTTGTGATTTACTGTTTTAAAATTGTTCTATTTAGTTAGGAAAACTCTTATATTTTACGGTCTTTGCGACTCATGTATTCGTTATATCACAACAATATTATTGTTATAGTAGTAAATAAATAAAGCAAGTGCAGGGTTATGTAACGTAGCCGCACACGCGGTCGGTAGTTTTTTATAGCATTTACTCCCCAAAATTCGTTACCGCCGTTTCTTTTGTACCTCCCCAATCTAACGGCAGCCATCCATCCCGCACATAACGGTGAAACGATGAAAACGCCCACTCGCGGACATTGCCGCATAATCCATGTTTGACGGGATTGAAATGGATGTAGTCTGCGCAACGTTGCAAATCGATTTCATCGCGCACGGTGTGTTCATAAAAACGCCGTTGCCAAATACCGCGTTCGTGCCGCCGCTGTTTGCTGGCGGACAGGTTTTCGGCATGAGGGAAATGTGCGGAGAATTTGGTTTTAATCAGCCGCCAGCGCAGGGAATAATCCGCATCATCGGGCGGCAGCGTCCAAATGGCGTGAATGTGGTTCAGCAGCACGCATACGGCGACGGTTTCAAAGGGATATTGTTTTTGCACATCCATATAAGCCGCGCGCAATAAGTCGATATGTTCAACAAGCAGGCGCGATTTTGGGTTGGCGAGTTTGACGGTAAAAAAAAGAATGTGCCGCCGGCAACGAAGTTTCTGCGATAACGTGCCATAGGATTTTTGTTTTTGGTTTGAGCGTTGGAAAAGGAACGGTTTGTTGTTTAAGGTTTTAACTTTGTTAAATTTGACGCTTTCAGACGACCTTTGAGGTCGTCTGAAAGCACTAGCTTTAACGAAGTTAAAAGTTGAAACGGCAAACCGTCAATCAAACAATCGCGTGTGTGCGATACGTACTCACGTGGTTGGTCAGGCTACGGCTTGCTAATTTTGTTTAAATTTTTTTTCATTTATATATGATTCAACATTATTTAAAGCATTAAATAATGTACCTTTTGTTGATTGAAGGTATCGTTGAATATCCTCCTTAGAAGTTCTTTGCCCATACTCTGTAAAAGTTTGATTACCATGTGCTAATTTTTGCCTATCTGATTTTAAATCAAATAACTTATCACATATTCTACATTTAATTTCGGATATTCCATATTCTTCAAATATGTCTTTAATCCTTTTTGCATCAACATTTCCATTTAAATTAAATTTTCCATACTCACTGATTGGATCAAAAGTTTTGATTCTTAAATTTTCTAAATCATTAAAGTTAAATTTTTTCCCGGACTGGTTTATACAGTTAGATTTATATATAACAGTTCTTATGTTTCCAATAAAATCATGATATTTGAGTCCATTGCTGTGCTGTACAATTATTTCATCATGCAATCTGGTTAAGATCTTGGAAGTTGTTGATTCTATTATGTTATAAAGAATTAAAACCATAGAGGAATACATCATATGCTGTATGTCTATATCTTCAACATTGTCAATAGAATCAAAGAACGCCTGAGCAGATTTTATTTCTTCCTTAAAATCATCCTTAATCAATTTCATTGATATTACCCTTGTAAAATATGGTTTTTTACAAAGTCAATCCTATCTTTGATTTTTTTAGGATCGTGAGTTTTAAATTTACCTATAAAAAAAGATTTAAATTCATTACCCTCAATCCATGATGATACATCCACCTTTTTATCTATAATATTGGTATTTTCTTTTAATGCTAAATGCACTCCAACTGAAATAGTTTCAAAGAATACTCTCGATACACCATGTTGTTTACTTGATTTTTTAAATCCCCAAGGGAAATTTTTCTCTACAAAATTTAACATATCTTTTAAGTTTTGTAATTTTTCATCTTTTTCTTCTTCTGAAAATTGTTTTTGTTTCTTTTCCATATACTTATCCAAGTAAGAACTAATACCTTGTCTTGAAGTATTAAAATTTGGATATGCATCACTTAATGCAAAGAATCTAAGAATTAACTCTTCCAATTCTTGTCGTTTTTCTACAATCTTTGATAAAGGGGCTAACTTTTTTAGCAATGGCAGAGCAGCACAATCATTATAAATAAAATTACAGAAGTCTCCTTTATAAATACCCTTTCTTTTTTCCATTGCAAATAACAAATCACTTCCTCGATTTATTCTTTCAAACAAATCAGTTTTTACCTCATCATCTATTGTTGATAAAACAATTGTTCTAATCGGAATATTTTTGAATTTTCGTTGTCTTGAAATATGTAAATCCTTAAAGCTAAGAGTATTAAGTAAATCTATTTTTTCAAGTCCTTCCAATACTAGTTCATTTTCTAGAAACGCTGATAGAGTTCTAATTCGTTGTGAACCATCAATTATTTCCAACCTACCATCATCGTTTTCCGTTAAGAAAATCAATGGGATTGGTAATCCTAATATAATTGACTCAATCAGTTTAGACTGTCTTTCTTCATCCCATACAAACTCGCGTTGATAATCTGGCACAAATAACTCATTATCACCAGTATCAATATCTTTTAAATATTTCGATACTAAAATTTCAATAGTGAACTCACGAGTATTAAACGCCACAGTTTTTTGTAATTTTTCAATTTGATTTTCAATATTTTCTTGTTTAATACTTTCGATAGTTTTAGACATATTGTCTCCTGTGTATTAAAAATAAAAAGTTTGTTGTATTTTACTTCAGAACCACCTTCAAGTACTTCCCAGTATAACTCCCCTTCACCTTCGCCACTTCCTCAAGGCTACCTGAAGCAATACCTCCCCCGCCGTCGCTGCCTTCCGGCCCTAAGTCCACAATCCAATCCGCAGTTTTAATCACGTCCAGATTATGCTCGATAATCACAATCGAGTTACCTTTGCCTTTCAGACGGCCTATGACTTCCAGCAGCAGGGCGATGTTGGCGAAATGCAGACCGGTGGTAGGTTCGTCGAGGATGTAGAGCATTCTGCCGGGTTTTTACTGGTAGTTGATCAAAACGTCAGAAATTTACAAGCAATAATCGTGCCCATATTAGGCTTTCCTCATCTGCATTTTTACAATTTTACTGACCGCCTAACCAAATCCCCATTTTCAATCTTTGTTTAAGGGATGAGTACACAGAATAAGTATCAGAATTTTATCATAACTTATTTTATATTTAAATTTAATTTTTTTTCTAAGATTGAATCAATTTCTACTAAAAAAAGAAAACAGGAGAATATTTTTTCTCTTCTAAACCATCATAAACTAAATTTTTGTAATAATTCTTAATTAAAAATAAAAGATAGATGTTTAAACCTGATGTATTTTATTTTTTCAAACCAAAAAAATCATCAAAATTTAATAACATAATTATATGACACGCAAGAAATTAGTGGTTTATCATTTACCATAAGCTGCTTATATCGATTTACAAAAACCGTATCTTAGTATAGTATTTAACAAATAAATGCCAAATTTATTGAATGACCAAAACCAATTTTATCTGTTTTTTTATTTTTAATCAAAAAATTTGTTATAATAATACAATAATATTATCAGAAATTTATCTAATGAAATCCGTTCTTTTAAATCAAACCGCCAAAAATATTCATAACATTTACTGCATTGGCAGAAATTATGTTGAACACATTGCCGAACTTAACAATCAAATTCCTGATGAACCTTTAGTGTTTTTAAAGCCCAATGCTAGTTTAACCACAAACAATCACATCACCCTACCCAATTTTTCAAATAACATCCATTATGAAACTGAAATGGTGCTTTTGATGGATGATGATAAAAATATACTTGGAGTCGGCGTGGGACTGGATTTGACGGCAAGAGACGTTCAAGATAACGCTAAAGCTAAAGGATTGCCATGGCTTAAAGCCAAAGGTTTTAAAAATGCTTGTTGGGTATCCCCTTTTTTGTCTTATCAAGAAAAAAATTATGAGTTGTATTTGGCAATTAACAATTATATTTGCCAAAATGATAGTACGTCGAAAATGATTCATTCTGCTGAAAATTTAGTGAATTACTTAGATGATATTTATGGGCTTTGCGCTGGTGATTTGATTTTTACAGGCACACCCAAAGGCGTGGGAAAATTATATTCTGGCGATAATTTAACCATCAAAATGGACGAACGCACTTACCAAATAACCGTTGGGTAACTATATTTTTGTGAGTGCATAATCTTTCACCAAAGACTTTTAGAGCTTTTTTTGTTACAATGGGTGAATTTCGTATTCTATAATCTTATGGGGCTATTATGAATATTTTAGTACTGGGTGTTGGTGGTCGTGAACATGCATTAGCTTGGGCATGTGCCAAGGATGACAAAGTGGCAACTGTTTTTGTTGCTAACGGCAATGCAGGCACCGCTAAAGAACACAAACTAAAAAATATAAATTTGGATACCAATAATCACGATGCTATTATCCAATTTTGCCAAGAAAATCATATTGCCTTTGTGCTGGTAGGTCCTGAAGCCCCATTGGTGGCTGGTGTGGTAGATAACTTAAAAAAAGCAGGAATTAAGGCATGGGGACCCAGCAAATATTGCGCACAACTTGAGGGTTCAAAAGCCTTTGCTAAAGAATTTATGCAAAAAACTGGAATTCCAACTGCATTTTATCAAGTTTTTACCCAAGCTGACCAAGCCAAAACCTTTATTCGTGAAAAAGGCACCCCAATTGTTATCAAAGCCGATGGGCTTGCTGCTGGCAAAGGTGTTGTGGTTGCGATGAACGAACAAGAAGCCTTTGATGCTATTGATGATATGTTATCAGGTAACAAGTTTGGTCAGGCAGGTAGCCGAGTGGTTATTGAGGAGTTTTTAGCTGGTGAAGAAGCCTCTTTTATTTGTATGATTGATGGCGATAACATTTTACCTATGGCAACCAGTCAAGACCATAAACGTATTTTTGAAGGCGATACAGGTGCCAACACTGGCGGCATGGGTGCGTACTCGCCTGCACCTGTGGTAACAGACAGCGTTCACCAAAAGGTTATGGGACGCGTTATCAAACCTGTGGTGCGCGCAATGAAAGACAACGGCACACCCTATACAGGATTTTTGTATGCAGGGCTGATGATTGATGAACAAGGCGACCCCTTTGTTATCGAATTTAACTGCCGTTTTGGAGACCCTGAAACCCAACCAATTATGATGCGCCTTGAAAGCTCACTGACCGATTTAATCTTGGCAGGACTTGATGGCAAATTACCCAAAAAAGCCAATTGGAATGATAAAATGGCGTTAGGCGTCGTTTTAGCAAGCCAAGGCTATCCAGAGACCAGTTCAAAAGGTGATGTCATCACAGGTTTGGATGGCGATTTTGAACAAAACATTAAAGTTTTCCATGCTGGCACCAAACAAAACGGGGAACATATTGTCACGGATGGCGGTCGAGTTTTATGCGTAACTTGTCTTGCAAGCACCATCAAAGACGCTCAAACACAAGCATTAGAAGCCATTAGAAAAATCCATTTTGATGGTATGCAATATCGTCGCGATATTGGCTGGCGTGCCATTGACCGATAATATGATTAATTTTTAATCTTAATTAAAAAAATTTAACCGATATGGAAAATTCTAATGGAAATTCTATATCGGTTTGTTATTATAAGCAAAATTAAATTATTAATGTAATTACAAATCATGACCAAACCGACAAGTCCTCTAAACAGCCTAACAACTTCCGCATTAAAGCGGCATTTATCCATTGCCAAAACAGGTTTAACCATCGGTACAAATTGGGCAAAACATAGTGTTGGCGGCTTATTTTTAAACGCCGAAGATAAACAGCGTCATAAAAATGATATGATAGCCAAACAATCAGCTTATTTAGTCAATGAACTTGGTAAATTAAAAGGGTCAGTGGTCAAAGTTGGGCAAATGCTGGCTTTATATGGCGAACATATGCTTCCAAAAGAGATGGTGGATGCGCTGCATACCTTAGATGATAATACCACTCCTTTGGCATGGCACGTTATTTATGAAGCCATTAAAACAGAACTTGGCGAAAAAATAGATGATTTTGAAATTGAACGCAGCCCAATTGGCACAGCAAGTCTTGCTCAAGTACATAAAGCTATACACAAATACACAGGTAAATCCGTTGTTCTAAAAGTACAGTACCCAAATGTGGCGGGGGCAATTGATGCCGATTTATCTTTATTTAAAAAATTATTAAAAGCCACCAATTTTTTTCCACAAACTAAAGCTCTTGATGAGTGGTTTGATGAAGTTCGTGATTTGCTGCATCGTGAGGTGGATTATTGCATGGAGGCTCAAACCACCAAACGCTTTGCTCGTTATTTAGCAAACAACCCAGACTATATTGTGCCAACGATTTATGACAATTACAGTACTCCCCGACTCATTTGCATGAGTTTTGAAGAAGGAATTCATCTAAATAACCAGCGACTGACGGATTTATCAAACACGCGAAAAAATCGTCTTGGACAACTGGCAATGGATATTGTGATTCAAGAAATTTTTGTTTGGGGAGAAATGCAAACAGACCCTAATTTTGGCAACTATCTTGTTAGGCTTGATGAGCATGGTCATGACAAGCTGGTACTGCTGGATTTTGGAGCAATTAAACAGTTTGATGAGCATTTACTTACCATCGCCAAAGGTTTACTAAGCGCAGGTTATCATCAAGACATCCATCAAATGAAAATTGCTATGACAGGTTATCCATTTTTTGATGATTTAACCAATACCGCCAAAACCGATATGGCAAACGTATTTTTGCAGGCGTGCGAACCATTTGCCAATCCAGACTTACTTGGTAATTCTGAGCTTTTAGAAAATCGCGCTTACATTTGGTCAAAAAGCAATCTGTATGAACGTGTTATGACATCCGCCAAACAAGCCATGCAATCATTTGAATTTATGCTACCTCCCAAAGAAATGATGTTTATTAGTCGTAAATTTATTGGTGCATACGCTCTACTTTGTGCTTTAGATGCCAAAACAGATGCCAACATGCTCATTGCCCCTTATATTTGATATTCAAAAACATTGCTACTTGGTTTAATACGATGATACACCCCCAAACAAAACTCCATTTTATTTTATTTTTTGGACTGTTATTAATTTGCTTGATGACTTCATCGGTAGCCTGGGCAATTGATAAAGAACGTTTGGTTATTGATGCTCGCAGTCAAATTGGCAAAACTGTCAGTTATGACCCTGCTTATACCCAGCTTAGTTACCCGATGGGCGATGTGCCAATCAATAAAGGGGTTTGCACAGACGTCGTGATTCGGGCTTTGCGTCATCAAGATATGGATTTACAAAAACTCATCCATGAAGACATGAAACAAAATTTTTCGGCTTATCCCAAAAAATGGGGGCTAAAATCTCCAGACAAAAATATTGACCATCGCCGTGTTCCTAACATTGCCACTTATTTTAAGCGTAAAGGCTATCAAGTCAAAGATGGTGTTTATAAATCGGGTGATATTGTCACTTGGGATTTGGGCTCTGGACTTGTACATATTGGCATCGTATCAGATAAAAAAAGCCAAAGCCGAGTGCCACTGATTATTCACAACATCGGTTCTGGTACAAAAGAAGAAAATATTTTATATAAATTTAAAATCACAGGACACTATCGCATTCCCCAAAATCACCACCATGATTAGGTGATTGAACAAATTTTTGTTATAATTGATTTTTTGTAATGAGAATTTGTATGGGATTTAATTGTGGTATTGTTGGCTTGCCAAATGTTGGCAAATCCACCTTATTTAATGCATTAACCAAAGCAGGTATTGCGGCAGAAAACTTTCCTTTTTGCACCAAGGACCCCAATACAGGCATTGTGCCTGTACCCGACCCCCGTTTAAAAGAATTGGCAAAGATTGTTAATCCAGAACGCGTAATTCCCACTAGTATGGAATTTGTAGATATTGCAGGACTTGTTGCAGGTGCATCCAAAGGTGAAGGAATGGGTAACCAGTTTCTTGCCAATATCCGCGAAACTGATGCCATCGCCCATGTAGTTCGCTGTTTTGACGATGATAACGTGATTCATGTGGATGGACGAGTCAATCCTTTATCTGATATTGAAACTATCAATACTGAGCTTGCACTTGCTGACCTTGAAGCGGTAACGCGCGCTATCACCAATTTGAGCAAAAAGGCCAAAGGTGGTGATAAAGATGCTCAAGCATGCCTAAATGTGTTTCAAAAAATTGAACCGTTTTTGGCGAACGGTAAACCTGCTCGTATGGCAAACTTAGACGATGATGAGAAAAAAATCATTAAAAGTTATGGTCTTATCACGTTAAAACCCGTCATGTACATCGCTAATGTTGCTGAAGATGGCTTTGAAAACAATCCACATTTAGATGCAGTTACCGAATTTGCCAAAGCTGATAATGCCATCGTTGTGCCACTATGCAATCAAATTGAGGCAGAAATTGCTCAACTTGACGAAGATGAAAAAGCAGAATTTTTAGAAGGCATGGGCATGAATGAAGCAGGTCTTGACCGCGTGATTCGTGCAGGTTATGAATTGTTAAATTTACAAACCTATTTTACCGCTGGCGTCAAAGAAGTGCGTGCTTGGACAGTGCGTGTTGGAGCAACCGCTCCAGAAGCAGCTGGAGTGATTCACACCGATTTTGAACGCGGATTTATTCGTGCTGAGGTTATCGCTTATAATGACTTTATTGAGTATGGCGGCGAAAAAGGAGCGGCGACAGCTGGTAAATCTCGCTTAGAAGGCAAAACTTATATTGTTGCAGATGGCGATGTTATGCATTTTCGGTTTAACGTATAACTTAACGCAACGGCCAAATAATAAAAGCCAAACATTATCAGGTTTGGCTTTTATATTTTATTTATCTTCTGTTTTATTTAATTTATTGCTGCATTTTTTGACAAAGCTTCACATTAACCGCTACAAACTGCTCCCAAGATAATTTCTCTTTTAAATGAGTCTTGTAATAATTTTCCACCTGACAAATCAGTGGTCTATTTTCGTAGATTTGGCATAAGTTTGTATCTTCATCCAAATACTGACACACGCCATCCCCACGACTTAAATAAGCGGTCAAAGAGCTATCTCCAACACTTCGACAACACTGCCCGCAAGCAGTGCAAGGAAAAGGGGTTGGTAAATTATCAAAATTCAATTTCTTTAACACGGTCATTTTTTAAATCCAACATTAAGTTTTGCATGTCTTTTAATGGCGAAGATTGCACCACGCCCAAAATACCACTTATTGCCAAATTTATTGTTTCGATGTTGTTGTTTTCCAAACCTTTGTCTAAAGCATTAAAAAAACCATCAATCACTGTCCGTCTTTCAGCAAAACAATGGTGCAAATACTGACTTAATAGCTCTTTTTGACTACGAACCTCTTCAAGGCGTATATCACGCCATGAATTGATTGTTGCACGTTTGGTTTGTTCTTGCTCGGATATCAACAAATAGTTTTGATAACTATCCATCAGCTTATCCACTGCGGATATAATTGCATTTTGAGAACCAATTGACGATTGAACTACGTCACTTGCTTTAATTAAAATACCTTTCATAATCCATCTCGAACATAAAGTTTATCATTTAGCCAATCTTATCACTCAGGTAAAATTCAAATATCCTGAACATTTATGTTTAATGCCCGGAACAGGCGAACCATCTTTTTCCATAATAGGTGTGTTAATGATTGTTTTGATGGCTTTGCCAATCGATAACATTGTTATCAAATTTGGGTCATCATAGCTGGCAACCTTTACACTCTCAAATTTTTCTACCAAAATTGATAAAGTCCTGCTAATCTCTCTGGCATTTTCCTGCAACCCTTTTAATGATTCCTCGATTAAACCAAATTGTTCAACCGCTTCATCAATTTCAGCAGAATATTCATGGGCTTGAGTTAAGGCTTCTTCAGCCTTGCCTGCCATCACAAACCCCGCTACTGCCAGTGCAGGGCCTGCAACAATACCGCCAAGTGCCAACATGCCGCCTGTCATACCAAACCCACCGGCTGCTAAAGAACCGCCGCCTAACCAAGCTAAAGTTGCGTTTGTTGCTGCAGCACCCGATAATGAAGCAATGGCTGTACCTGTTGATGCTGTTGCCACCAGTGGTATCGTGCCATAAACGCCAAATCCTACCAATGCGCCTGTAATTGTTCCTTGCAACAGTCCTGATTCTAATTCTAGTGATTGTTGCGTCATAACCTCCATTTCTTTTAGGTCATCAACATCAATCACACTTTGAAAATCTTTTAAATAGCTTTTGGTTTTTTTGCTTTGGTTTAGCACCGAAACGACATGAGCAATTTGATTTGCACCAATCTCCATTTTTAAACGTCCAAGCGCTTCTAATTCGTCATTAGTTTCATCGCGCACTTCATCAAGTTGTCTTCTTTTTCTTTTATAAAGACGTTCAGCACGCTCACCGATATCTTGTGCTTTTGACTGATTGCCAATCGCTTCAAGCCCTTTAACCACGCCAGTTGCCCCTAATGCTGCTGCCGCTCCCCATAATAATACTGGAATTGCCATAATTTACTCCAAATTCTTTGTTACACGTTATAACCACGTTTTTTTAATTCACGTTTGATGGCAAGTTTTTCACCAATCATGCCAATATCACACTCTTTTAAATGTTGAAATAATTCATCGTCATCCAGTGTTTCATAAAATTCTTTATGAAAGTTATCAGGATCAATAATATCTTTGACCAAACGTTTCATATCATCAAAAATCAAACCCATGGTTTTCTCCTATCTATACTTCAATCTTTGTTTGAGTATATGATAGATGCATTTTTCTAAATTTAGACAAAATGATAAGCTTATCTGATTTTTTGGAGATAGATTGGATATTTTTTACACTAATTTAAGCTTTAGATGGTTTTTAGATAAATTTATAGCAACTTTTATAGATAAGAAATAATAGTTATGTTACAATATTACCTTTATATTGCTAATAAATAAAGGAACGTTATGAAAAAAATTACCCTTCCTATGATGGCTTTGATGGCAGTTTTAGGTTTAACAGCCTGTAATAAACAAGAAGCTCCAAAAGCTGACCAGCCCAGTCCAACCAATGAACAACCTGCCAAACCCGCAGAAACAGCAAGCAATAACCCACCGCCTGCTCAGACTGCACCCAATACGGACCACAATCATGATCATCATGACCATGACCATGACCATGAAGGGCATAACCACGAACATATGGATGCTGGTGATAAATACGAATGTGGCAAAGATGGTGTGCAGATTGTTGTTCATAACCACGAAGGCGAAAAAGAAGCTCATTTAACTAAAGACAACATTACTTATGATTTAAGTGAGGATGTACAAAGCCAAGGACGCTTCACATCTGATGATAGCATTGCTGGTGAAGATAAAGGTATGGTGTTGGTGATTGGTGATAATACTGCCAAAGTAACCACTTTAGACAATAAGGTATTATTAGATTGCACTAAAAGCAAAAGTTAATTTTGGATAAATCGAATCAATTTATTTTACTCATCCAACTCATTCGTCCTCATACCCTTCCCTTAGCAGTCAGTGGTGTCATTTGTGCAAATGCATTGTCCTACGCTTTGGGTGGGTATTTTTCTTTTGTAATTGGCTTTTTATTATTATCAACAGCGGTTTTTTTACAAATTTTATCCAATCTTGCCAATGATTATGGTGATATGATAAAAGGCGCAGACCTTTACCGCGATAAAAATGCACCTAAACGATTAATTCAGCAAGGAAAAATCTCAAGAGCTACACTAAAAATCATGTTCGTTTTAACACTGCTATTATCTTTGATAAGTGGGAGCTGTCTATTGTTTGCCAGTCTTTTCACGATAAAACAGTGGTTGTTATTTTTAGGGCTTGGCACATTATCCTTAGTAGCAGCAATCACCTATACCATTGGAAGATATGCTTATGGCTATATGGCGCTGGGTGAAGTTGCGGTATTTTTATTTTTTGGGATTTTAGCAGTTGTTGGTGGTTTTTATTTGCAAACAAAAACATGCAATGTGTTGATACTATTGCCTGCCTGTGGATTAGGTTTGTTATGTGCTACCGTTTTACACATCAATAATATTAGAGATATATATGGCGATAAAAAAGCAGGAAAAATCACCCTTGCTAATCTTTTGGGATTAAAAAAAGCCAAAATGCTACACATGGGATTTTTGTTCGCTGCAATTTTATTGTATGGTTTATTTATTTGTCTAACCCAATTATGGGGCGGACTTTTAATATGTTTTGCCCTACCCCAATTATTTAAACATTTAAAAGCACTAACAAAAGCTCAAAACCCTCAAAAGATTGGGCAAGAATTAAAAAACGTGGTTCTACTCACTTGGTGGGTGAATTGTTATTTTTCATTAGGTGTGGTAATTTTTTAGTCTATTAAATTTCAGACAATAATTTAGCCAACGCTTGCCCTGCATTCTGTGTTTTCATAAACTGTTCACCAATTAAAAAATGGTGAATGTTGTGTGATTGCATTAAATGCACATCATTTGCTCCATGAATGCCACTTTCACTAACGATAATTGCATCATCTCCCAAATGATTACGTAACAATTTAGAAAGACTGATACTGGTCTGCAAATCAACATCAAAGGTATTTAAATTGCGATTGTTGATGCCGTAAATATTATGGCAAGATTTTGGTAAGTTTAATGCTCGCATCAGTTCATGCTCATCATGAATTTCAATTAAAACATCCATACCGTACGATAAAGCCGTTTGATGCAAATGAACTAGCGTCTCATCATCCAAACAAGCCATAATTAATAAAATACAGTCCGCTCCAATCAGTGCTGATTCAACAACCTGGTATTCATCAACCATAAAATCTTTACGCAAAACAGGCAGTTTGACAGACTCTCGAGCCTCAACCAAATAATCCACACCGCCTAAAAAATACTGTCTATCTGTCAGCACTGACAAACAAGTTGCCCCCGCCTGCTCATAACCTTTGGCGATTTTTACAGGGTCAAAATCTGTACAAATTTCACCTTTAGAGGGAGATGCTTTTTTAATTTCACTAATCACACCAATATTGCCGTTATGAATATCAACTGCCTTTAGAGCCTTGGCAAAACCTCTAGGTTTGTGATGGGCTGCTCTTTCTTGCAGCTCTTTTAAAGAAACCAACCGTTTGGCACGGGCTATTTCTTCACGCTTGGTTTGGATGATTTTTTGTAAAATACTGGGTGTACTCATAATTGTTTCATCTATAGTCTTTTTAAATTATATGGTTTTTCAAATCAATAATCATCATTGATGGAAAGTTTGGGTAAATTGAGCAAAGTCTTGCATTTTTTGTTGGACTTTACCACTGATAATGGTTTGTTTCGCCAAATCCACGCCTGCTTGATAATTATCAACCACACCAGATACATACAAGGCAGCAGCTGCATTTAATGCAATCATATCTTGAGCTTTTAAAATCACATCATTGCAATTTTCGCCTGACAATGCTTGGGTTATCATCTTCAAACTTTCTTTAGCCGATGCCACTGACAAACCTGATAAATCGCGTTTTTGTACGCCAAAATCTTCAGGATTCAACACAAATGTGCTCACCTTGCCATCTTTATATTCTGCCACTGTGGTATTGGCTGCCAAACTGATTTCATCAAGCCCATCATCAGAATGTACCACCCATACATGACGACTACCTAGGCTGCCCATCACGGTTGCCAAATGCTCACAAAGCGAACCTTCAAATACCCCAAGTACTGTATTAGGTACGTTCGCAGGATTACTTAATGGACCTAAAATATTAAAAATAGTTCGCATTTTTAACATAGCGCGCACTGTTTTAGCGTGTTTCATCGCTGGATGGTGGTTAGGTGCAAATAAAAAGCACAGGTTCTGACTGTCTAATGTTTGTACAAGCTCATCCACAGATAACTGCAAATTTACCCCCAAAGCTGCTAATAAGTCCGAAGCTCCCGACTTACTAGACACACCCGTGCTACCGTGTTTAGCAACGTTTGCACCTGCTTGTGCCGCCACAAAAGAAGCTGCACTAGAAACGTTAAATAAATTTGCCCCATCGCCGCCCGTTCCGACAATATCCACCAAATGCTCACCTTGTACAACAACTGATTTAGCAAAATGTCGCATAACCAATGCAGCAGAAGCAATTTCGTCCGTCGTTTCGCCTTTGATACGCCATGCAGTAATAATCGCTGATAGTAAAATATCTGGACATCTACCAAGCATAATGATGACAAACAATGTTTGGGTTTCTTGGGGTGTTAAATGTGTGTTTTGAGTCAGTTTTGCTAAAAAATCAACGAGACGATTTTGGATGGATTCATCGGTTAATTGATTAATTTTAATAATAATATCTGAAATCATAAAAAATCCTTATTCGCTATTTATAATAAATCAATCAGCCAACAGTTGGTAACTGATTATCATCAAGTACACTCAAACCGTATTCACGCAAAAAATTATTAAACAGTTGGTAACCGCACTCGCTCAAAATAGATTCAGGATGAAATTGCACGCCTTCAACCATCAAGGTTTTATGACGCACTCCCATAATCTCCTCCATCGTGCCATTGGCATTAGTTGTCCATGCGGTAATTTCTAACACATCAGGTAAGGTTGCTTTATCAATAACCAAAGAATGATATCGCACAACATCAAACGGACTGGGCAGATTTTTAAAGACGCCCTTTTGTGTATGAAAAACCGCCGATAATTTTCCATGCATCACCTCACCAGCTCGCACCACTTGCCCGCCAAACACTTGACCAATGGCTTGATGACCTAAACACACACCCAAAATAGGAATTTTGCCACTTAAATTTTGCAAAATATCTAGAGTAATTTTAGCTTCACTTGGCGTGCATGGACCAGGTCCTAAAATAATAGCTTTTGGGTTTAGTGCAATCACATCATCCAGTGTTTTTTCATCGTTTCGCCAAACCACTACATCCTGTTTTAATTCACCAAAGTATTGGGCGATGTTATATGTAAAACTACAATAATTATCAATCATCAACAGCATAATCAGCCTTGCGCTTTTAGGAATTTATTTGTAAAAATGTCAAAAAGTATAACACTGCAACCCTTAAAAAACAACACAACCAACAATATAAAAGCAGCTTTCGCTGCCTTGATTATTTTTTAACATCATCAATCATGTTGATTCTAACAAATTGCAATTTATCTAGAAATTATCACCAAAAATTGCCTTAATTGCCGTGCCATCAAAATGATATTCCTTACCACAAAACCCGCAATCTAGAACCAAATCGCCATGTTGTACATCCAGCATTTGCATCGCTTGGTTGTAACCAAGCTGCACAATTGCACCCATGCTTTTTTCTTTGGAACAAGTACAGGCAAAATGAATTGGGGTGCAATCAGGCAAGACGACATCTTCTTCGTGATAAAGACGGTACAAAATTTCATCAGCGGGTAAATCTGTCAATTCTGAATCTTTAATGGTATCTGTCAAAGCTGTTAATCTATCCCATAAATCAGGGTCGTTGTCTTTATCTTGTTGGGTTTGTGGTAAAAGCTGCACTAAAATTCCGCTAGCGTGTGTATCGTTAGTGGCAAGTTTGATTAAGGTTGGGATTTGAGCGGACTGTTTTTGGTAATGTGTCAAACATTCAGCTAAATTATCGCTTACTTTTTCTACAATGCTTTGGTAACTATCACCAAATTCTGGATGAATGCTGATAAATAGCACACTATCTTGCAATAACGCCAACACTTCATCACTGGTTTTTAGCTTATCCCAAAGATTAGTTTCTTCTGATGAAAAGCCCGCCAAAGCTCGTACGGCTCCTGTGTGGTCACATTCTGCCATAGCAAATTTTAATGGTGATGATTCATTTATAGACTGCAATTGAATGGATAGTTTGCCATCAATTTTTAAGGTGGCAATTAATAGACTTGCTGAAACCAACATTTCACCTAAAAGTGCTTTTAGGGCTTTTGGATACGGTTTTTGTTGAATCACAGTCAAAAAACTATCAGACAATTTTACCACATCGCCACGAACGGGTGAGTTTTGAATAAAAAAACGTTGACGACAATCAATTTGATTCATAGTTTTCTCTTTTAAAATAGATTGCTTGTTAATGGGGATTTATTTTAGAATATAAAGCACTTAATCATCTAACCAACCAACATACAAATGACAAATTTCACCAATACCACCAAAAAATTACACAAACTTGCTGATGCTTGCCCTTTTGATTTTAGAGGCTTGATTGCTAGCCTGCCTAACGACGATGATGGTTTTTTAGGTCATGGAGCTGATTTATCAACAAACACTTTATTGCATGCTTATCGCTGTGGAGCTTTTCCTTGGTTTAATGAGGGCGACCCAATTTACTGGTGGTCACCGCTCACACGATGCATAATTTATCCTAAAACCTTTAAACCCAGTAAATCACTTGTGCGCGTTGTCAAAAAACAAACTTGGACGCTGTCTGTCAATCATGATTTTAATAATGTGATGGATGCTTGCAGTCAGCCAAGAAACCACAGTAACCAAACTTGGATTACTAAATCCATGAAAGATGCCTACCAAGATTTACACAAATTAGGCATTGCAGTCAGCATTGAAATTTGGGAGAATACTCCCAATCAAAGCGCACTGATTGGCGGGCTTTATGGGATTAATCTGGGTGGGCTTTTTTGTGGGGAAAGTATGTTTCATAAAAAAACCGACGCATCAAAAGTTGCCTTTTGGGGACTAATGAGAATTTGTCAAAACTATGGAATACAGCTCATAGATTGTCAATTAGAAAATCCACACCTAATCCGTCTTGGGGCAACTTTAATCTCCAGACGAGAATTTTTAACGCAGTCCAAACCATTAACTGTAAAAGAAAATTGTGGTATTTATAACACCAAAATCAGCTTACCCGTTACTGACCTTATAACATCCATTTAAAACATTACAGACATCAGGATTTATGTTTATCAAAATCGGGTACACTCATACCACGTTTTTGATAAAACAGCGCAACAAATTCATCAAACTTCTGGTTTTCAATGCTGGTGCGTATGTCTTTCATTAGTTTTTGATAATACGCCAAATTATGAATTGTTCCCAATTGAGCAGACAGCATTTCACCACATTTGTGCAAATGATGTAAATACGCCAAACTAAAATTTTGACAGGTATAACAATCACATTCTTTGTCCAAAGGTTCATGATTGTAACGATGGCTGGCATTTTTGATTTTTACCACACCTGAACTGGTAAAATAATGACCATTTCTTGCATTACGTGTTGGCATCACACAATCGAACATATCAACGCCGCGCCGAACAGCTTCTACGATATCTTCAGGTTTACCCACGCCCATCAGATAACGCGGTTTATCATTTGGCATAGTTTTAGGCAGATAATCCAGCACTTGCATCATCATTTCTTTAGGTTCACCTACGGACAATCCACCAATGGCGTAACCATCAAATGGCATCTCCAAAAGCCCTGACAATGATTGCATACGCAAATCTTGATACATGCTACCCTGAATAATACCAAACAATGCATTTTTATTGCCCAATTTATGATGCTCATCAAGGCATCTTTGCCCCCAACGAAGCGATAATTCTAAGGAATTTTTAGCCTCATCATGGGTTGCTGGATAGGGCGTGCATTCATCAAATTGCATGACAATGTCTGAATTTAAATCGTATTGGATTTGCATAGACACTTCAGGCGATAAAAACACTTTTTGACCGTCCACTGGAGAACGAAACGCTACACCCTCTTCACTGATTTTACGCATTGCGCCCAAACTAAATACCTGAAAACCGCCTGAATCGGTTAAAATAGGCTTATTCCAACCAATAAATGAATGCAGTCCACCAAATTCTTTAATTACCGCTGTGGTTGGTCGCAGCCACAAATGAAAAGTATTACCCAAAATAATATCGGCACCAATTGCATGAATGTCTCGTGGCAACATTCCTTTAACTGTACCATAAGTACCCACAGGCATAAACGCGGGTGTTTGTACATCACCATGAGCAAGATGAACCGTGCCACGACGGGCGTGATTATTACCGTTATCGGTATTATGTAGTGAAAATTTCATAATAATATGATTATTAACCCATTAATTAGTTTGTTAATATTATCAATCAGCCCATTTATCCAAAAGCATGGCATCGCCATAACTAAAAAATCGGTATTGTTTTTGGATGGCGTGTTGATATGCCGTTAAAATATTGTTTTTGCCACAAAACGCTGAAACCAGCATCAATAATGTAGATTTTGGTAAATGAAAATTAGTAATTAATCTATCGACAACCCCAAAATGATAAGGTGGATAAATAAAAATTTGAGTATCGCCAGAAAATTCACTTAATTGACCATTTTTACAGTGCAAATACGCTGTCTCTAAAGTGCGTGTTACCGTTGTACCAACCGCAATCACTTGACCGCCGTTTTTTTTAACAGTATTGATTTTATCAGCGGTACTTTGGGGTAAATGCGCGTACTCTTTGTGCATGATATGTTGAGTTAAATCTTCGGTTTTAACTGGAGCAAACGTGCCTGCACCAACGTGTAACGTGACAAAAGCGATTTCCACACCTTTTTTTTGTAGTTGGGCAAGGGTCTCATCATCAAAATGCAGGCTCGCTGTTGGTGCGGCAACGCTGGCTGTTTTGTTGACATCATAAAACACGGTTTGATAACGACTTTCATCATCTTGGTCGGCTCTACGTTCAAAATATGGTGGAATAGGCAATTCCCCAAATGCCTCTAGCGCTGATAAAACAGGTTTATCAAATGCCAAAACAAAAAGGTTTTCTTCACGATTTAACATGGTTGCGGTCAGATTACCCCCAGCCAAAATTAATTGACTGTCTTTTTTTGGACTGCGACTGGATTTAATATGGCATAATGCACGATTTTTAGGCATTTCCCCATCATCAGGCAATATTCTCTCAACCAAAACCTCAACTTGACCACCTGATGCTTTCTGACCAAATAGGCGAGCTTTCATTACTTTGGTGTCATTTAAAACCAATAAATCACCAGCATTTAACAGGCTTGGCAAGTCGCTAAACAGCCTATCGGTCATACTACTGCCATTAACACACAATAATCTAGAAGCAGAACGCGTTTTCAAAGGATAACGAGCAATCAAATTTTCAGGTAAATGATAATCGTAATCGGAGGTCAATAATGGCGTATTGGTCATCTTGCAGTAATTTAAAACAAAAACGCTTAGTTTAGCAAAAAAAAGGTGGCTCCACTAGCCATTTTTAAAAAAAATTAATCGATACTACTTCTTTTGGTTGATTTGAAAAATAACTGTAAAAAGCGTATGATAAGCCAAAATCTTAAGGATAAAAATAATGTTAATGAATATTCAAAATACCGCCAAACGTCCAACATCACCCCACCCAATTTTAAACTTAGGGTTTCGGATATTTTTTGCAAGTTCAGCAATTTTTGCTGTGATTACCATGTTACTATGGGCGCTGATTTTAAAAGGTATCGCGCCATTTAAAGGCAGTTTAGATATTTTTTATTGGCATGGTCATGAAATGCTTTTTGGCTATAGTTTGGCAGTCATTGCAGGCTTTTTATTAACTGCGGTAAAAACCTGGACAAACCAACCCATGCCCTATGGTTGGCATTTGTTTGGTATCTTTTTTTGTTGGGTAATGGCGCGATTTTTATGGCTTGGACTTCACGCAGTGCCAAGTACGCCCATGCTTATTGTTGCTTTTGTTTTTGATATGCTATTTTGGACATGGACCAGTTTTGCGGTTGTGCGTGCAGTTGCAAAAGCTCGGCAAAAACGCCAGATTGGTATTATTGCTAAATTAATTTTAATCTTTGCCGCCAATTTAGCTTTTTATATTGGCATTGTGTTAAACCATAAAACCACTCAACAAATTTCTTTATACTCTACCTTGTTTTTGATTATTGGCATTGTATTTACAATCGGGCGACGAGTTTTGCCATTTTTTATCGTCAAAGGAATCAGTGTTGATAATTTTGGAAAACCCAGTGGTGTTAATATTGAGCAAAAAAATTCTGAATTATTAGACCGTGCCAGCTTGGTCGGATTGGCTGGTATGATGATATTTGATTTATTTTTCCAAATGCCAAAAATAACGGCAGTCTTTGCTTTAGTTTGTTTTATTGCCAATATTTTAAGGTTAAAAAATTGGTATCATGCCGCTATTTGGAAAAAACCCTTATTGTGGTCTTTGGTCATTGCATTTTTTGGTATGACAGTAAGTTTGTTTATTTTTGTCATTTATCCTTTTGTTGGTGAAACTTCTTTAAACTTACATTCTTTGGGTCTGCATGGTCTAGCTTTATTTGGTATTGGGCTGATGACCGTTGCAATGATGGCTCGTGTTTCTTTAGGACACACTGGCAGAAACATTCACCAACCCCCAAAAACTGTAACTGTCATATTTATTTTGATGATTGTCAGTGCAATTTTTCGGGTAGTTTTACCCATGTTTGGCTATGACTATATGACATGGATTTTAATTTCCCAAATTGCGTGGATTTTATCATTTGTGCTGTTTTGCTTTTCTTATATTGGCATTTTGTCAAAACCTAGAACAGATGGTTTATTTGGTTAAATTTTATGACAAACACCCATTTAAAAGCCGATTCAAAAATAAACTGCAATCTTTTAAGTCGGCATATTGAGGTATTATTGCACATCAGTGAAATGCCTTTGACTAAAAATGATTTAAAAAAACGCCTCTCAGGTCAGTATCTGGTGGATGTCAATGACATCACTACAGCTTTACTATTACTGGAGGAAAGACTTTTGGGAGGCGTACTTGAACTCAGCCAAACAGCAAGTGGCTATCGCTTGCAAATTAAGGCAGAATACGCCCCACTGATTCAGCAAATTTTTCCTGAACGCCCCGAAACGCTCAGTCAAGCTGTATTAGAAACTTTAAGCATCATCGCCTACAAACAGCCTGTTACCCGACTTGATATTGAACAAATTCGTGGCGTCAGTGTATCTAGTCATATTTTACGACAATTATTTGATAGGGGCTGGATTGTAGAAAAAGGTTATAAAGACACATTAGGAAGACCAGCATTGTTGCACACCACCGATGAATTTTTAGATGCTTTTGGGCTTTGTAGTTTAGCTGAGTTACCGCCCATGCCTGATATTAGTGCTTTGTCCATAAATACAAATCCATCGTAAAATTATGGTATAATGAAAAGTCCACATTGCGAAATGTTATTTTCCACATTACAGGATTTTTTATGAATAATCCCATTAAACCCGAAGGCGAAAAACTACAGAAACTTTTGGCGCGCATCGGTTTAGGCTCACGGCGCCAACTTGAAGAAGTAATTAAAAACGGACGAGTTTCCATCAATGGCAAAATCGCTCAACTGGGTGAACGCGCTACTGATAACGATGAAGTTCGTATTGATGGGCGACTGGTACGCATTCAAGACAACCACAAAAAACGTCGTCGCATCATCGCCTATTACAAACCAGAAGGTGAAATCTGCTCAAGTTTAGACCCTCAAGGTCGCCAAACTGTGTTTGAACGCTTACCAAAACTAACCCATGACCGTTGGATTATGGTTGGTCGCTTGGATATTAATTCATCAGGGCTACTGTTATTTACCAATGATGGTGAATTGGCGCATCGTTTAATGCATCCTTCCACTGAAATCACACGTGAATACGCTGTACGTGTCTTGGGTGAAGTTACTCCTGAAATTGCCAAAACTCTGACCGCTGGTGTTGTTTTAGATGATGGTATGGCAAAGTTTGATGACATCAAAGAAGGTGGTGGCACAGGTGTTAATAAATGGTATCACGTTACCTTAAAAGAAGGTCGTAAACGTGAAGTTCGTCGATTGTTTGATTCTCAAGAACTCAAAGTCTCGCGCCTAATTCGTACGCGTTATGGCAGCGTTATTTTACCCAAACAGCTACGTACAGGGCGTTTTATTGAGCTTGACGCAAAAGAAATTGGCAAATTGTGCGATTTGGTCGGACTGCGTCATCAAAAAAATGCTGGCTTAACCACACACGCCAAAGAAAAACAAGCACGCATTACTAAAAAACCTTTAAAATCAAGAGCAGTAACTCGCAAAAAAGCTGCTGAAAAACCTAACGGTTCTGCGCAAAAAGCAGTAATCGATTTTAAAAAAGCAAAGTTTTCTAAGTTCTCTTCTAACAAAGAACGCGATTAATTTGCTGATAAACGTATCCAAAACACAAATTATTACAAATAATTAGCTTTGTATAATGCTGTAAATAAAACTTACATATTGCAAAATTTTAACTTCAATGTTAGTATTTACACACATTTGATTTTTATTCATTTTAAGGTAAGGTTATCAAGATGAAAAAACTTGCTATCACCGCTTTGGTTGCTGCTAGCTTAGCATTAACTGCTTGTGCTTCTACTACGACTGCCAATGGCAGCAAAGAGTCTTCTTTCCAACGCTTCAAAAGCAGCATGAAAGCCAAAAAAGCTGAACATGCCAAAAAACGTGAAGCTAAAAAAGCTGAAAAAGCCGCTAAAAAAGAAGCTGCTCAAGCTATGGGTAACTAATCCTTTCTTGGCAAAAAACCGCTTAATTGCAAGATTGGGCGGTTTTTTTATTGTCAAATTTATCATCAAACATGCAATTCATGCCCGCAGCGGTCGCAAAACTTAGCACTTGAAGCATGACCAAATTTACCACAGTTTGGACAAGCCACAGGGTGTAATTGCGGTCTCATAGTGCGGGTTAATTCAGCAGTAAAAATACCCGTTGGTACAGCAATGATGGCGTAACCTGTAATCATCACCATACTTGCAATGGTTTGTCCGATGGGGGTTTTGGGTGAAATATCGCCATAACCAACCGTGGTTAAAGTGACCACCGCCCAATAAATAGACCGTGGAATGCTGGTAAACCCATTCTCAGGACCCTCAGCTACATACAAAATAGAACCAAAAATAGTAACCAATAGGAGCAAGGACAGAAAAAACACTGTAATTTTATGCTGACTGGTTTTAAAAGCGGCTGCCAAAAATCCCGCCTGCTGCATATAAGATTTTAAACGAAATACACGAAATATGCGTAAAATGCGTAAAATGCGTACAATTAATAAATACTTTGTGCCAGCAATAAACAAACTTAAATAACTAGGCAAAAGCGCCAACAAATCTACCGCCCCAAAAAAACTAAATGCATAACCTTTGCGATTTGGTGCCGAATACAATCTTAGAATATATTCTATGGTAAATAAAATTGTAAACGACCATTCTGCATAAAAAAACAATTCTCTAAATCGCAATCGCCATACCAGAACACTATCAAGCATAATTACCAAAACGCTCAACAAAATCGTAATCAACAAAAGTACATCAAAAAATTTACCTGCTGGGGTGTCTGTACCTTCAATGACAATATGAATGCGTTCGGCAAGCGTGAGATTTTTTTTGGATTTCATGGCAAACCGTCAAATTAGTCTTAAATCAAATTTCCTATTCTAACTCAAAAAACTGTAAAAATTAAGTCATTGACTGTAGCGTTTTAGATTGCCAATTTTTTCCAACATTTTTGTAAACTTATGATAAAATACCGCTTTTGATTGTATTTTAACTTTTTTTATTTTCGTCATTAAATTAATTATAGGTGTGTTTATGGCAGGTCATAGTAAGTGGGCAAATATCAAACATCGCAAAGCAAAACAAGACGCAGCAAAGGGTAAAATTTTTACCAAAATTATCCGTGAAATCGTTTCTGCTGCCAAATCTGGCGATGCTGACCCCAACAACAACCCGCGTTTGCGTGCCGTCTTAGAAAAAGCCAATGCCGCTAATATGACCAAAGACGTGATTAAACGTGCCATTGAGCGTGGTGCTGGTGGCGGTGATAACGACAATATGGAAGAAATCACCTATGAAGGCTATGGCATTGGCGGGGTTGCGGTATTGGTTGAGACCATGACTGACAATGTAAACCGTACCGTTGGCGAAGTACGTCATGCATTTAGTAAAAATGGCGGAAATTTAGGCACTTCAGGTTCGGTGTCTTATTTATTTACCAAACGTGGTGAAATTGTATTTGAAGACGTTAGCCTAGAAGATAAAGTAATGGAAGTGGCTTTAGATGCTGGTGCTTTGGATATTGAAAACGATGGCGAAAGTTTGCTAGTGATTACCGACCCTAACGACTTTGGTAAGGTTAAAGACACCTTAGATAACGCAAAACTGATTTCTGATAGTGCTGAAGTTACCATGTCTGCTTCTACTTCGGCTGATATTGATAATTTAGAAGACGCCCAAAAAGTGCTAAAAATGATTGATATGCTTGAAGATTTAGACGATGTTCAAGAGGTTTACACCAATGTTAATATCAGTGATGAAATTTTAGCGCAATTAGACGCTTAATAAAAAGGCGTAGCCAGTTATATAATTGCCTTTAGGATAAAGTTCATGAAATATTTAACCGCCTTGGTTTTGATGTTTATCATGCCTTTATCATATATAAAAACTGTTGCTGGATATGATTTAGCTCATATCCTGCCAAAGTCTATAACGGCAAAAGCCCCATTAAAATGGGCAACTGGCAAAGTTTTAAAACACACGCCTAAAATGAGCTTACAATGATGGTAGTGGGCTTGTGTATGACATTTTGATTGGTGAAGATTCACCATCTGAATTTAACTGCATTTACGAATCAAACAATCAATTAGAAAATCAATCGATTGTTTTTATCATGATAGTCGCCTTTTGTAAGTCGTAACTGTCAAGGTGGGCAAATCAGAAATCGCAATCAATACGCTGAAACCGTTACCCATTTTATTTATGTTTGAGACGAAAAGAACAAACATTTTAAACTCATCAAAAAAAGCTTATAAAACGTATCAAACCACACGCAACGATTGATTTTATCATTAAATAAAATCAATTTATTAACCAAAAAAGGAATCATCGATGCTCTCTTCTTGGGTTCGTGCTATTTTGCAAGCAACCGTTTATGATGTTGCCATTCAAACACCTTTAGAAAATGCCCCCAAATTATCCAAACGTTTTGATAATCAAATTCGCCTAAAACGAGAAGATTTACAGCCCGTTTTTTCCTTTAAATTGCGTGGGGCTTATAATAAAATTAGCCAATTGCCTGATGACAAAAAACAAAAAGGCATTATTTGCGCTTCTGCTGGCAATCACGCCCAAGGCGTTGCTTATTCAGCAAATCGGTTGCAATTAAACAACCTAATTGTCATGCCAACCACCACTCCAGAAATTAAAATCAAAGCCGTGCAAGCCTTGGGTGGCAATGTTTATCTACATGGTGATAGTTTTGATGAAGCCAACCGTTTTGCCATGCAAAAAGCCCAAGAAGATGATTTTACCTACATTGCCCCTTATGACGATGAACTGGTCATTGCAGGTCAAGGCACAATTGGGCTTGAGCTTACTCAACAATGGCGAGAGCTTGATTATGTATTTGTTGCCGTGGGTGGCGGCGGTTTGGTTGCGGGGGTGGCGGCTTTTTTGGGGGAAGTTGCGCCCCATATTAAAGTAATTGCCGTTGAACCTGTTGGAGCTGCTTGCTTAAAGGCAGCACTTGCCGCCAAACAACGAGTAAAACTGCCTCAGGTTTCTTTATTTGCCGATGGGGTTGCTGTTGCAGAAATTGGCGAACTGCCGTTTCATATTGCCCAATTACCAAAATCCGATGGCAGCGGCACCGTCATTGACCCTGATGTGGTAACATGCACCAATGATGAAATTTGTGCCGCCATCAAAGATATTTTTGAAGAAAATCGCAGCGTCGTTGAACCAGCTGGAGCTTTGGCGGTTGCTGGGATGAAAAAATACATTCAACAAAATCAGCTACAGCACAAAAACTGCGCCGCCATCATCTCGGGGGCAAATATGAATTTTGACCGTTTACGGTATGTTGCAGAGCGTACCGAAATTGGCGAGCAAAAAGAAGCGATTTTTGCGGTACGTTTGCCCGAAAAAACAGGGGCGTTTTTGGAATTTTGCCGTACTTTAGAAGGTCGCAATATTACTGAATTTAATTATCGCTTGGACGCAAACAATCCCAAAATTGCTCATGTTTTTGTTGGCATTGCTCTAAAAGAAGGACAAAAAGAGCGACAAATCATTCAAGAAATTTTGGACAAAAAAGGCTTAACCGCTTTTGATTTAACTGATGATGAAGCTGCTAAAACACATGTTCGCTATCTTATCGGCGGTCATGCAATGGTCAAGGATGAGCATTTATTTCGGGTTATGTTTCCTGAACGCCCCAGCGCTTTATTAAATTTTTTGGAAAAATTGGGTACAGATTTTAACATCACTTTGTTTCACTACCGAAATCATGGTGCGGCAGAAGGTCGTATTTTGGTAGGATTGCAAGCCTCTGAAGGTACATCGCGTAAGATTATTGATGCTTTGACTGAAATTGGCTATCAATGCGAAAATCTTACGGATAATGTTGGTTATCAGCTATTTTTAAAATAAATCCAAAATCGATTTTTAAAAACCTAAATTTGCTTTAGTAAATTTAGGTTTTTTTTATTGCCTTGATTATTTTTTAGCTAATAACGCAATCCCCTAAAAATTGGGGAGTGTTTCAGACTTATACTTGCTGACATTGCAAGTGTATATGAGTCTTAATCCCCTAAAAATTGGGGAGTGTTTCAGACCATGGGGCTGAAGAGCTTCAGCATCCACTATATAGTCTTAATCCCCTAAAAATTGGGGAGTGTTTCAGACTTTACGGAGGTGACATATACCCGGCCTGACAATGGTCTTAATCCCCTAAAAATTGGGGAGTGTTTCAGACTTCGGACCTGTGCCGGACATACCGTGTCCGCCGAAGTCTTAATCCCCTAAAAATTGGGGAGTGTTTCAGACAATCAGAGAACTACTAACATTCAATAGCCTCCCGTCTTAATCCCCTAAAAATTGGGGAGTGTTTCAGACCGTATATGGGGGAGAAAAACATTGTAGGAATCAAGGGTCTTAATCCCCTAAAAATTGGGGAGTGTTTCAGACAACCAGTGTCTTCAGACACAAAGGTTTCGTTGAGGTCTTAATCCCCTAAAAATTGGGGAGTGTTTCAGACTTCTTAACCTTACACAGCATGTGGCTACTAGTGAGTCTTAATCCCCTAAAAATTGGGGAGTGTTTCAGACATTATAATCTACTCCTTCTGGAGGTAAGGGAGATAGTCTTAATCCCCTAAAAATTGGGGAGTGTTTCAGACTATGCAAAAACGAACTAGGTGAAATGTATTACTCTGGGTCTTAATCCCCTAAAAATTGGGGAGTGTTTCAGACGCTATACAGACTTAGGGTTTTATGGTAGGTTATGTCTTAATCCCCTAAAAATTGGGGAGTGTTTCAGACAACATGGCGTTGTGCCATTAGTTGTCAATGACTGTCTTAATCCCCTAAAAATTGGGGAGTGTTTCAGACCACATGGCATATCTGATAAATCTGCTAGCCTTGGTCTTAATCCCCTAAAAATTGGGGAGTGTTTCAGACCAC
>FLSF01004566.1_pt1 | contig 32132 bp, 37 predicted proteins | sample 1550431 | NCBI WGS metagenome assembly FLSF01 (sample SAMEA4031754, study PRJEB14383) | metagenome | biome: human; feature: oral; material: saliva | place: Philippines | collected 2014 | reverse complement strand
GTCTGCGGCTTCGTCGCCTTGTCCTGATTTAAATTTAATCCACTATAAGACACAAATTGGACACAGTTGCGACATGAAAAAATACCTTGCTTACGCAAGGCATTGATTTGATTGGTGGGTCCGGTGGGGTTCGAACCCACGACCAAGGGATTATGAGACTTAAATATAAAAACTAACCCATTGTTTTTAAATAGAAGTGAAGTCTGCACATACCATCACATACTATTTGTTTCAATGTGTTTCAGTCACAAAATGGACACACTCCAAAGAACGAAAATCCAAGTATTCTAACTTTCAGTTTGCTTAGATTTTTGTTTTTTGTTTTTTGTTTTTTGTTTTTTGTTTTTTGTTTTTTGTTTTTTGTTTTTTGTTTTCATGGGAGTGTTACAACCAATGAGAATATTCAAGTTTTTACTATTACACACGATTATCCTAACAAGCATAGTCGTGATTGTGATGCAGTATGAAAAGATTTCTGAGCAGGAAAATAAACTATTGTTACAGCAGATGGAAATTCATACGTTAAAGGCTCAGATTGACCTAATGAATCAAACCATTATGATGAATGATATGATTATTAACGAAAAAGCTATTTCTTTAAAAACAAAGAATTAATCTTATTCGTCAACAACTTATATAATACCGCCTTAAAGGGCGGCATTTTTATATAGTAGGAGTGCAAGATGTCCCTTAATCAGATATTCCGGATGAAAAGAAGAATCCACAATGAACAGCCCAAAGGTTGGAACGGTTCGCATCTTCTTAAATGTACGCATTCATTAAATAGCCGTTCTCGGATTGATTATTTGATGTACTGCAACGTGTTGAAAACCATGTCTGACGGTCGCCTGAAAGTTTTTGTGTATGGTACACGGTATCAATCTGTTGAGGGCGGTCGTATTCGTTATGTAAATGACTGGCAGGTGTCCCCTGCCGAGAAATGGGATGTGAAAAAAATATGAAAAAAATGTTGAAACTAACTGCCTCACTCTTTGTTGTCTGCCATTCATCGGCGTTTGCCGCCGCCCCATACCCTCAATATGAGGCTTTGGTTGAAAAACATTCCGCTGCACAAAGGCTAGACAAGAATTTGGTTTGGGCAGTTATGGGACGTGAAAGTAGTGGTAACCGTTATGCCCTGTCTAACAAAGATGCGCGAGGCCTTTTGCAGGTTATTCCTGGGACGGCAGCACGGATGGGGGTCAATCCCAAGCTTTTGTACGACCCCGAGCAGAACATCATCGCAGGTACACGGTACCTGCGTTTTTTATGTAACCACTTCCCTGACAAATCCAGTCACGGCTGTAATCTTGACTTAGTGCTTGCCGGCTATAACGCCGGCGAAGGAGCAGTTCGTAGATATGGTGGTATTCCACCATATCGGGAAACCCAGCACTATGTGCGCAATGTCAAAGCACGTTACGCTCGCTTGAGCGGTAATCCTGAGATTTTGGCATCCGAGTCGCCCCGATCTTTCAAAGCCAAACCCATACCTGCCATTTCACATGCCGACAAGTCGTCTGAAAACACTGTCAAGGTGGTGGCGCAAACCTCCGTCAAGCGTTATGCGGATTGGGATGTTTTCCAAGAATTTTGAATTTTCTCTTGGGGTAATGCTTCCGGCTCTATGCCGGTTTTTTTATGTCTTTTTTATAAGGAAGTAGAAATGAATACTGTTCAATCAACTGCGTATTCTGATAAACGTTTGAATTGCTGGAAAAAGGTTTTTCTTGCATCCACTGTGTTACTGTTTGCTGTCGATGCCTACGCAGGAGGGGGAATGTCGAAATTAACAAATGAAGCCAACAGTTGGAAAACCGATGCCTATACATTCATCGGTGTCTGCGCAGTTCTGTTTATGCTTTGGGAAGGCTTACAGTTATGGAGTAAAAAGATCGACTGGATGGACTTCGCAGTTGCTTGTGGCAAAGTAATTGTAGTCGCATCAATCCCTACTTTGGTCGTGTACCTGTGGGGTATGGGCGGAGGTGCATAAAAGTAGGAGGATGTTATGAACAATAGATTTATGGAGGTGGATGACGAACTTCCCGGTTTTCATGCCTTAGAGCGGGAGGCGACATTTGCCGGTATGCCGCTTGTGCCGACAATCATGTCTTTCGCCATTCCACTTTTTATTACACTGCTTTTGCTCCCTTTTATACAGGAGCGCGCATTTTTGATCATGCTTTTTTCCCTGCCGCTTCTGCTCTTTATTTATACGCAGACACAGCAGGATGAAAAAGCATTACGCATTATCGGTCTATCTACGTTGAGTTTCCTACGTCGTAGAAATTACCGTCTGTTTGGAAAAACCAATACGATTTTGGGCAGCAAGTACGGAAGATGTATAGATGATTACCAACGACTTTTTGACAAAAATTTTGAATAGGCAGCGGGGGCAGGAAGACTGCCTTCCGCCGTATAAACGCCATATCAGCAAACATGTTGTGTTGATGGGCAACGACCGAGTCGCATTCACCCTCCGATTGGAAGGTGTCCATTTTGAGGGAGTGGAAGATTCAAGCATTGTGGTACAGTATCTCAATCTCAATCAAACCTTGTCATCAATCGGGAAAGACAAGGGCAGCCGTCTTGGCCTTTGGCTGACTCATCACCACAAAAAAATTGATTTTAATCGGGAATATGGGTTCAAAACACCGTTTACACGAACTTTTGCCCAAAAGTATATGGAAAAATTCCGGCGCACCGATTATTTTGAAAACATCTATTACCTGACCTGCGTATTGAAATATGAGGATATGGACGATGCGGTAGAAGAGGCGGAGGAGTTGATTGAAAAACTACTCGAGCATCTTCAGGAATATGATCCTTATGTTCTTGGCGTGTATGAGAACGAAAACGGCATTTTATTTTCCGAGTTCTACGAATTTATCGGAACATTGTCTAACGGCAAAGATGAACCTGTGCCGTTGGGGACATACGATGCCTACCGAACCATTCCATCAACCGACTTACATTTTGGAGCCGAGTTGCTGGAAATGCGTTGTGCAGATAAAACGCGGTATGCCACCCTGTATGATTTGAAGGAGTTCGGACAGACCAAGGCTAAGATTATGGTCAATACGCTTTCCCTGCCTTGCGAATTTATTTTCACGCAAAGTTTTACCTATATCCGACCTGCTTCGATGATGAAAAAAATCGACGACCAACTGGATAAATTCCAATCTGTTGACGATATGGCTGTTTCGCAGCATGAAGAACTTTTGGAGGCTAAAGGGCATTTAGCAGCCGGTGAACTGATGTTCGGAGATTATCATGGGGCATTGGTAGTTTTTGGGGATACACCAAAAAAAGCATATTCTAATGGCCAAACAGTATCCGCCCGCTTTCTGAGTTCGGGCGGTTTTCGTTTCGTACGTGCCGCCTTGTCGGCTGAATTTACGTTTTTCAGCCAGTTTCCCGGTACGAAGATCAAGCCTCGTCCATTTCCGAAAGCGACGACCAATATTGCCGCCTCATTTCCGATGTTCAACTATGAGCATGGTAAGAGCAGGGGAAATCCGTTGGGAGATGGTTCGGCAATTATGCCTTTGAAAACGGATGGTAATACACTGTACGACTTCAACTTTCATTACACTGATCCCAACGAGGTTGTGGCAAACGACGAATATCCGGCAGGACATACCCTGATTATGGGTAAAACCGGTTCGGGTAAAACCACACTTCAAGCTGCCTTATTGAGCTTTTTGGAGCGTTTCAACCCCTTCATCTTCGCAATGGACAAAGATAAGGGTATGGAGATTTTCATTCGCGCGATAGGTGGAACCTATTTCCCCATTAATGCGGGCGTTCCTACCGGATTGAATCCGTTCCAGTGGCCGGACTCACCGAAATTGAGAGACTTTCTGTACGATTTGGTCGGCTCTTGTGTCCGTCTGCCACACAGGGACAACACTGCTGAAGAGCAGAAACAGATTCAGTTGGCCGTAGATACCGTGATGAACTTGGACTTCAAACACCGTCGCATGGGCGCACTTCTGCACTCTATTCCTCCACTTGCGGAAGAAAACAGCCTGCATACGAGATTGGAAGTATGGTGCGGTAATGGGCGTTTCGCATGGTGCTTGGACAACCCTGAAAACCTGTTCAATCCTGATGAATTTTATCGGGTAGGTTTTGATTTGACCGATATTTTAAAACCGGAATATCGTCCAACCGAGCCAATTCTTGCTTGTATGTTTTATATGAAAAACATCATGCTGAAACGTGTAGCGGTAACCAGAAGTGTATTGGTTACAGTGGTGGAAGAATTTTGGCTGCCAGCCAAATATCCCACGACCCAAGAATTCATCATCGACGGTTTGAAAACTGACCGTAAACTGGGTGGTTTTTTAGCGTTGGTTACACAGTCGCCTAAAGATGCAATCAATTCCCCCATCTTCGACACGGTTGTAGAACAAACCGTAACCAAAATCCTTCTGCCCAATCCTGCTGCGGAATATAAAGGAAATTACCAACGCATCGGTCTAACAGAGAAAGAGTTTTTCGATATGAAAAAACTGGGAGAAAAAAGTCGGAAGTTTTTAGTGAAGCAAAACATGGGGAGCTCGATTGCCACGCTTAACCTTTCCGGCATGTCTGATGAAATCGCGGTATTGTCGGGAAACTCGGCAAACGTCCATATCATGTACGAAGCGATGAAACATTGCGGCAGTGACCATCCCGATGACTGGTTACCGGTGTTTCATCTGATGAGAAAGGGGAACGATGAATTAACGCGGGACAGTGCAGTATCAACCGCAATCTGACAAAAGGTCGTCTGAAATTTCAGACGACCTTTTTTCTGCCGCTTCACGCGGTTTTTTTATTTTTCCGAAAGGATTGACATGAAAATGACAAAATTGAAACAGATTCCTACGATTACAGCAGTATCAATCGGACTATTGATGGGGTATACCACACCTGCACCGGCTGGCGGGATCCCGGTTTTTGATGGGGCTTCAGTTGCTCAGGCAATCCAACAGGGTATTCAGATGAAAACCCAGATTGACAACCAACTTAAACAGCTTAAAGAACTCAAAGATCAGATCAAAGCTCTGACCGGAACCCGGAATTTGGGAGAATTTGCCAAAAATGCCGCTCTTGACAAAGTTCCTGATGAGTGGAAAGGAATATATGACAGCGTTAAATCTTTAGATACCAAAACGCTTACTGGCAAAGGCAGGTACAAATCGAGTAACTCGGTGGATGCTTTGATTGACAGTTATAAGACGGCTGCAAAAGCAGTGCAAGATTCAAGCGATCGTTTTAAAGTCATTGATCAGTTGGCACGCAAAATCAACGAAACTCAAGATGCAAAAGCGGCCGCCGATTTGCAGAACCGTATTTCAGTTGAACAGTCTCGAATTGCAACTACTCAAGTCATGCTGGATATGGCAATGAAAATGGCTGATCAGCAAGAAAAAATTCAAGCTGAACAACAGCGCACCATTATCAAATGTCAAATTAAGGCCAGTTCGAAAGCAGAACGCAAAGAATGCGGCTCAATTTCAATTTGATTGCTATGTGATTGCCTGCGCCGGCGTCTTGCCGGGAAAACGGCCGCCATGCTCAATTGCAGGGGCGGCCTTATTACGGAAAGAAAAGCATTATGTCCGAAAAATCAACATTTTTCGTCGATATGACACAGTTCATTACTACGCATATGGGCTCAAACCTGTATGAATCGGTCGGTAGTTTAATTGGCAATATCGCCCCTCTTTTTTCAATCATGTTTGGTATCTACCTGTTGATGGTAATGATGTCCTATTGGTCGGGCGGAGGTATCAACGATATGTTTGTCGATTTTATCAAACGTGTCCTTTTGTGTACCTTTTTAATTGGACTTGCCTTTAACGCATCAAAATACCATGAACTTGCGAACATAATTTATATCTTACCTGATGACTTGGCAAAATCATTCAGTAATACGGAATTTACCGGCGGTGCATTAGATAAAATTGTTGATGAGGTAACGGAAGTAACCAATAAGCTGGATGCACAGCAAATTGACTTAAGTTGGACGGAAATAGGTACAAAGCTGAAGTATATTATAGCAAGTTATCAGATTCAGTTTTTTATGGGTATTCTGCTGACAGTGATGTTTGCTTATTACATCTTGGCTAAAGTTGCTTTGGCTATGGTACTGACTATTGGTCCGATATTTATCGGCTTCGGCCTCTTTCCGGCTACACGCCAGTACGCAATGAACTGGATAGGTCAATGTCTGAATTATGTGTTCAATATTGTTCTGCTTTCCATTATCGGATCAATGATGCTGGCTTTCATCCGCGACTACCTCGATATTATGGGAGTTGAAGATATAGGTTCTGCGGGAGTTTTTGGTTTGATATTGCTGATGACGCTGATTGTTTTCGTTCTGTTGATTTGGATGACACCTCAAATTTCCTCTGCTCTGACGGGGGGCGGCGCAATACAGGGGTCGATGCGGACAATGTACAACATGGCGCGGAAAGGTCTATCCAAAGCAGAAAAGCCAGTTCGTTCAAGTACGAATGCCGCAGTCAACAAGTGGAAAAAATGGCGTGCCAAGGGAGGTGTGGAGTCCCAAAACTCATAACAGGAAAGGATGTGTGAATGAATCACAACGACATAAGGAAAGGCATTTTACAGGCTAAAATGATAGAAGATACCAGCGGGTTACTATTTGCTGAAGTACTGCTTGTACCTGTATTGTTGGCATTTACTGTTTGTCGCCTGGAATTTGTAAAACAGGCGGGGTGGTCTGATTTTGCATTATTTACTACCGGCTTCGGTACGCTTGCCCTGTTCTTGTGGTGTTACTTTCATGAAACGGCTCGTTTTTGGCTGGCGGTGTTTTTCAGTTGTATATGGGCGTATGCAGTATGGAAATTTGTGCATTTTATCGGAAATGACCGTCCTGCGTCCGACTACATTTCCATAGGAAGCTATTTGTCCACGCAGGCCATCCTCGCCATACCTTCAATCATTGTCTTTTTACTGACAATGTTGTTCCATTTCTGTGATTTCAAATGGATGGATGATGTATCGAATTAAATATAAATGACGAAAGGTTTATTATGTTACTTGTAAAAAAAACCAATATTATTTTGGCAAGCCTCTTATTGCTGGCAGGCTGTGCGGAATTGAACGACAGTTTGGCAAAGGTTAACAGTGCATTGAGCGGTCTTAACGGCAGTTTGTCTGGCAGCACTTCATCCGAAGGTAACAGGATTCCTGATAGGCAGACTCCTGTTTATGCTCTGAAAAATATGAAAATCATACCGACAGCTTCCGGTTTGGAACTTACGGGAGAAGCATATAATAAAATCAACAAGATGATTCGATTGACTCTATCGGTTCCAATTTATGACAAAGAGGGGTTTGCTTCCGGCTCTTTACGGGGAGAAGTCGTTATTTCAGCCAAAGAAAAAACACGTATCGAAATTCACAGTCTGCTCCCTGTTCCTGAAGGGGGAAGATACGACATTCAGAAATTCAAAGTTCAACAAGAGATTTTCTGAGCAATTCCACTTACCAAAACGCTTCCATTCGGAAGCGTTTTCTTTTTAGGAGATTTTTGTGAAAAAACTGATTCTTATCATATTGTCAGCAGCTTTGGTGGCAGCCTGCTCCCACGCCCCTAAGAAACCTTCTGGTACTCCCTTCCCCTTGAATCCCGCCTATCAGTCAGGCAAATAAGGAATTTTTAATATGAAGCTGTTTAGAAAAAAAGGCGTAACCCAGCCTGTCGAGAAAACAAAAAGTAAAACACCTTATCAAGAAGGTGAAGCCTTTATCCGTGCCGCCAAAGAATTTGAAAAATCCGAATCGGAAAGTATCAAAAAACGTGAGAAAGCAGCATGGATCGTGGCAGGTGGAGCAGGGTTGACTGCCATTGCCGCCTGTTTTGCCGTCGCCGCCATGCAACCGCTGGTACGGGTCGAACCTTATATTTTGCTGGTTGATACGGCTACTGGCAAAACAAATGTCGTTACTACATTGGACCATCAAACCCTTTCCAATGACAAGGAATTGAACAAATATTGGATAGGTCGGTATGTCATCAATCGGGAAGGATATGACTGGTACACGATTCAGACAACTTACGATACGGTAATCGCAATGAGCTCCCAAGATGAACAACAAAGGTTTTCTAAACCGTTCGAAGACAATTTGGGCCCAGATAAGGTTTTGGCCGATAAATACCGCGTAAAAGTTGAAGTGGAGTCTGTGTCATTTGTGGGTGAAACAGCCCAAGTTCGTTTTACTAAAACAAAAATACCGGTTAACCCTTCCTCTGCCGAACCAGCGGTGGTACAGCACCTGATCGCTACCGTAGCTTTCCACTACGGCAATCCTCCCTTGAAAGAAAATGAGCGTGCCTACAACCCTGTCGGTTTCTTGGTCGATTCTTACCAAGTTGAAGTGGAGAATACCCGATGACAAATAAAACTCTCTTGATGATCGGCATTGCAGCCGGTTTTTTTTCGTTTTCTGTTGATGCTGCATCCGTTCCCAAAGGCACTAAATACGACAGCCGTATTCAGTATGTTAATTACAATCCTGACGATGTGGTAGTCATTCGCTCCAAAATTGGCAATGCCGTATTGGTACAACTGGCTGAAGATGAGCGTATCTCAGGTGACAGTAAAGCCGTTGTTGCAGGCAATACCGGTGCGTGGAAGTTGACTGTATCCGGCAATAATATCCTGTTCAAACCGCAAACCGTATCGCCGGAAACCAACCTGTTGATTACATCAAACAAGCGTACTTATGCTTTTGATTTACGGATGGCGGGAAACCGTGCGCCAACATATATCTTGCGCTTCCGCTATCCGGAAGAGGCAGCCAAACAACGGTTGGCGGCGGAGCAAAAACGTAAGGAGGCCCGCGTACTGAACGATTTGTATCCCGACAAAAACCACGGCTTCCGCAATGTGGACTACTGGGCTTTCGGCTCCAAGCCTTTAGCACCATCCGCTATGTGGGATGACGGGCGTTTTACCTACTTGAAGTTTGATGACGGACGAGAAATGCCTACCGTGTTCAAAGTATCGCCTGATGGCACGGAATCAACAGTCAACAGCCATATGGACGGCGATACGCTGGTTGTGCACGGCACCTCTGCCCTTTATCACCTGCGTTTGGGTAAGAAGGTATTAGGTGTGGAAAACCGGAGTTATAACAGTAAAGGAACATTCAATTATCGCGGAACTACTACCCCAAGTGCAGTCCGCATGAAGAAAGGTACAGGAAAATGAACCTAGATTTGAAACAGATACAGGAAAAGCACGAAAATTCAGTGGAATCCGACGGTGGGATTTCCTATAACTCACCACAAAACGGCGATTTCCGCGAGCCGCAAAACTTAAAGTCGAGAGTTAACGAGCCTGAGTCTGAGCGCGGTATTCCTACTGATTTGAGCGTCCGTAAAATTTCCACCATGCAGAAAGTGGCAATTTTCGTCGTCGGATTATTCGCCGTAGGCTTAATATCAGCAGGTGTAATGCGCTACGGGGCCGGTTGGTTTGAAAAGAAACCGAAGACCGAAAAACAAACTTCTACGGAATCGGCAGGAAATTCCCGACATGATTTTACTAAAGGCCAAAAGGAAACTTTGGCAGCAGCCGAAGAAGAAGTTGAGATTGTCAAACCAGCCTCTGCAGAAGCAAAAACGGAAGATGCCGCCTCGGAAGATATTGAAAAATCGGCAGCAGTAGAAGCGAAAGTTGCGTCCGAACCTGAAGATTTGCGCCTGAGCAGTCCGTTGAATTTCAAAACTGACGGCTCGGACGGAGCGGCGGAAAATGTTTTGAATAATTCCGATATTGCTACGGCAACTGTTCAGAATGACACACAGTCAGACGTGGGCTTAGGTATTGGAACAGGGCAACAGGGATTGTCTGCACGTCTGAACAGCACCGCGTTTACCCCTACTTTTGCACGGCAACGTGGCAGTACGGATTTTCTGCTTGCGCGAGGTACAGGTATTCCTTGCGTCGTGATGACCCGTATCGTAACAACCTACCCCGGTGTTACGAAGTGCCAGGTATCGGAGGATGTATATTCTGCAAACGGTAAAGTTTTGCTGGTAGGAAAAGGCTCTGTTGTTCACGGAGAGCAGCAGTCCGCGCTGATGCAGGGGCAAGCAAGGGTATTTGTCGCCTGGTCGGGTTTGGAAACACCTGACGGAGTAACCGTCAATATCGACAGTCTTGGTGCTGACCCTCTTGGCGGTTCGGGACATCCGGCGAAGATAAACGGACATTTTTGGAAGCGGTTCGGCGGTGCCATCATGATCAGTATGATCGGAAACGTCGGAGATGGAATCAGCAACCGACAAAACCGAACATCTGGCAATAATAATCACATTTCATATGAGCGTACAAGTGATGCAGCTCAAGAAATAGCTACGGAAGCATTGCGCAACTCAATCAATATTCCGCCGACAGGTTACGTCAATCAAGGCGAGCGCATTATGGTTTATATTGTACGAGATGTTGATTTCTCCGGTGTTTACGAATTGGTCGAAACCAATTAAAAAACTGCCGCCCCGTTCGGGGCGGTTTACAGGTGCAATTATATATGAGTGATTTTGGAAATGACATTACAGCCCGTAACCTTTTGGATAAATTGGGTATTACGGAGAAACTCAACCGTCCGGGTGTTACCGAGGTTTTGATTAACCGCTGTGGAGAAATGTTTGATGAAGACGGCAATGGTTTCAACCGCTACGAAAACGACATTCTCACATTGGATAATCTGAAACAATTGGGAAACGCTCTATGCGTTTTTAACAGCAAGGCATTGAATGCCAAGAACCCTATCCATTCAGTAACACTCCCAGACGGAGAGCGCGGACATATCATGATGCCTCCTTCCTGTGAAGACGGAACAATGGTATTTGCTTTCAGGAAACCATCCGGCAGCCGTTTTGGCTTGGATGACTATATTGGAACAGGTCGTCTGAAAGGCTTCAAGGACGTATCAACATACGGTGTCTCAGATAACCGCCCCATTGTCGAAATTGAGATAAACAGTAAATATGTTCGGGACGTATGCGACAAAATGAAACTGCCACATGATGTGAAATTGGCAGACTGGCAGTACAAAATGCTTGATGCTAAAGCAAATGGCGATTTCTCAACCTTTTTCCAAGAAGCAATCAGCCGCAGGCTGAATATCTGCATGGTTGGGGGTACCGGTTCGGGAAAAACAACGTTCACCAAAACGCTGGCAGACATGATTGACTATAACGAAAGGCTGATCACAATCGAAGATACCCACGAATTGGATTTGCCGCGGCATGCCAACCATGCCCATTTATTTTACGGTGGGCACCTTACAGCCAAAATGATTATTGCCGCCTGTATGCGGCTGAAACCAGATCGAATCTTCCTAACAGAACTGCGTGGTGATGAAGCGTGGGACTATCTTTCCGCACTCAACACTGGTCATCCAGGTGGTCTGACTTCCGTCCATGCCAACGATGCTCGTTCCGCACATTCTAGGATTGCAAACTTAGTGATGGAATCCCCTATGGGTAAAAACATGGATCACAAATATGTCTTCAATGCCGTCCGATCCACCATTGACGTAATCTGCTATTTCGAAAAAACACGCATGACCGAACTCTACTTCGATCCTGTCGAAAAATACTATGCTATGCAAGGGCGTTTACAGTAATAGCAGGTCGACTGAAATAAGTTAAGGAGCAATGATGAAAATTCTAAAGGCAATCTTTCATGATCATAAGTATTTGAGGGGTTTATGGATAACTCTTTTCTGTTTATGTGCATTAGGTTATTCCATGAATATACCCAAGACCATGATGTATTTAGTACCTACTACCTGGTATAGCTTATATATTGTGACTTGGTTAATCTATATTTTGGTTAGAGTGGTATTGAGTACTTTCCGGGAAGTGTTGGATTTTGGGCTTGTTATGAATTTATTATATTCTTCTGCATTTTTCGTATTAAATCTCAATTTAGGTGTGACGTTGAATTATTACGGGCGAACTGAGTTTCAGATTTCCGATCCTTTTGGGATATTTTTTCTCATTTGCTGTATGGCGGTTAACCCTCTAACTCGAATGATTGGCATGGTTGTTGATTACATTGCTGCCAAAATTGAGCATAAATTCGCACCACCTCCACTTGGAATTGCCAAAATCAGCACTTCAGAGAAGTAGATCGGTGGGAACTAAGGGGGCGAAATAAATTGCCACATTTTTAATTTTAAAAAGGAAGGTCTTCGTAATGCCATACGTCAACAAAATCGAAATTATGGGCAACCTAGGGCGTAATCCAGAATTACGGTATATGCCCGATGGCCGGGCGGTTACGAACGTGTCGGTAGCCGTACAAAAAACGTGGAACGACCGTGAGACGCACGAACAGAAAGAACGCACCGAATGGTTTTCCGTCATATTGTACGGAGGGCAGGCAGAAACCGTATGCAGACTGATGGAAAAAGGTGACTGCCTGCAGGTATGGGGGGAAGTACAGTCACGGCAGGTTCAGGGGCGAGATGGCTCTGAAAAAACCGTGTTCGAAGTAATTGGCAAAGAGATGCAGATTATACGAACCAGCCCTCGTGAAAAGGTTTCCGGCGGTATTCACGACATGATGAAACCTTCCGTCGGACAGCCGGTTCAGAAATAACGACTGACACAACCACCTGCTACATACTGAGTTTTCTATGCCCGCCTTTTGGCGGGCTTTATTTTGGAGTATTTGTAATGAGAAAACCCGTAACCGATATTCTGCTATCCCTGCTACTAGCTATTACTACCATATGTGTCGGTCTGTATTTAGGAGCGGTGGTTTATACGAAATGGCTGGGACTTAAAACTGCTCCGTCGTTATCTTTGCTTTATGTCTATTGGCATCATTTCGACCGGTTACCGCAAGGCATGGTTTTTCCGTTGAAGGTTTCGACGACAGTTGCAGCCGCTATCCCTGTTGTCGGACTGATTATGTTACTGGTCTCGGTTCTGAGGGGAAAAAGAAAGGAATTGCACGGCTCTTCAAGGTTTGCGAGCGAACGCGAAATCAGGAAATCAGGGTTGTTGGACAACCCGTCAGCAAAGAAACGCAAAAAGGGAAAAGATGTGCCGGACCTGATTTTGGGCAAATACAAAGGGAAATATCTACGTTGGTCAAACGATGGCTTTCTCTACTTGGCTGCCCGTACCCGAAGCGGTAAAGGTATAGGTTTTGTTATACCCAATTGCCTGCACTACCGACACAGTATGGTGGTCAACGACATAAAGAAGGAAAACTTTCTGATTACCGCCGGCTTCCGCGCCAAACACGGGCAGAAGGTATTTTTCTTCAATCCGTCAGGAACGATGCCTTACCACACCGAAGAGCCTGACGCGCCGTTGATCAGTCATCGTTGGAATCCGCTGACTTATGTACGCCGCGATCCTGTTTATACCTATAAGGACGCACTATCCGTGGCGGCAATTTTTTATCCGCTTAAAAATGACGATAAGGACGGCTCGAATTTTTGGCAAGAAGCTGCACAGAAATTGTTCACAGGACTGCTGCTGTATTTGATTGAAACAGAGAAGGAACGTGATCTCAATCTAATGCAAAACATGACAACAATGACCAATCTTTTCCGACTTACCTCCCCCTCCAACGGTAAGACTTTGAAGGAATGGATAAATGACGAACTGGAATTGCGTGCTATTTCTTCTAAGGCAAGTCTTAGTAGGAACTGCGTATTCTTACTGAGGGATTTTCTCCAAAAAGCAGACAAAGAGGCGGCAAGCGTCTTATCAACAATGAATGCACCTTTGTCAATCTTTCTTGATCCTGCGGTAGAGGCTGCTACAAGTGGCGACGATTTCCGCTTAGATAGACTGCGCATGGAACCGACAACCATCTATTTGGGTGTTGCTCCCAACGAATTGAAAATATATAGCACGTTATTGAAACTGTTTTTCAGCCAGTTATGCGATGTCAATGTCCAGCAGGGTCTGCCGTCTGACAACCCCAAATTGAAATACCAGTGTCTGTTGCTATTAGACGAATTTACCGCGCTGGGAAATATCCCTGCCATCGAAAAAGGGGTGGGCTATCTGGCCGGTTACGGTATCCGCCCTATTCTCGTCTTTCAAACTCCTTCACAGGTGGAAGAAGTATATGGCAGTACGGCACGGCAGACGTTCTTCTCCAACTTTGCCATCCGTATGATTTTTGCACCTCGCGAACAAAACGATGCGGAAGAATTGAGTAAGTTGATCGGATTTTATACCTATAAGGCGAAAGGAACGTCCCGCTCTCGAGGTAAAAGCAGCAGTAGCGGAGTGAGTGTCAGTGATCAAAAACGTGCGGTCATGAACCCCGACGAGCTCAAGGTCATGCCGAATTCCGACTGCATCATCAGTATGGCAGGGATGCCCGCTATCTATGCAGAAAAGATTATCTATGATGAAGACCCTGCCCTCAAAGATCGTGCTTTCCTGCCTATCCCACATGTTCCCGAGTTGAATGTACATATTGAGGCAAAGAAACCGGTTGAGGTTTCTAAACCTGCATATGTTTCGCCGGAGGAGATGGAAAGTTTCAACTGGCGTGACGCAGTTAACGCTGAAGAACTGGCTCGTTCGGTACTGGAAGCGATTATTCCGGCCGGCAGCCCACCGGAATTTGTCGCGCAGATAGTTCCGGTGATTGCCCGCAACTGGGGCGAAGGCAGCCTGTCGGTTATTGCCGAGATTTTAAAAACCTCATCCGGCATCGAAATCAATCCGGAAGATTTGGAAGGGGCCACCTGATTTTTGAGGGGTGTATGTGAAAGCAAACGAAACCGTAAGACCGCTATTTCATAGTGGTCTTTGTTTTTTCATCAAGGAGTAAGAAATGGCAGATTATGACGAAATTCGGGCAGCCTTAAATCATATCGGAGCGGACGACCGAGATATGTGGATACGTATGGGGGCAGCCGTCAAAGACGAAATGGGTGAAGACGGTTTCCACCTGTGGGATGAATGGTCTCAGACAAGCGGCAATTACAACACCCGCGACGCAAAAGCGGCTTGGAAGTCGTTCAAAGCTGGACATATCAGTATCGGTACATTGTTTTATCATGCCCGGCAGAACGGCTGGCGGCCTGAAAAACCCTATGTTCCGCTTTCTGATGCCGAAAAAGCCCGGCGGCAGGCGGAATCCGAAGCAAAACGGCTTGAAGCAGAGCGGTTGCGGCAAGAAGGCTACGAACGTGTGAAGGGGACTGCGCAAAGAATATGGGCGCAGAGTGTGCCCGCCACATTGGCACACCCCTACCTTACTGCCAAAGGTATAACCGATCCCGCCGTAGTTTCAGGTATCCGCCAAAACGAATACAACGACAGCCTGAGACTGCAAATCCCTGTTTTCTACGACGGCCAACTATACAACCTGCAATCTATTGATCCCACCGGTGACAAGCGCTTTTTGAAAGACGGTCGAAAAGACGGCGGTTATACGGTGATTGGCGATGCGTCCAAAATTTCAAACGGCGTGGTAATCGCTGAAGGTTTCGCCACCGCCGCCAGTATCCATCAAGCTACTGGACAGCCTGTTATCGTAGCTTTCGATGCTGACAATATGGTCAAGGTGTCCGAAACACTGGCGCGAAATCTACCATCCGACACCAAAGTAACGATTGCGGTCGATAACGATGCGTCGGGAAAAGGTTTGCATTCTGCCCGGCAGGCGGCGGCCTTTTTCGGAGATCGTGCCGTGGCCATCGAACCGGAATTCAGTATGCAGCAGATTCAGAAGTTTCAACAGACGGCGGGAATGGATAAACAAGGCAGACCGAAACTGCCGAGCGACTACAACGACCTGCACCAGTTGGCGGGCATCGAAGCCGTCAGAAAGGCTTTGACAGAAGGTCGGAATCTGGCCGCTCCTGCGTCCGAGCATCGCATACAGCTTGATACAGATATGGAGCAGGCGATTGCCGACGAGATTGCTGAATGGCAGGCACGGCAGCAAGCAGCGGATCGTGGTCATACGGCAGAATCCTCGGACAGGTCGTCTGAAAGCCCTGCATCCGAACAGTCCGGCAAACAGAAGGAAGAAGAGATGATTCAGCAAACCGAAACATTGCAAGCTGTAACCTCAAGTCAGGCAGAAGTCAACGGCATCGAATACGCGGAAAAACGACGTGAGCGGACAACCGAACCTTATCAGCCGATTGAACCCGATCATCCGTACGGCATCGGCCGTACCGGCAGTCATTTCGGCGACGCTCCACCGTTGGAAACAGATGAGCACGGCAAGGCAAAATATTTTTATGAATCCGACTTTGCCAAGTATCAACTCGATGATGCCAGAACGGATATACGTTATGTCCGCACCTCACCCGAAGCCATACAGAAAGACTTGGATGCTGCGGGAGACATCAATTTTTATTACGGTATTACCGAAAGTGGGCGGACGGTCATGTTTACCAAGACTGAACAAGGTTGGCAGTCGCCGCAGCCCGGCAACCGTCCCGTCCCAGCTCAAGATAGAGCCGAGCCGCCTCCACAACGGGAATCGGATACCGAACCGCTGCGGGCTTTGCAAAATGAGGGTAGAAAAGCCGTTCTCGATCTGAACTACAATATCCCGCCGGACAGTATTGCCCACCGTTATATCGTTTCAGACGGTAAATATATGTCTGCCGAAAACGGCACGACCGTAATGTTTACCGACAAAGGCAACAAATTGAGCACGGCCCGTTCTGATGCGCAAACCGTCAATGATATGTTGGAAGTAGTCAAAGAAAAAGGCTGGGACAACATCAAACTGACGGGCAGCAAAGAATTTAAGCGTGCGATGTTTCTTGCAGCAGAAAGCCGGGGAATCCGTACCGCCGGCTACCGTCCGACCAAAGAAGATTTGGCTTATCTCGACCACCTGCGTGAGGAACGGGCATTGAACGGCGTGGAAGAACGGCACACGCGCGAACCGGATAAAACCGGTGAAAGCAATTCCCCATCCACTCACCATAACAAAAATCCTGATAGGTCATCTGAAAAGGCAGTGCCAACCCGCGAACAGTCATCCGTACCTGCCGAGGGCGAGCGTATCGTGACCGTAGGCAGTGCCCCCTATCTTCATAATGCCCAAAATAAGGAAAGCCCGTATATCGTACTGGAACGAAGTGGCAAAGAGCGCACGGTATGGGGCGTGGACATTCCTGACGCAATGGAACGCAGCGGCGCAGAAGTCGGCGACCGCATCCGGCTTCATTCGTTGGGCAGGCAGCCGGTAGAGGTGGAAGTACCGATTTACGACAAAGACGGCAAAGTTACCGGTATGGAAACAAAGGCTGCATACCGTAACATGTTTGACATGGAAATCGTACGCGAACAGGAAAAACAGAAAGAGCATGAAACCTCTGTCTCGCAACCTGACACCGCCGCCCTGTCGAAGGCAGACGAAATGCTGGCGCGGAGCAAAACACCTTCCGAGGCCACCATCAATACTTCCCATACCGCCGATACCCAAGCAGGCGTGCCGTTACAGGGTATAGGTCAGGATGAAATACCTGCCGAAGTGGCGGTACGCGCGGCCAAGATGAAATCTGACGCGCTGGATACCCGGCTGCAATCGTCCAAAGCCGTCTATATGACCAAGGCCGGAAAGCTGTCCAAAGCCAACAAATCCCACCTGCAATTCCACGAACGTAACGTTATGGATGCAATTCGGGGGGTGAAAGGAGATGCACGAAAACTGGCCTTGGCCAACTATTACGAACATACCGCCGAGAAAATGAAGGGGTCGAAGCTGGATTTACCCAAACCGGTTCAGATACCAAGCCCGCAGCATTCGTTGGGGCAGGTACGGCAACAGAACGACCGGGATCGGCAGCATGAGAAAGAGCAGGAAATGGAACAGGGTCGTTAATTTTCTCTTTCAACCATACGGTCTGAAACAGCATTGTTTCAGACCGTTTTTTTTTGGGAGTAAAACGATGGCAGATGAACTTCAACAACCGGGCAGAAGGGGAATTGTGAAATCTCAAGACAACATCGAGCGTGTGAGTAATGCCGACATTCCCGAGTTTTTGAAACCAATGATTGAGTCTGGCGAAATTACCCAATGGAGGGAATTCCCAAACCGCTTTTTTGTCAATGGCGTGGACAAAGCAAGAATTATTTGGCACACGAACGAACAGGAGTTCGGTTACGCCTACCTCAACGAACTACCAAGAGAGCAGTTTGAGAAATTCCGCGATACCTACAACCATATCTGTACACTGCACAGGGCAGAGAAAGAGCATCTGTACAGTGAGCAGGAGGGGGCATTGGAAAAAACAGGCGTTAAGGAAGTGCCCACTATCCGGGACGTGGTACCGTCATCTCCTGAAGAACGGCTACACGCCGCCAAACATCGTTACCTGATGCAGGATACTTTTTTGACGCAACCCGAGAGGCAGAAGCGGCAATTTAAAGAGTATCTGATGGAAAAAGCAATACACGACATGCTGCCCGATATGCAAGTAAAGGCGCGGGCTAATTTTTACGAGTCGCAGATTATTGAAACTGCCAAGGAGCAGGACAAGTTATCGGATAGTCTTGGTTTTGATCCGATACGGTGATTCTCCTTTTCTCTATTGAATTACACCCTTTAAGGCCGTCTGAACATCAGACGGCCTTATTTTTGAGTAATCGTATGAATAATGAAAATGGCAAAAGCAGCCCGATCAGGGTGTTCGGTCTATCCGAAAGTGAACAGTCATCATTGCGCGCGTTGGCTGTCATGCGATACGGCAAAGATAGTATTTCTCTACTGCTTAAGAAAACAGCACAATCTTTATTAGAACAAGCCGCAGAACCCGAACCAGTTTCACTGCCGCCGCCCAAAAGCAACAAGCGCATTACCGTCCGACTACCGGAAAAAGACCGTGCGTATTTGGAAGAGGCTGCTAAACGGCGTGGCGGCACGATCAACGATGCAATACGCGACATCATACAGACACATATCAGCCGCCATCCCATCCTCTCCGCCGTCGAGCTGGACGAATTACACCATTCAAATTACCAACTTTTGAGTATCGGGCGAAATCTCAACCAAATTGCCCACAAACTCAATGCGGGTGAACCTGTCTCTCTGACATCACAATACATCGCCGAACTGCGCGAAATCATCAACAACCACACCGAGCGCGTCGGGCGGGTACTGCATACCCAGCGAAGGCGTAAAAAATAAGGAGGCAGACTATGGCGACTAATCCCATAGACGACTGGTTTTTAGGTTATAAAACCCGTGCCGTCAAATCCAAAGACCGGGGCGGCTTGTATTTGGGTAACGGCCGCCGCTCGTCAAAACCGTTGAAATCCGGCAGTGGCCTAACCAACCTTAAGGCCGCCGCTCTCAAGCACCCCGAAGTAATGGTAAAAATACCTCGCCGCCTCAGTAGTAATTCAAAAGGGATTGCCGGAGTACGCGGTCATTTGGACTATGTATCACGCAACGGCAAGATACAGGTTGAAACCAATGACGGCGAACGCTTAAACGGTAAACGGGCGGTACGCGACTTGGTGGAGGATTGGAAACGACTGGGTATTGCCGAACACACCAAGCATAAAGAGGCATTGAACATCGTACTGTCAATGCCGCCAGGTACACCGCCGCAAGCCGTACTGGATGCCGCACGAAACTTCGCCGCCGAGCAATTTGAGGGACACAAATACGCCTTTGCACTGCATCACGAGTCGGACAAAGAGGGGGAGCCGCCGCATCCACACGTCCACCTGTGCGTACTGGTGCGTAATCAGTTCGGTGATCGGCTCAATCCGCGTAAAAACGACCTGTTCGAATGGCGTGTTCGCTTTGCCGAAAAACTCCGAGAAGAAGGTGTACAGTGCGCCGCCACTAGGCGACAGCATCGAGGAATAACGCAAAAACCGGAAAATAGCGTCTTTCGTGCCATAAAATCTCGCGGCCAAGTACCGAACCGCTACCGGCAACAGGCTGAAGAACTGATTGAAGCCGTCAAACACAACGAACGACCGACGCATCAGTCTTGGAAGAAAATAATGCACACCCGCGGACTGATAGTGGATGAGTACGGCAAAATAGCCAAAGAGCTGTACAAAATGGGGCATAAGACCGAAGCACGAATCATCAGCCGGTTGGCCAAAGAAACCGCCGCTCAGCCGCGTGATACTAAGGCTCAGCAACAGTTTGATACAGCCCTCAACAACGGCATGACTGCTGAAAAACTGACCCAAAACCTGAAGCATCAACTTGATGAAAGCGAGCAATTCAGCAATCTGGCACGAAAATTGTCGGAAAGCGGACATAGAGCGGAAGCGAAGCTTATGCAGGATATTGCCGTTGCGGCAGCCGGTCGATCCATTGTCGGAGAAACATCAGTGGAACGCAGCAATACCCAATCGGCAGAAAAACCGTCCCTGCATCATGAACACGGGGATGACGGATTGACACGGTAGTTTTGAATCCGTACATACGACAAACCATATTTGCAGAAACCAATACGGCAACGACAACCCGGCCGCAGCACTGGAAACGGTGCTGCGGCCGGGCTTTTTTGTTTATAGGAAATACACACCTCACTTGCTATCAATTTACAAAAATGATAGCATTTGACAGTATTCAAACAACCTCGAAAGGAACGGATATGCCTTCCATTACAGTCAGAAACCTATCCGAAGAGACCCATCGAGCCCTTAAAGCACGCGCATTAGCCGCCGGTCGGAGTACGGAAGCCGAAATACGGCTGATACTGGATCAAGCTGCACGTCCCAAACAACGCATCCGTCTTGGTTCACTGTTATCTGATATCGGCCGGGAAGCAGGAGGCGTGGATTTGGACATAGAACGGCAAGAGCAAACTGAGGTACGGTTCTAATGATTCTGCTGGACACCAATATCATTTCTGAACCGCTCCGTCCCAAACCTGATTCTGCCGTCATCGCTTGGTTGGACAGACAACCGGTGGAAACACTATATCTTTCCAGCATTACCGTGGCGGAACTGCGTTTTGGCATCGCCATCCTTCCTGAAGGTGGAAAAAAACGGCTGTTGTTGAAAAAACTGGAAGAAACAGTATTACCTGTATTTTCAGACCGTATTTTGGATTTTGACATCGAAGCTGCCGTTGCGTATGCCGAAGTCCGTGCAACAGCGCGGGCAGCAGGATTCACTGTTGCGGCGGCAGATGGCTATATTGCGGCCATAGCGCGTTACCACCATATGACGGTAGCTACCCGAGATACGACTCCGTTTACCGCAGCCGGATTAAAAGTCATCAACCCGTTTCTAGGTGGTAAATAAATAGTCCATACCAAACAACAGTCTCTCTCAACCAACTGATAAACAAAAAAAGCCCTGCGGCCGTACAAATTTCTTGTACGGCCGCAGGGCTTTTTTTGTTTTTTGATGAGTCAAACTGTGCAAATCATATTGTCTGTTGGCCAAATAGAATGGACAATTTGGTTGTGGACAATTTAAGTCCTGATTATTTTAAATTAGCCAATTTCAAAGGTATTTATTTGATGGGTAATTAGAGCATACCCAAAATAACCAGGAGCAACATTTATGATTACAGATGGCATGAAGACTTTAATTGGAAAAAAATATTACCAACTCTCCCGTGATGAGAAACTTATTGTTTCAGATATATTTAAAACAGGGAGAAAACACGGTTTCAAATTGATTGTCAATTTACCGTCGGATGCAGATGAAGACCTCAAAAAATCGTTACAGAATGGCGTTTGGGGTATTCGTGAGATGGAACATAAAGACGCGATTGGTCTCGTTGTTCAAGTAGAAAAAACATGAAAGCAGCGAGAATCTACCAACGTGTCAGTACCGAAGAACAAAATCTCGAGCGACAAAACGCCCAAATTGAACAAGCTAAAGCTGAAGGTTACTACATTGCGGGTGTCTATAAAGAAAAGGCCTCCGGTGTCCGTGCTGATCGACCTGTGCTGAATCAACTGATTGCAGACTTGCAAGAAGGCGATGTGATCATCACCGAACATATCGACCGCATCAGCCGTTTGCCTTTGGCAGAAGCGGAAAAACTGGTCGCCCGCATCCGCGAAAAAGGTGCGTTCCTGTCCATTCCCGGCATTATCGACCTGAGCCAAATCCAAACCGATTCCGAAATTGCCAAAATTGTTTTGGACAGCATACAAACCATGCTGCTCAAAATTGCCCTACAAACGGCCAGAGACGACTATGAACAACGGCGTAACCGTCAAGCCGCCGGCATTGCTGAGGCAAAAAAACAGGGACTTTACAAAGGCCGTCAGGCAAATATCCAAAAGCATAAACTGATTGTCAGCCTACGCCAAAACCATACCCTTCAAGAAACGGCCGCTCTAGCCGGATGCAGCGTATCGTTAGTCAAAGTGGTAATGCGGCAACACAAACAATCTCAAATCCCAAAAGAGGAATGAAAATTGGCTACCCTATTCGGAGGTGCGCTCAGAAAGTTAATTCTCTTGGCATTACTAACAACCTTAATTATTGTGTAAGTTTAGCTATCAACTCTACCCATTTTTTTAATGGCATATCTGTATGGCTTTTGAGATTTATATCAGCCTCCCAGCGTTGAAATGCTGATATATTTACCTCTAACAGATCGGCGGTAGCCTGTTGCGTCAGGTCGTATTTTTGGCGTAACGCCTTTAAATTTGCGGGGGTGTATCCCAGTTCGGGGTTATCAATCATGCTTGTTCCTAAAAAATCGGTTGAAACTTAGTAGTTTCAACCGATTTTTATTATTTATATGGTGATTTATATAATCTTAAATCAAATGCCGCTTGCTCCTCTAGGTTTGCGGGGCGTGCAAAATTAAAATCATCAGGGTTGTCGATTTTGTCCATAAGCTCGGCCACTTTTTTGCTGTTGGTTGGAAACTCGCGTCGTTGTACTATCAGCCCAATTGCCTGCATAGGGTTGTATATTGCGTATCTTTCTACATTTGATGGTATTTTTGCCTTTTCACCGTAAATGACAATCAGCAAATCCGCCATAATTTCAAGGGCTTTAATTCGTTTAGCCTTATCGGTTGGCTCGGTATCTCCTGTTAGGTGGGGAGGGATGTGTGCTAATACCTCCGGTGGTGCTACTATGGCCGCACCTGTTGATGTAGCTAGATTGGCTAAAATCTTTGTTGCTTCTGTTGCGGCTGCAAGCGGGGTTAACCCACACTTAACTCCGCGTTTAGTTGCTTGGTCTGAAAACAGGTCATAAATATAGCCTTCGCCGCGTTTTTCGATGGTTAATGTTGCTTTCATTTTTTCGCTCCTGTTGGTTTGCCGACACTGCCCGTCGGTATGGGCTGCCACCCCAAAGGGTGGCGGATTAATCAATAAAAAGAATCTTGCAGGACTAAATCAGTGCTGCCGTCCCAGTCGCTGATCGCAATGCAGCGCCCGTCTTTCGGGGTGTGAAATGTATTAGGATAGTAAAAGTGGATTTTTTTGATTCCCCAGCCGTCTTTATATTTGACAGCTTTAAATTCGGGTTGGCTATATTCGCCGTGGGCAAGGTAATAAGTGCCTTTAGGATAAAAGTTGCCGTTTGACATTTCTTCCAAATGTTCGATATTTCTCAAAAATTCAACGGCTTCTTTTTTTGTTTTGAATACTAAGTTTGACATTTTTTAATCCTTTACTTGGTTAATAAGTCCGAACCTCGCCCCGATTCGGTGGGGTGGCAGACATTGCTGTCTGTCCATGTGTGTATATTACCGCGATTTTCGCGGTAATGCAATATCTATTATGTTGATTTTTCAAATTTTAATAAGATCATCAGATTTCAGGCTATACCTTTGTTTATTGTGTGAGCCTCCCTCAGTGTTACGTTGACAAACTGGTCTTTATTAAGAATGTTTAACTAAGGAGAATGTAATTTCAAATGAACTCTATTTTGGGGTAAAATGATTTTGTTACAAAATCAAATAAGGGAAATATATGGTCGAATTGCCTAAAAAACGTGGTGGGCGTAGGGAAGGAGCTGGGCGAAAAAGCAAGAACGGTGAAGCGACGACAGTAAAGCGTATTCCTGTTTCTTTAATACCCGCTGTTGATGCCATGATTGCCTCTTCTACCCTGCCACCGGACAGTCTGATTCCAATAAGTCGGACAAATCTGAAGGTTCCGGTTGCCTTAGAAAAAGTACCGGCCGGATTTCCGTCACCTGCGGAGCCGTATGTTGCTGACTATCTCGATTTTAACGAGTACCTTATCACAAACCCGTCTGCCACTTTCGCCGCACGTTCTGGCGGATATTCCATGCTTGATGCGGGTATCGGTAAAGACGATATTATGATCATTGACCGCTCTAAAACGCCGAAGCACGGCGATATTGTGATGGCGGATTTAGGTAACGAGTTTACGATCAAACGGCTATACAAAGTTCCCGGTCGTAAGCCTGAGCTGCACTCTGAAAATGCTTCCGGCGAGTACCCTGATTTTGTACCGACCGATGGAGATACATGGTCGGTTGTAGGAGTCGTGACTTTCGTCATCAAAGACGTGCGTCAGGGGGGCTGACATGTACGCACTGATAGATGGCAACAGCTTTTACTGTTCCTGTGAGCGGGTATTCCGGCCGGACTTGAAGAACGTCCCTGTCGTCGTCCTGTCAAACAACGACGGTTGTGTGGTCGCTCGCTCTGCTGAAGCAAAGGCTCTCGGCATCAAGATGGGCGAGCCGTATTTCAAAGTAAGGCATTTAGTAACACAAGGCCGTCTGAAAGCCTTTTCCAGTAACTACGAACTCTATGCCGACCTGTCCCGCAGAATGATGGAAACCATCGCCGGTTGTGTCCCTGCGGTTGAAGTCTATTCGATAGACGAATGTTTCGCTAGTATGGACGGTATCCAAAACCTCGCCGAACTCGGCGGTCAAATAAGACATCGCGTATTGCAGTGGGTCGGTATTCCAACCTGCGTCGGCATTGCACCGACCAAGACGCTGGCCAAGTTTTGCAACCATCTTGCCAAACGTTACCCTGATCACTTTGGAGGAGTGGTGGTTTGGTCAGATTGGAATGAGTCTGTCCGCCTTCGTGCCTTGCGTAGCCAGGGTGTTGATGAGATTTGGGGAATCGGAGGGCGAACGGCGACCAAACTGGCAGCACAAGGAATTTATACCGCGTTGGACTTCGTTCGTGCAGATACTGTTACCCTACGCCAGCGATACGGCGTGACGGTCGAACGGACGCAGCGTGAGATGCAGGGCATTGCCTGTGATGGTTTGCACTCCGAGCCGCAAACAAGGCAGAATCTTGTCCGCAGCCGCAGTTTCGGAACTTGTATCGAAACGCCGGAGGCGTTGCAGGCCGCGATTACACATCACATCAGCTCGGGGGCGGAAGCCTTGCGTCGTGACGGACTGACGGCTTCTGCCGTTACCGTATTCCTACACACGGATTTTTTTCGGGAAGAAGCCCCTCAATACCATAAGAGCCTGAGCCGTAATTTGACCGTGCCGACAGCCGATACCGTTCTGCTGAACCGGGAGGCGCAAAATCTGTTGGCGACCGTTTACCGAGGCGGCTACCTCTATAAAAAATGCGGGATTGAATTGGGTGGGCTGAAGCCAGCCGGACAGGTACAGGCTGACCTTTGGCAGCCCGAAAGTACCAATCCGGTCATGGAGGCATGGGATAAAATCAATCGTCGGTACGGTAGAGGCCGTCTGAAACTTGCGTCAGAACTATTGGCCAACAACTGGGAGATGAATAGGGACAGATTGAGTCAGTGCTATACCACACGTTTTGTTGATTTACTCATAGTTTGACAGAGGATTGTCCCCATGACCTTATCAAATTAAGATGGGCAGTGGCATATGGAAATTTCAAATGAAGTGTTACGGCATATTTCATTTATTCGGTAAATTTCCTGCCATGCCTTATACAATAAAATGTTCCGCACAATTGGGGTGGCTTTCAATATCCGGTATCGGTAAAAATAAATTTTTTGGCGGTTACACCAAATCCTCAAAAGCTCGTCTTCGTCATTAATCACGATATGCTTCAGAATCAGTCCTTTTGAACCCACAGGAAGCAGGTAACGTGGATCAGGGTTATCAAAGTGCCGTCCTGACCCGTTAAAGTCATAAAGGATGTTTGGCTTCATCCCCGCAATATCATGGGTATCTCGTGGTTCAGAAATCTCCCCTTTCCATTCAAAGCACAATGTCGCTGATCGGTTTCCAAGCTCGTGTACCGGGACTTCGCCAAACGTACCCAAAAAATTCATCCCACCATCGTACTCCGTAATTTTAAATGGAGTATCAAACCTGCGGTTTGCTATTAACATATCAAACAACCTATCAATGTGTTCACGCCGTAGTAAAAGCATTAGTTTTCCTTATGTGTTATTTTCCATCCCTGCCCACGTCAAACACCACTCAAAATCGACAAAGGCAGATATTTTGTCTAAATAGCTCCAGTTTAAGAGCTGTCAGCTACTAGATTGAATAGTACTAATTTTTCATAAATAAAAAAGCCCGCCGTAGGGGGCAAGAGAAAAATAGGCGTGGCAATTTTGCAGGCTGCCGAAGGTGCCGGAAAAGTTGCCTAAGTCTGTTTTTCTCTTGGGGGCGTGGGGACGTTTCTGCCGAACCTTGAGAGGCGGTAACGGGGCTGCGGCGGGCGTTTTTTTCCGTTAAGTTCCCTTCGGCATATAGAGGTCGTCTGAAATCGCCGTTTCAGACGACCTCTATATCTTAGTCATTGTAAATAACCTGCTCTATCGTCCACTATGTATGCGGATAATTAGCCTTGAAATCTTAAATTTTCCATTGATAATCTTCATCATCAATTCCTGTACCATAGATAAATTTTTATCTGAACCTATAAAATGTGTTGCCCTATTACAACTTTTTCTAATGCTTGCTTCAATTTCAGAAACATTATCCAACATCAAAAACTTAATTAGGGCTTGGGTATCCAGCTTTTCTTTAAAACAAAACTAACTGTTCTTCCAATGTCAACAAGGGGGCGGTTATCTTCGTTTCGTCTTGACTGTGCTGTTTTGCGTCAAAAGCGGCTATTTTGTCGGCTTCAATTTCGGCTTTCATAAAGTCTTCAAAACCGCCACGCAACCAATGCACCGTCCGCCATGCCGTATGAAATTCGTTTTTTAAACTGTCTCCATGTATGATTTTTGCGGGGATACCGTAAAAATGGCATTGCACAAAACACATCCACACACACAAAACATCTATATCCACCGCAACCGCTGCCATATGTAAAGTCGGAACTTTTCCGCTATCGGCGATATGTTCCGCAAAGGCAAGCAGATTCGCACCGCTGCCGCAACATGGTTCAAGTAAGGAAACAAATCTTTGTTTCTCCAGTTTCTCCGCTGCATCGATTCCCGTCAGTCTTGCCATCACTCTTGATACAGCCATCGGCGTAAAATACTGCCCGTTACGCTCGTTTGACGCGCCCAAGTCCATATAAAGCTCACCCAAAAAATCTTCATAGCTTCCGACGTTCACCGCTCTAATGCAGCCCGAAGCCAAAACGCCCAACAGCTCAGGAAAAATTTTAAAAGCCTCTTCTTTATATTCTCGCCGGATAGTGTGGTATCGCTCCTCGCGTATTTCCCAATCATCATCCCGCATATAACTATTAAAAATCGCAAGGGCTGCCAGCTCTACGAAATCACGAAAAACATCAGACGGTTTATACGTCGCACCGAATGAATAAATGAGTTTTTTCAGCTCTTTAACCGTGTTATCCATTTTTTGCTCCCGAAGGTTTCAGACGACCTTTGCCGCCCGAAACCGTTTAGCCATTACCACCAACTGTCATAGAAAACTGCTCGCCCCTCAGCTATCGCTAACCGCGCATTCGCTATAAAGGTTTTGGTTTCTGTAATGTCTTCGGGATAAATTTGCGAATCTCCAAAGAAAAAGCCCGGCGTGTATTCTAGTTTTTCATCATTTAAATCAGCTTCCAGCCGTTCCAAATCTTCGAGTTCTAGTCGTACAGTGCAACAATTAAATACATCGGCTTTGCCGCCTTTCTGCCGATATAGTTTTTCCATCCAGCCATGTAGATGGTTAAATTTCCGCCAGTACGCAAATTGATTCAGTTCTGCTTCATCGCGTTCATCTTCACTCACATTCACATCGGTTTGACGGTCGCCGACAAACTCGGCATTCATGGTGTAGCCGTACATATCAAGTCCCATTTGATAATCCTTTCATAAATGTTCATTCATAAATAAACAACCATCGGGGGCAGCGGCCGCCGTGTTGTGATGTCGTAAAAAATTTCAAAGCGCAAAAAGTCCAGACTGGCTTTGTGCGGCTTTCATCTTTGTCCGGTGCGCCCTCTGCGGCGTGGTGGAAAAGGTGGAAGACGTGCAAAGACACTTGTCTTGGTCTGGACTTTTTGCGCTTTGAAATTTAGACATCAACCAACAACACGGCGGCCGCTGCCCCCGATGGTTGTTTCAAACCTTCAGCCGCTCTGCGGCGTTTCCGCCCTTTTGGGCGGAATTGAAAAAACGCTTTAGGGCGTTTTTTGGCACTCGTTGCCTATCCTGCGTATTGTTTTGATTTGCTGTTTATATGGGATATAGGCGTTACTTTGAGGAGGTGATACGCATGGACTTGGATATGTGTGAATATACTGAAGTATGGAAATGTATTTATTTGATTATTTGACATACTAATTATATAAATAATGATTATTTATAATTTATTTAGTATTTTTAGGATTAAGAATGTTGATTTTTGGAATAAATATGTATATATTGACACTTATATATGAATATAAGTGAATAGATACGCATATGAGCGATTTAGAAGACTTCGTGAAGAACAATGCTCCGTCAGGCAAAAAATCCAAACTTGATGCCTTTGCCGGAGAGATTTTCACATTGAAAAACTTGGGTTACTCAGAAAAAGATATTCTGAGATTCCTGCTTGAAAAAAAGGGAATAAAAGTAAGCCAGCCAACTTTGAACAGGTTTATCCGTAGTCAAATCGGGAAAACTATCATCACATCCGAAACAAATCATCAACCTATTAATGATTCCGTACAAGTCAGAAACAGACAGGTCAGTACCGTTACTCCGACAGTTCCTGCCCCTCAAAAAACTAACTCTGAAAAATCGCAACGACCAATCATTGGCAAGTTTGACCCGAACAGTGAAATTGACGTTAATGAACTGATGTAAAAAAGCCGTCCGATTAATTCAGACGGCTTTTCACAAGCAGAGATGTACGCAGAAATCAATACATCAAACAATCCAGATACTCCACTACCGCCGTTAGGTGACCTCGGTTTTCTATGGGCAGTTTCACGGCTGCGGGTTCAGTTTCGTATTTGATGTCATGGTTGCTGCGGCTTTAGAGTGCTACAAGGATTTTTCCACAAAAACTGTACATATCCCCTCCTCAAAAACACCCATATCCGCCCAAACGCCAATATCCATCTGCATCATACAAAATTGCACAAAAAACAATCAGGCGGCCGCCTGTAATATTTTTTGATAGTGGTCTGTGATCGTGGTCTTTGTATAAAGGCCGTCCTATACGGACAAAGTTCTCTGTCCTCAAAAGCCAATGTTCTTTGTTCAATATGTACAAACACAGTATTTTCAATTACTTATTTTAGCAAAAATAGCGGATTTTTATCATCTGATTTGGGTAAAAATAGGAAGGCGGTACGGAAAAACAGGTGGGTATCTCCCAATCTGCGCCAAAAAACAGGAAAAAAAGCCTTTCAGACGACCTTTCCGGCTTCAAAGGGCGCAAAAAAAGCTGCCAGAGCAGCGTTTGGGCGTGGCGGTGCCAACAGTCTGATGATTACTGTTTTTTCCTAAAGAGGTTTTTGAGATTTTGACGATCAGGATTGTCGGGATTCCGCTGTCCACCTGTATCAGGGGGCGGATGGGCGGATTGTTTAATTTGCTCATCATATTCAGCTAGCGCTTTGCGCGTAGCTGCCTCGGACGTCTGAGGTGTTGGGGTGGGGGAACGTTCGGAGGCGTAGAAGCCTGCCCAGCCGTTCAGAATAGCTTTCCGCATGGCCGCTTCGAGGTCGTAGTTTTTGTTTTTGAGGTCTTTGAGCTGGTTGAGCAGGATTTTTTTCTGCTTCAAGTTGACAGGTTTGCCTTTTTCGGCACGCATTTTGAGAAAGTCGTTCCAAAGATCGAGATTAACCCATTTTTCAAGGCGGAAATTGTCGATGTCGAGATGGTAGCGGCTGTCAAACTGCGGTAATGGCTCGCCTTTAACTAGATAGCAAAGCTCCAATAACCGCTCTTTGTTGAGCTGCCAGTGCATTCTGCCATGTACGCCTGCGCGTCGGCATTGGATCACGCCTTTGCCCAATAAAAACTTTCTCGCTTTCTCGTACCCACGTCGCGTCAGTCCGAACTCGTCAAATAACTGGGTAGCCGTCTTGTATATCCAGCCCTGACGTTTCGGCTCTTTGTCAGCTACATCGCTCCACCAAAACAGTCCCGACAATAATGTCGCTGCCTGAATATTGGAGCCGCACAAAAGCCCGAACTCGCGGTAAACCACGAAGTCCGTTGTGATGTGATGACGAAGGTCGGCTGTGAGCATAGGATTTATTTTGCTCTTTTGTTATAAAGCGAGGGGTTAACTTTCAATTTTCCCTTTGTTATCTTTTCAACCTTATATGCTTGCTTTTCAGGAATGATATCTTTCCACTGAGTAACTGCTGAGGGGCTAACATCCAAATGTTGAGCAGTGGCACTTTTTGAACCGAAATATTCCAGTACATCAACTTTAAACATAATTTTTACCTGTCATTTTAAGTATTCTTAAATTATAAGTGTGAAGAAAACTTAAAGCAAGATGAGTTAAGATTACTTAAATCAATTTCGCAAACAGGTTTGAACCGTGGAAACTTCAATTGGACAAAGAATTCGGCATAAACGAAAGGAGTTCGGTTGGACTCAACAAGAGCTTGCAAAGAAGCTCAAAGATGTCTCGCATGTAGCTATTTCTCAATGGGAGTCGAACACAACCAAGCCTAATGCTGAAAATTTATATGAACTATCTCAGATTCTTGGGTGTGACTTCGGCTGGCTTTTAAAGGGAGAAGGCGAAAATACAAATGTCTTATTTTTAGCTGATCCGGAAAATAAAAAAATTCCAATTTTGGAAATTACTCAACTCGAACATTGGCATATCGGTATAGACATACCAACCCCAATAGAAAGAGAGTACCTTATGAGTAATATCCATAAACCCAGCAAATGTTTTGCTTTGAAAGTTCTGGATGATTCCATGAAACCTGATTTTATAGAGGGAGATATGATTGTAATTGACTCAGAACAGAAGCCAGCACCTGGAGAGTTTGTAGTGGCTCGAGTTGATAAAGACATTTTATTTAGAAAGTATCAAGTTGAGAGCTCCGTGAATGGAGAGGCAGAATATTTCTCTCTTACCCCACTTAATCAGGATTTTCCCCCATTCTCATCTTCTCGGCACTCAATTGAACTTCTTGGCACAATGGTAGAACATCGGATTTTTAGAAGGAAAAGATAATTTCCTGATTCACCCAAGATAAAAGGTCGCCTGTGAAAACAGGCGGTCTTTTTTTATCCATACAAAGCAATAACTTACAGCAATGCAACTAAAAAAATTAAGAAATCTTAAAATTTAGCTTGCTTAATAATTTAAGATAACTTAAAATTAACCCAGTCACAGATTTAAGCTCTTTAAAAATTTGTAATCAAGCAACCGGCCTTCGGAGTTTTTTCGGAGTATAAACCCCGAAAAAACAGGCGTAGAAAAGGCGATCGAGCCTTTGGGTAAGAACAAACGGTTGCTGGCAGCTTTCAACCTGCCAAAAAAAAATGCCGCGCATCCGGGTAGCCTGATGAGAGGGTCCGGTAACAGGCGGCAAGTTGGACGTATTTTTTAATCGGGACGTAATCCCGATGCAGCAGCGATAATCTGCGGACAAGCTGCAAAATACATTTTGGTTTTTCTTTTCGCCCGCCGTGAGCGGGTATTTATCGGATAAATCCGATAGGGCATAGGCCCAAATGTTCTGACGGCTCTACCCGTCTTTAAACATGTATCCAAATCCAAGCCCACTTCTTGCACAAGTGGGTTTCCGTTTGGGTTCATCCGAAATAATAATAAAGTTTATTATTTCAGATAGTT
>FLSF01002092.1_pt1 | contig 35032 bp, 30 predicted proteins | sample 1550431 | NCBI WGS metagenome assembly FLSF01 (sample SAMEA4031754, study PRJEB14383) | metagenome | biome: human; feature: oral; material: saliva | place: Philippines | collected 2014 | reverse complement strand
GGCCTTTACGGCCTATCGGGAATCGGTCCGCTCGGCCAATCTGCGTGCGGCGCATGCCGCGCTGCTGGAAAATGCGCGCTTTATGGAGCAGTTCTATGCGAAAAAGGGCAGCTTTAAGCTGACGTCGACGAAGTGGCCGGAATTACCGGTGAAGGAGGCGGGCGGTTTCTGTATCAGGATGAGCGGCCAGGCTAAGGGTATCCTGGAGGGTAAGTTTACCTTGAAGGCGGTGGCGCTGGACAGGGAGGCGGAGCCGAGGGTGCTGCGCTTGAACGAGTCGCTGACGGCGGTGGTGTGCGGGAAGATGAAGGGGAAGGGTAGTTGTGCGGACGGCGAGGAGATATTTAGGGGTAATGATGCGGAGTGTAAGCCTTTTATGGGGTGACAATAGGGTGGAATGGATAAAGGAGAAGAAAAAGGACGTGCGCGGGCACGCCCTAGAAAGGGGAGTTTAATTGTTCCTGCCAACACAACCAACCTCAGTTAGCTAAGGAAGGAGATGAAATATTTAGTCTTGTCAGATTGGCACACTATCAATTTTCAGGCGGCCCTTTGTTATAATCCTCTCTTTACCTGAACATAAAACAGGCCGTCTTATGGAAGTCATCCAATATCCCAATTCTCCGTTTAAACTTCATCAGCCATTTCCTCCAGCCGGCGACCAGCCTACCGCCATTGCCGGCCTGCTCGAAGGGCTTTCAGACGGCCTGGCCTATCAAACCCTGCTCGGCGTAACCGGTTCGGGCAAAACCTACACCATGGCGAACGTCATCGCCCAAAGCGGCCGCCCCGCCATCATCATGGCGCACAACAAAACCCTTGCCGCCCAGCTCTACGCCGAAATGCGCGAGTTTTTCCCCGAAAACGCGGTGGAATATTTCGTCTCCTACTACGACTACTACCAGCCCGAAGCCTATGTGCCCAGCCGCGATTTGTTCATTGAAAAAGACAGCGCGATCAACGAACACATCGAGCAGATGCGCCTTTCTGCCACCAAAAACCTGATGACGCGCGACGACGTGATTATCGTCGCCACCGTGTCCGCCATTTACGGTATCGGCGACCCGACCGAATATCAACAAATGGTGTTGTCCGTCAAAGAAGGCGACACCATCGAGCAGCGCGACATCATCGCCACGCTCGTTTCCATGCAGTACGAACGCGGCGATTTGGACTTCAAACGCGGCAGCTTCCGCGTGCGCGGCGACATGATTGACGTGTACCCCGCCGAAAGCTCCGAAAACGCCCTGCGCATCAGCCTGTTTGACGACGAAATCGACCGCCTCGATATGTTCGACCCGCTTTCAGGCAGCCTGCACCAGCGCGTCGGCCGCTACACCGTCTTCCCGTCCAGCCACTACGTTACTCCCCGCGACACCGTATTGCGCGCCTGCGAGTCCATCAAAGAAGAACTGCGCGAACGCATCGAATTTTTCGCTCGCGAACAACGCCCTGTCGAACAACAACGCATCGAACAGCGCACCCGCTTCGACCTCGAAATGCTCTACGAAATGGGCTTCTGCAAAGGCATCGAAAACTACTCCCGCCACTTCTCCGGCAAAAAAGAAGGCGAACCGCCGCCCACGCTGATGGACTACCTGCCCGACAACGCCATCATGTTCATCGACGAAAGCCACGTTACCGTTACCCAAATCGGCGGCATGTACAAAGGCGACGCATCGCGCAAGCAAAACCTCGTTGATTACGGCTTTCGCCTGCCTTCCGCCCGCGACAACCGCCCGCTCAAATTCCACGAATTTGAAAAAGTCATGCCGCAAACCATCTTCGTTTCCGCCACCCCTGCCAAATACGAAGAAGAACACGCCGGACAAGTGGTCGAACAAGTCGTCCGCCCCACAGGGCTGGTTGATCCCCAAATCATCATCCGCCCCGTTGCCACCCAAGTCGACGACTTAATGAGCGAAATCAACGACCGCATCCAAAAAGGCGAACGCGTGCTCGTTACCACCCTCACCAAACGCATGGCGGAGCAACTCACCGACTATTACAGCGAACTCGGTATCAAAGTGCGCTACCTGCACAGCGACATCGACACCGTCGAGCGCGTTGAAATCATTAGAGATTTACGGCTCGGTCTGTTTGACGTACTCGTCGGCATTAACCTCTTGCGCGAAGGCCTGGATATCCCCGAAGTCTCCCTCGTCGCCATCCTCGACGCCGACAAAGAAGGCTTCCTGCGCTCGCACCGCAGCCTGATTCAAACCATAGGCCGCGCCGCGCGTAACGTGAATGGCGTCGCCATCCTGTACGCCGACAAAATCACCGACTCCATGAAAGCCGCCATCGACGAAACCGAACGCCGCCGCGAAAAACAAATGAAATTCAACGAAGAACACGGCATCGTGCCGCAGCAGATTAAAAAACAGGTCAAAGACATCATCGACGGCGTATACCACGAAGAAGACGGCGGCAAAGGCCGTCTGAAAGGTAAAAACAAAGTCAAAGTCGGCGAAATCCACAACGAAGAAGACGCGCTTAAAGAAATCGCCAAACTCGAAAAAGCCATGCAGCAGGCGGCTAGGGATTTGCAGTTTGAAGAGGCTGCTGTGTTGCGGGATAGGATTCGGGGGATTAAAGAGAATTTGTTGTTTGGGGCGGAATAAGTTTAGTGGGAAATTATCTTTCTTTTCGCATAAGTATTTTAGTTTGAAGATAATATTTTAAAATGTTTTGTTTTATAGCAGGTTGGACTTTTATTTGGAAGTCTTTTGAAGCTTAGAATAAATTTGATATATTGCATATAGTTAAGCCCATGGTTAAATGAACTTGTATATAGGATGTGAAAATTTTTTAGAAGAGCTTGTATAGTTCTATATTAAACGTTTAATTAGTTAATAAACGGTTAGATAGTTACGTAGATAATATTAAGAAGCTATGTGCTAATATTTAACTAATATGGTTATTTTTATATATAATTGATTTTTTGAGTATAAGGTTATTTGTAATGCAATGGAATATTCCTGAAGTTCCCGCAACATTAATTTCAGAAGTCAAAAATAAGTGGGGAAAACCATGGATATGGGCCGCTACTTTAGCATTTGCATGTTGCTGTTCATTGTTATGGATTTTATTGCTGAGAAAGTATGCAATTTATTCGTTAGTATTCCCTATTACATGGCTTGCAGCACTTTTTTACCGCTATATTTCTTCAGTTCATCAGTATGCTGCAATGGAAGCATGGAAGCATGAAAAAAACAATATTCGTAGGAAATGGGTAGAGTGGGCGGACAAGAGGGTGGCTGTAATAGACGCTTATATATCTCTGCCGTCTGAAATTGCACTAAATGATGTCATTGCTGAAACTAAAGGTAATGAGAGATTTGATTGTATTGCTTTTATTGATGATGAAGAAGACAACTTTGACCGACCATTGTGTCATGAAACAACGGTGTGGCAACTAGAAGAAAGAATTAAGTCTTTGGCTGAGTTTTCAAAAAAATTGACTGTGCATATCCATACTCCTGACAATGATATTTATGAAGCCTGGCAAAATAAGCTAATTAATATGTCGGAAACTATTGGTATGGAAAACTTGGATCTAACCATAATGCCACTGCAGGATATGAGTGAATTTATCGATAATTGGTTTGAGAAATCCGAACCTGAAGGTATCCATGCTGTCTTGTCTGCTTGGTTAAATCCAGATATAGACGATTTAGAATTTACTGAAACAGTCACTTGGATGGTTTTTTCCTCTTTGCATTTGGCTAAACAGAATAACTTACCGATTCGTGCATGGTTACAACGACCTATTACGTTGGAAGATGGAAAACAGCCACAGTTGTTGAAAAAATATGTGGATTATGGACTGCATGGTGAAGCGGTTGATGCAGTATGGTTTGCCTCCTCTTATGAGGAAATTCAGCAATATATGGATGGTATTAAGGCAGCAGGAGGAGACTGGCATTATGACAGAAATAGTATTTTAAGACATAATCCTGGACTTTTTATGGGACCTCTTGCTTCGGAAAATCAATTGCTCATGTTAGGTTTGGCTGTTGAGAATACTGAACAGAAAAATCAGTTATTTGGTTGGAATACGGATAAGGGTTTTTATATGGGGCGTTTGATTCAGACTTATAGTAATGTCTGAGTCTAGAACTGACCTATAGGAATTTTGAAGGAAAAGGAATGTAAAGATGAAGGGTATTATTAGATTGGGTGATTCTACTACGCATGGTGGCATGGTCATTCAAGCATCTTCTCAAATGACTATTGAAGGAAAACCTGCGGCCCTGGTTGGCGATTTGGTTAGTTGCCCTATACCTGGTCATGGTGATAATCCGATCATTGAAGGCAGTCAGTATATGATTTTTGAAGGTAAAGCAGTTGCCGTTGATGGTTGCAAGACTGCATGTGGATGTGCTTTGATTAGTAGCCTGCCCAGTGTTGGAAGTGATTGAAAAAATCCTCTTTCCCAAAAGGAAAGAGGATTTTTCAAGCTTGCCTAATTGCTTATTTCTTTTCTTTAGGCATTTGGGATACCAATGACAAGTTAACATCCAAGCCTTCGATTTGGAAGTGTGGACGAGCAAACAAGCGGACTTTGAAGAAGCCGGGGTTGTCCTCAATATCTTCCACCAATACTTTTGCTTCTCTCAACGGATGTGTGGCCTGCAACTCATCGCTCGGGTCGGTCATTTCCGTTACCAGGGTATTAATCCAAGTATTCAGTTCCAACTCAAGCATGCGACGGTCTTTGGTGGTACCGATGTTTTCACGCTGGATCAGTTTGAGGTAGTGCGCCAAACGGGAAAGCAGGAAGACGTAAGGCAAACGGGCGTTGATACGGCTGTTTGCGGTTGCTTCTTTGGTTTCATACAACGCAGGTTTCTGTGTTGAGTTGGCGGAGAAGAAACAGGCGTAATCGCGGTTTTTATAGAAAGACAATGGAATAAAGCCCAGATTGGCAAATTCAAATTCACGGGTTTCCGGAATCAGGACTTCTGTCGGGATTTTCATTTGATTGCCGGTACCCAGGTCATACATGTGAATAGGTAAGTCTTCAATCAAGCCACCGGCCTGCGGGCCGCGAATCTGAACACACCAACCGTTATTGATGAAGCTACGCACCATATTGGCGGCAAAGGCGAATGATGCATTTGCCCACAAATAGCGGTTATGTTCCGTACCTTTTACCTGTTCTTCGTAATTGAAGCCGCGGACAGGCACGGTGTCGCTGCCGTACGGCAGACGGGCGAGGAAGCGGGGAAGGGTCAAGCCGATATAGCGTGCATCGTCTGTTTCACGGAAGCTTTTCCATTTGATGTATTCGGCACGATCCATGTAGTTGGCCAAATCTTGGATGGCGGCCACTTCTTCCATGCTTTCTTTACCGAAGAAGGATGCGCCGACTGAACCGATAAAGGGCATGTGTGCAGAAGCGGAAACACGTGAGATATTGCGCAACAAAGCCATATCTTGAGGGCTGCGGTCAAATTCGTAGTTTGAAATTACGGCACCGATAGGTTCGCCGCCCGGGGTGTCGTATTCGTTGCTGTAAGTGTGGCGGTACAGTCCGCTTTGCACGATTTCAGGCGCATCTTCAAAGTCTTGAATCAAATCTTCTTTGGAAACGTCGAGGATTTCGATTTTAACGTTGTGACGGAAGTCGGTTCGGTCAACCAAGAATTTCAAACCGCGCCATGCAGATTCAATTTTTTGAAATTCTTCGTTATGGAGGATTTCATCCAGTTGACGGCTGAGTTGTTCATCGATACGTGCGATGTGGTAATCGAGCAGGCTTTTGTCCAGGCGCTCCACCTTTTGAGAGGAGTCTTGGATCATTTTCATGAAGACACTGACAGCTGCCGCGATACGTTCGTCGGCAGAGGCTTCCGACATTTTCTCGGCACTTTGGAATTGCTCGATATCAATGACGGAGTCAACGGCGTTCAGATTGATTTTTTTACACAGATCTTCATAAACACTGTTTGTGCTTTCTTGTTCGATCACTGTAGTTTGGGCTTGGGCCTTTTGGCTTTTTTGCATATTTGAATCCTTACGGGTATTTCAGACGGCCTTTAATGTTACTTATTATTGATAGGTGCGATTTTTTCAAGACGGTCGCGTAGTTCGGCAGACAGGTTCTCGTCACGCAGAATGGTTTCCAATTCGCGACGGAAAGCAGAGTCGTCCAATAAGTTGGATTTCAAATCGCGAAGCAGGTTGCGCATAGCCAGCAAGGCACGCAATTCCGGTACATTTTGGGCAATTTGCTCCGGATGGAAGTCACGCATAGATTTGAAATCCAAATTCACATTCATCTCACCGCCGGCAGGAGAAAGTGTGTTTTTGACGGTCAGATTGGCTTTAGGATTGAAATCGGATAATACTGAATCAAAGTTGTTTTTGTTAATATTGACTTTTTCTTTTTCGGCAAGGTCGCGTTTATCTTGACCGTTACTGTAATCGCCGGTTACTAAAAGCTTAAGCGGCAACTCAACCTTTTTTTGTGCACCGCCGGTATGCAAATCCAATTTAATATTGATGCGGGAAGGCGGAACTTCGTTTTGAAAACTTTTGCTCACGATGAAATTTATCCTTTTTTGATAGATTAAATGACACTTATGTCATTTTTTCAAATAAAATGCAAGGTATGGGGTCAGGAAATATCCTGATTGGTTAGTATAAATGTTAGACAGATAGCTTGTCTATCGTATTCAAATTTACCGGAAAAAGGTTTTTCAGTGAAATTTCACAAGCCATTATGGGAAGAGGGGGTACTCTTATCTCCTCAACATTTTCAACAACAAGACAAATTCAACAATCATATGCATGCCCTGTTAATGAGAGTGATGGGGGATTTTAGGTGGGGCTGTTTTCAATGTGAATTTGACCGGCAGGCATTAGAAGTTGGAAAAATCAAATTAGATACACTTCAGGCATGCTTGCCGGATGGCACCTTAATTGATTTGCAGGCCGGCGGACGCCACGTCAATGTGCGCAATATTGAAGGTCTGCCTTTACAGCAACGAAATGTTGTATTGTTGGCACTGCCAGTCTATCAGGCACATGTTTCAAACTTGGTAGATGAGGATGAAACCAAAGATACGCCCAAGCGCTTTGTTAAGAGCTTTGAGAAGGTGGAGGATATTTTCTCTGCCGAAGAAACAGAGTTTGCGGTGGAGGGATTGAATCTCACCATTCGTTTCGATTTTGAACAAAATGACGACTATATTACCTGTCCTATCGGTGCAATAGAGAAAGATGAGACGGGCGCTTTCGTTTGGGCTAAAAACTATATCCCGCCATTGTTATCCATAACAGGATCGGAAACTTTATTCTCTTGTCTTAACCGTATCACTTTGATGGTATTATCCCGTATAGAGAATTTGTCTGCCCGCCGCCGCTCTCGGAGCGAAAGTGTCGTTGATTTTTCAGTTTCCGATTCGATGCTGTTTTGGTTTCTGCATGGCTTAAATACCATTTATCCGGAATTGAAGCACCTGAATGACTACCCTCAGAAACATCCGGAAGAGTTTTATAAACTTTTGGTACGCCTGCTGGGTATGCTGTATACCTTTAGAGCCAACGAGTCCGTTAAAGAAATAGACTCATATGATCACTTTGATTTGTTTGGAACATTCAACCGTTTGGAACAAAAGATCCGAGATTTACTGGATGAGGTTATTCCTTCCCCTGTTATCGAATTGTCGCTGGAGCATCTGAAATCGACGCATTGGCGCGCCCAAATATTTGATGACCGAATCAATGCTGATGCAGAGTTTTATCTTTCCGCCCATTCCGACTCCGTCGACTTCTCGGAATTGCAAAAACAGCTGCCTTTGGTCAGCAAAATCGGTGCGCCCGATGATGTGGAGCGTGTAATTAATACGGCAGTGGTCGGCGTACCTTTGCATCATCTCCATCAGACTCCGCCGGGCCTGCCTTTTAGAATGGACAATGTGTATTTTAGGTTGGATAAACGGCATGTCGCGTTTGATAGGATGATGCAGTCCCAAGTATGCAGCATTTATGTTCCGGCCTCTATTTCTGATTTACATTTAAGCCTATTTGCAGTAGTGAGTATTTAATATATGAATAATCAACCCTTAATTAGAACCGTTTTGAGAGATACTGCTTTGGCGGTATCTGCATTATCCGCCGGCTTTACACCTGACCATTCCGAATCATGGTATGTTCATTGCAAGAATCTGATTCAAGATTTAAAGGCAAAATTAGCCGAGCTTGGATGGAAAGAGGCGGATATTGAAGAAGTTTCATATGCACAATGTGCCCTTTTGGATGAAGTTGCACTGCGCACGCTGAAAGGTAACGACAGGGAAGTGTGGGAAAGAAACCCTATGCAGGTTTGTTTTTTCCAATCATATAATGCAGGGAATATCCTGTGTGACAGAATCGAATCTTTGTGTAAAAACCACAAGGATGCCAGCCCCTTGGTGGCGGAAACCTATCAGAGCGTGATCAACTTGGGGTTCAGGGGCCGATATGTTCTGGATGAAGATGCATTGCATACTGCACAGGAACAGTTGAAAAAAATCACTCCGGCCTTCCCAAGTAATGCTGTATCGGAAGATGGCAAGTTGTTTTATATAGATCAAAAGGGAATGCCGCTGAAAAAAGCATTCAGCCTCCGTCCGGCCTGGTTGCTTGTAGGAAGCATTGTTGTGGCAACGGTTGCATACTTTGCATTTGGATATTATCTGGATGGTTTGGTTGAGCAAGTACAAGCATTGTAATTTCAAGTGTTTATATAATGACTTATTGGAAAATTTCGGTTCTGGCGGTCTTGGCTGTTTTTGAGCTCGTTTTACTGTATGTGTTCGCAGTATATTGGCAGACAGGTTGGATAATCAAAGGCTGTGCTTGGGCATTATCCATTGGGGCGGCCTTTTATTATTGGCGTTTTTATCTAAAGAAAAAACACGAACAAATCAATACGGATTTTTGGAAGAAAATCTCAGGGGAATTGGATTCCAACGGAGATTTGGGTTGCTATACCATTCGTCTGCATGACTCTTCTGCGCCGAGAAAGTTGGTGGAGAGGGTAAATGAAACCGTCTATATCAACATATCGGGTTCGGAAAATCTGCATCCGGTCGTTTCCAATTTGCTTGAAAATACAGCCCATAAGTATGTTTCTGTGAGTCTGGAGCTGTGGCTTTCCCCTGCGGAAAATACCGATATTGCGACCACTTTGCGCACATGGTTGCGTAACATACTTTTTCTGCAGAAGAGCACGGGTTTGACTATCCCGGTGCACTGGTTGATTCAAACGCCGGTATCTTTTTTGTTTGATAGAAAAAACAGCCATTCCGTTTTTTCTATCATCAATAAGAAAGAACACAACCGTCTGCAGATAAACGAATTCTTAAAGAATCTGAAAAACGCCCTGTCCCTTAAATTCCTGCATGACAGCAATGCCCAGTATAGCCATCAATATATTTATCTGATGGAGGCACTGAATTTTTTAGAAGAAAAATTCTTAAAAAATACAGATAGCGGATGGGAGTATGTGGACATATGCAGTTTAAGCCTTGCCGATGGCGGAAATTTTCAAAATACATCTGAATGGGCCGCTTATCTTGTAAAAAATACAGATGGTCTTATTCCGACGGTAAAAAGTGTTCAACATGATACAGTAAGATACATCCTATCCGAATATCTGGATAAATATGCCGTTTATCATAGAAATCATATTTCAGATATGATTTTTAAGGTATTATTCATTGGTGTTGCCGGGTTTTTTCTAGCTACGTCGTTTTCAACCGTTAATAACAGCCGTTTGTTGGAACAAATTGGCACGCATATAGCGGACTTCCGTATGGAAACGGATAAAGCCGAACAGGATAGAAAATTAGGGTTGTTGAAGCAAGACTTGAAATTGCTTGAAGGATACCGTGATCACGGCGTTCCTGCATATTTGGGTTTGGGACTGTATCGTGCGCAGGCCTATATCCCCAAATTAAAAGCCTTAATCCCTGCCGAAATTCCTAAAGCACCCGAACCCAAGCCTGTTAAGAAGCCGGATCCGGTAGTTCTTACCTTGGACAGTTTGGCACTTTTTGAAACCGGACAGTTTGAATTAAAAAATAATGCCAATAAAGCATTAATTGGCGTATTGAAGGCAATCGAAGCACATCCTGATACCCGCATTTTAATTGAAGGCCATACCGATAATGTCGGAAATCCCGTTTCCAATCAGCAGTTGTCAGAAAAACGAGCTCAATCCGTCAAAGATTGGTTGGTGATTTCTTCCAATGTTCCGGAAGGCAGGTTTGAAGTCAAAGGTTTGGGCGATACCAAACCGATTGCAGACAATCAAACAGAAGACGGTAAGGCCAAGAACCGTAGGGTTGAGATTATCCTTATTCCCTCGGCAACACAGTAATTCAATGCAGCACAAGTTGCTTTAAGCCTTAAAACTTAAAGCGTTTTTAATAAAACTAAGGAGTAAAAATATGGCAATTCCTGCTTATATGTGGCTGAAAGACGATGGCGGTTCCGCTATTAAAGGTTCCGTTGACGTTCACGGCCGTGAAGACAGTGTTGAGATCGTTGAGTTCCAACACAACGTCCGCATTCCTACAGATGCCAATACTGGCAAACTGACAGGTACCCGCGTTCATGAACCTATCGTATTGTACAAAGAATACGATGCGTCTTCTCCATACTTGTACAAAGCGGTAACCACCGGTCAAACTTTAAAAGAAGTAGAAATCAAGTGGTATCAAATTGATGCATCTGGTCAAGAGAAAGAGTACTTCAATACCAAACTGGACAACGTTAAAGTTGTCGCAGTAGGTCCTGTAATGCACAATATCAAAGACCCTGCACGCGAGCGTTACAACCACTTGGAACGCGTTGAATTGCGCTACGAAAAAATCACTTGGACTTATAAAGACGGTAACATCATTCATTCCGACAGCTGGAACGAAAGCCGCGCTTAATCATCCACATAAAGTGCTGCCTGATAAAGGTAGCACTTTTTTATAACACATTTTTACATCAGGGATATCAAATGTCTGCACATGATCAAGCCTTATTATTACGTCGTCTGAATACGCATTGCCAACAGGCAATGGAAGCCGCCGCCGGTTTATGTCAAACACGGGGTCATGCCGAAATTACGGTTGACCATTTGTTTATCAAGCTATTGGAATTAGGGGATGGCGATGTCGGCGCCTTATTGAGACGTTACGAAATTGATTCGGAAAACATCTGGAACCCTTTGCTGGACACGATGGACAAACTGCCGCGCAATGTCCGCGGTAATCCTTCACTGTCCAAATCACTGGTCAGCCTATTGTCAGACGCATGGCTGCTGGCAAGTGATGAAGGCGCCTCGGAAATCCGTTCCGCTTATCTGTATCAAGCATTGTTGAAATCCCCTTACCGTCTGATGACGCAGGATGCATGGCCGCTGTTGAGTCTGACGGAAACCCAAATAGGCCGTCTGAAAACATGGTTGGATGAAGTCTCCATCGAAGGCACCAACAATACGTTTGCCCAAACTTCTGCCGAAGAAGGCCAGGACGGCACTCAGGCAGAATCCAAATCACAACCGGTTAAAGCAACCGGACAAAACGATGCATTGGCTCGCTTTACCGTCAACCTGACTGAAAAAGCAGCCCAAGGCGGTATCGACCCCGTATTTGGCCGCGAAACAGAAATCCGCCAAATGATGGATATTTTATCGCGCCGCCGTAAAAACAATCCGATTTTGGTCGGCGAACCAGGTGTCGGCAAAACCGCACTGGTAGAAGGCCTGGCCTTGAAAATCGCCTCAGGCGAAGTGCCTAAAATATTAGAAAACACACAGGTATTGGTCTTGGACTTGGGCCTGCTGCAGGCAGGTGCGGGCGTCAAAGGCGAATTCGAACAACGCCTGCGTAACGTGATTGAAGCCGTTCAAAATTCCGAAGAACCCATCTTATTGTTCATTGACGAAGCGCATACCTTAATCGGCGCCGGCAACAGTGCCGGTGGCGCAGATGCCGCCAACCTCTTAAAACCAGCCTTGGCACGCGGCGAATTGCGCACCATTGCCGCCACAACCTGGAGCGAATACAAACAATATTTTGAAAAAGATGCCGCATTGGAGCGCCGTTTCCAGATGGTCAAAGTAGAAGAGCCCGATGACGAATCAGCCTTTACCATGCTGCGCGGCTTGAAACAGCGTTATGCCGCTTACCATAAAGTCCATATTCAAGATTCCGCTGTCATTGCAGCCGTACAACTCTCCAGAAAATACATTACCGGCCGCCAACTGCCCGACAAAGCCGTAGACTTGTTGGATACAGCCTCCGCCCGCGTCCGCATGAGCTTGGATACCGTTCCCCATATCTTCGGCTTGATGGAGGCACAGGCCTCCTCGCTGCAACGGGAATTGGAAGCATTGGATGCCGACAAACAATTGGGCCGTCTGAACGCGTCGCAAGAAGAAAACATCCGACAAGTCGAGCAGGAAATTGCCCAGCTGAACGAACAGCGCGAAGAAATGAACCGCCGCTATCAGGAAGAAAAACAATTGGCGGACGAAATCCAATCCTTGATGGAAGCCGCCAAAAATACAGAATTGACTTCCGAAGAGCGGAAAGCCGCACAACAAAGCCTGACCGGGAAACAGCAACAGCTGGATGCCGTCGTCGCAGGCAAACCGCTGATTTTTACCAGCGTCGATGAAACCGTGATTGCCGACATTATCGCCGATTGGACAGGCGTGCCCGCAGGCAGTGTACTCAAAGACGAACTGGCCAACCTGCTGCAGCTCGAAAGCCTGCTTGAGCAACGCGTAGTCGGACAAAACGAAGCCATCCATGCGATTGCACAAAGTTTAAGGGCCGCTAAAGCCGGCCTGAAAACCAACGACTCCCCGTTGGGCGTATTCCTGTTGAGCGGCCCATCCGGTGTCGGCAAAACAGAAACCGCCCTGGCATTGGCAGACGCACTCTTCGGCGGCGAAAAATCACTGATTACCATCAACCTGTCCGAATACCGCGAAGCACACACCGTTTCCCAACTTAAAGGCTCGCCTCCGGGTTATGTCGGCTACGGCGAAGGCGGCGTATTGACCGAAGCCGTACGTCAAAAACCATACAGCGTCGTATTGCTGGACGAAGTCGAAAAAGCCCATAAAGACATCCTTAACCTCTTCTACCAAGTCTTCGACAAAGGCATGATGCGTGACGGCGAAGGCCGGGAAATCGACTTCAAAAACACCGTTATCCTGATGACTTCGAACTTGGGCGCAAACGAACTGACCCAGTTGTTAAAACCGCAAGAGCCAGAAGAGGCAGAAGAAGCCGCTGCAGAAGAAAACCAAGAAGCAAACGGACAAGAACAGATCGCCGATACCGAAGTAGAACTTTCTGCACAAATACCGGAAACCTCCCCTGAGCACACCGAGGTTTCAGACGGCCCGGCCGAAGCCGAAGAAGCACCCGAATACAGCTTGGAAGAACTGGCGGAAGCCATCCGTCCGATACTGACAGACCACTTCCAGGCCGCATTGTTGGCGCGTATGCAGGTCGTTCCTTACCGTCCGTTGGAAAAAGAAGCATTGGCCCAAATCGTCAGATTGAAGTTGGATAAAATAGCAAACCGGCTGTATGAAGCCCATCAAACACACCTCAGCTACAGTGAGGACTTTGCAGCGCTGCTGGCCGATTCCTGTACGACCGGCGACAGCGGTGCGCGCAACATCGACCACCTGCTGAACCGTCAGGTGATGCCGGCGATAGCCCAAAGCTTTTTACAATGGCAGCAGACGGCGGGTCATATGCCGGAGCGAGCGAGCTTGGAGGTTGGGGCAGAAGGTATAGACGTCTTGTTTGAATAAGGCGGAGTAAGAATGAAATGAAATAGCCCTAAAATCTTGGATGTCTGATAAAAACTTATTCAAAAATTCAGTGCAAGCTGGGTTCTGTATGTGACAGGACTCAGCTTTTCAATTTCAAACTGCAATATTCCCGATTGTAGTAGTTCATATAATCATCTATCTGTTTCATCAATTCGTACACAGTCCATTTTCCCTGCTGATAGAAACATTCCGTCTTCAATACCGCAAAGAAGCTCTCCATAACGAATCATCCCAACAATTCACCTCACGCAACATGCTCTAATTGGAATCCCTTCCCCAATACTCTACATGTATGACAACAATTTGCTATAATACAAAACTCATTTTAACCCTCATTCGAAATTCCATTTTCAGACGGCCTTTGTCTGTTTATAAGGCCGTCTGAAATGTTTTCCGTCCATCCTCTTCTGCCGAACCATGATTCCATCTGATTTCATTGACGAGCTTTTGTCCAAAGTCGATATTGTCGATATTATCGACGAGCAGGTTCCGCTGAAGAAGGGCGGGGCGAACTATATGGCCTGCTGTCCGTTTCACAAGGAAAAGACGCCGTCGTTTTCGGTCAGCCCGACCAAGCAGTTTTACCATTGTTTCAGTTGCGGGGCGCATGGTTCGGCGATTGGTTTTGTGATGGAACATCAGGGGCTGTCGTTTCCGGAGGCGGTGCAGTTTTTGGCTGATCGCGTCGGTATGACGGTGCCTAAAGTGCGCGGGCAGGAAGACAATCCCGAAATCCGTGCCGAACGCAAGAAAAAACAGCAGACTTTGGAAGAAACGACGGCAGCGGCAGCGGATTTTTACGTGCAACAGTTGAAATTCAATCCGGCGGCGAAGGCTTATTTAGACAAACGGGGCTTGAGTGCGGAAGTCATCGCGCATTACGGTTTGGGCTATGCGCCCGACGGTTGGCAACCTTTGGCACAAGTGTTCCAACCCTATCCAAATACTGCGTTGGTGGATACGGGCATGGTCATTGATAACGAAGGTAAACATTATGACCGCTTTCGCCATCGGATTATGTTCCCTATCCGTAATCCGCGTGGGCAGGTCATCGGCTTTGGCGGCCGCGTATTGGATGACTCTAAACCCAAATACCTCAACTCACCGGATACGCCTTTGTTCGATAAAGGGAAAAATCTTTACGGGCTATACGAAGGGCGTGCTGCCGTAAAAGAGGCAGGACGGATTTTGGTGGTCGAAGGCTACATGGACGTGGTCGCATTGGCCCAGTTCGGCATCGGCTACGGCGTAGCGGCTTTGGGTACGTCAACCACGGCGGAACATGTCAAAATCCTGATGCGTCAGGCAGACAGTATTTATTTTTGTTTTGACGGCGACGGCGCGGGACGTAAAGCGGCTTGGCGCGCGCTGGAAAATGCGTTGCCGCAATTAAAAGACGATAAATCGCTGCATTTTCTCTTCCTGCCCGAAGAACACGATCCGGACAGCTATATCCGCGCCTACGGCAAGACGCAATTTGAAGATGCCTTGTTAAACCAAAGCAAGCCCCTTTCCGAATATTTTTGGGAACATCTTTCAAACGGCCTCAACCTCAATACACAAGAAGGCAAAGCAGAATTGGTCAAAACCAGTTCTCCGCTTTTAGCGCAAATTACCGCGCCGGCATTGGGCTATCTCCTGAAACAAAAACTCAGCGAGTTGGTAGGCATTGATCCTGACAACCTCGCCCAGTTACTCGGACAAGAAGCGCCCAAGCGGCACGTCAAACAAAAAAGTTACAAACTGCCGCCCATTTCTGTCAAACAGCCAACCATACTGACACTGGTGCAAAGACAAATACGCAGCCTCTTGATAAATCCGGCTTGGGCTTCATATATAGACCTGCCCGATTATCTGGCGTTAAGCGGTGACTTTGCCTGCCTTGCCAATCTGGCCGAAACCATCAAGAATCACGCCACGATTCCGGCAACAGCGCAAGTGCTTGAATATATGCGCGGTTCGCCCTATGAGGAAACCGTCAATCAAATCTTTTTATCAACCCTTCACTCTGAAGAAATGGAAGGGGATGACGAAGAAGATTGCGAAAGTTTCCAAATCGGCATGAAAAAGTTGTTAAATGAATTAAAATACAGTCAAATCGAAACTTTAAAGCAAAAAAGTATTCAAACCGGTTTGACCGAAAATGAAAAAAGACTATTGCTGTCGCTTTTGACGGCAAAGCAAAACTAACCCCTCAGGCCGTCTGAACAATCTAAACACACGCTGCGAAGCATGACACGCAGAACACTCCATCCGTAATATTTTCAGACGGCCTCAGAGTATTAAAGTGAAATCTGATTTCACAACAAAAAGCTCTGCTCCGCCTTCAGGTACGGCCACATCACCGTAAACCGTCGGCATCCTATCAACCTAGAGAGCAATCCATGTCTAAAAACCAAAACTACGAAGAATACCAAGACCAAGATGACAACCGTCCCTTGAGTATCGAAGAGCAGCGCGCCCGTCTGCGTCAACTCATTATTATGGGTAAAGAACGCGGCTACATCACTTATTCCGAAATTAACGACGCGCTGCCCGACGATATGTCCGACGCCGAGCAAATCGACAACATCGTCAGCATGATTTCCGGCTTGGGTATCCAGGTAACTGAGCAGGCTCCTGATGCTGAAGACATCCTCTTGAGCGACAATGCCGCCGCCCTGACCGACGACGATGCCGTTGAAGAAGCCGAAGCGGCACTTTCCAGCGCAGATTCCGAATTCGGCCGTACAACCGACCCTGTGCGTATGTATATGCGTGAAATGGGACAAGTCGATCTGTTGACACGCGAAGACGAAATCATCATTGCCAAAAAAATCGAAAATGCACTGAAAAACATGGTGCAGGCCATTTCTGCCTGCCCGGGTTCGATTGCCGAGATTTTGGCTTTGATCGAACAAGTCCGCAACGATGAAATTCGCGTAGATGAAGTGGTTGAAGCCATCATCGACCCTAATGAAGTTTTGTTAAACGAATTGGGTCTGGGTCATTTGGAAAATACCAAACCTGACGATGAAGAAGGCGAGACTGACAGCGAAGTCGAAGATGACGACGAAGATGATGAAGATGACTCCGGCAGTGATTCTGAAGCCATGTCCGCCGCCCATTTGGCCGAACTAAAACAAAAAGTGTTGGAGCATTTCGCCTTTATCGAGAGCGAATACGGCAAAATGATCAAGCAGCTGGAAAAACACGGCAGCCAACATGCCAACTACCTGAAACACCGCGATGCCATTGCCAACAAACTGCTGGAAGTCCGTTTTGCCACACGCCAAATCGAAAATTTGAGCAGTAACCTGCGCAGCCGCGTTGAAAACATCCGCAAACTCGAACGAGAAATCCGCGATATCTGCATCGACCGCGTGCGTATGGAACGCGACTACTTCATCGAAAACTTCCTGCCTGCCATTACTGATTTGGAATGGGTTGAAAAAGAAGTAGCCAAAGGCCGAGTATGGGCCAATGCTTTAGATCGTTTCCGCCACGCCATCCTCGAAAAACAAGCCGAGTTGGCCAATATGGAAAGCGAAACCCGCATTTCCATTGAAGAGTTAAAAGAAATCAACAAAAACATGGTGTTGAGCGAAAAAGAAACCTCAGCCGCCAAACAAGAAATGATTCAGGCCAACTTGCGTTTGGTTATTTCCATTGCTAAAAAATACACCAACCGTGGCTTGCAGTTCCTTGATTTGATTCAAGAAGGCAATATCGGTCTGATGAAAGCGGTAGACAAATTCGAATACCGCCGCGGCTACAAGTTCTCGACTTACGCCACATGGTGGATCCGTCAAGCGATTACCCGTTCTATCGCCGACCAAGCGCGTACCATCCGTATTCCGGTTCACATGATTGAAACCATCAACAAAATGAACCGTATCTCGCGCCAATACCTGCAAGAAACCGGTGAAGAGCCTGATTCCGCCAAACTGGCCGAACTGATGGAAATGCCGGAAGACAAAATCCGCAAAATCATGAAAATCGCCAAAGAGCCGATTTCCATGGAAACACCGATTGGCGACGACGACGATTCGCACTTGGGCGACTTCATCGAGGATGCAAACAACGTTGCGCCGGCAGAAGCTGCGATGTACACCAGCCTGCACGAAGTAACCAAAGAAATTCTCGAAAGCCTGACACCGCGCGAAGCCAAAGTGTTGCGTATGCGTTTCGGTATCGATATGAATACCGACCACACGCTTGAAGAAGTCGGCAAACAATTTGACGTAACCCGCGAACGTATCCGTCAAATCGAGGCCAAAGCCCTGCGCAAGCTGCGTCATCCGACCCGCAGCGACCGCCTCCGCAGCTTCCTCGACAGCGAAGAAAACAAATCGTAAAAGCAAACCGCAGGTTGAAAGACCTGCGGTTTTTATTGAAATACAAAAAGGCCGTCTGAAAGCCAAATCTCAAAAGATTTAATCGTTTCAGACGGCCTTAAATTTTATTCAGCCTCAGTGGTTTTCTTTTTCGGACGGCGGCGACGACGTTTGGGCTTGCCATCGGTTGATCCACTTTGTTTCTGACGTTTGCGCTCATTGGCCGCAGTCATTTGTTGACGAGTTTCCTCATCGGCATGCTGGAAAGTTGTCCACCAAGAAGCCATCTCTTTATCAACCTCGCCAACTTCGCTACGCAAAATCAGGAAGTCATAAGCGGCACGGAAACGGGCTTGAGCCAACAGACGATACGGGCGCGCGCCGCGCATATTGTCAAATTGCGGCTGAAATTGCCAGATTTCACGCATGGTTGCAGAGAATCGTTGCGGAACGCCCCAACCTTTCTCCACCGTATCGCGCATGGTGTTCATCGCATCCATCAACGCAGGGACAGGTTTTTGACCATGGCTTTGATTGCGTTGCCAAATGGCGTTTAGTGTCGGCCACAATACCGCCGCCAATACAAAACCGACAGAAACGGACTTATCCGCACGAAGACGCTCATCGGTATTTTTCAAAGCCAACATAATCATACGTTTGTCGGCTGCTTCGGCAGTTTTCAAGGCATCTAAAAGCGGATGGATGCCTTCGGGAATACCCAACTCGTTCAACCGTTTCAAACAGGCACGGGAATGGCCGGAAAACAGGATTTTCATGATTTCGTCAAAAAGACGGGCCACCGGCTCATTTTTCAGACGGCCTGCGTATTCGGCAATCAGCAAAGCCGTTTGCTCTTCCACTTCAAAGCCCAACTTACCCGACAAACGGACGGCGCGAAGAATACGGACGGGATCTTCCTGATAGCGTTCGGCAGGATTACCTATCATCACCAATTTCTTATCGGCAACATCAGCCACGCCTTGATGGAAATCCCAAATTTCCTCTTTAATCGGGTCGTAATACAGCGCGTTGCACGTAAAGTCGCGGCGCATGGCATCTTCTTCAATGCTGCCGTAAGTATTGTCCTTCATAATGCGGCCTTGCGCATTCTGCTGAACCTTATCGCCACCGCGAAACGTCGTCACTTCGATGGTTTCGGGGCCAATCATCACATGGACGATTTGAAAGCGGCGGCCGATAATGCGGCTGCGGCGGAATATTTTACGGATTTGCTCCGGTGTGGCATCAGTTGCAATATCAAAATCTTTGGGTTCAACCCCGAGCAACAAATCCCGAACGGCTCCCCCTACAACATAAGCCTGAAAACCGGCTTCATGCAGGCGTTTGGCAATTTTCTCAGCGGCAAAGCTCAACATATCCGCATGGATACCGTGTTGCTCAAGCGGAATAATCTCCTTTTCTGGCAACGACTTGACGTGTTTTTTAGGCAACACTTTATGCAGCCATTTTTTTAACATAAGCAGCTCTTTTCACAATAAAAAAGGCCGTCTGAAACTTGTCCGGCTTAAGCCTTTGCACAATATCCTGCCGTAGATAAGGACAAAACATTGAGCAAAGGCTTCAGACGGCCTAAAAAAGACGTGCCATTATACCTTATGGAAGTTCGATTAATTAACGTATTGACAAAAAATATCGGCTATAATGACGGTCTGACAACGATTCAGGCAAAACATCATGTACCACTACAAATCCGAAGCTACCCAATTCCTCGACAAACTCATGGCCGACCATCCCGAATTAGAAGCGCAACGCCTCGAAAACCGCCATTTACTGTGGGATGTAACCCTTAATCCAGCCGAACAGGCCGAATTTGAAGCGGCCAAAGTCAACAAAAAACCTTACACCTACTATCAAGACTAACCCGTATCGGTATGACGACCAACACCCACAATACCGATCCGGCGTTACAGCAGTACCTCAACAGCATCGGTCAGCACGAACATCCCGTTTTGACCGCATTGCGTGAGCGTACCCAATCACATCGTCTGGGAAAGATGGCCATCGCCCAAGAGCAGGCAGCCATGTTGGTGTGGTTGGCCAAATTATTGAATGCCAAAAAATATTTGGAAGTTGGCGTCTTTACCGGTTACAGCAGCACCGCCATGGCGCTCGCCCTCCCCGAAGACGGAAAAATTACGGCTTGCGACATCAATGTAACCTTTACCGATATAGCCCGTGAAACATGGCAGGCAGCAGGCATAGCGCATAAAATCTCGCTTCATCTGCAGCCGGCTTTGCTGACTTTGGACGATTTGATAACGCAAGGCGAATCGGAAAGCTACGACTTGGCGCTTATCGATGCCGACAAACCGCCTACGCCGAAATATTTTGAACGCTGTTTACAACTAGTACGGAGTGGCGGCGTGATTGCCATCGACAATATCTTGTTGGGTGGGCGCGTCATGAATGAAGCTGCCGAAAACGATCCGCCCAGCTTGGATATCCTGCGCCATTTCAACCAAAACCTGCCGCACGATACACGTATTATTCCCATTACCCTGCCTATCGGCGACGGTTTGACACTGCTGCTAAAAAAATAAAACGACACAATCTGATGAAAACATTATCACGTTCCCTGTTTCTTTTACTGCTTACTCTATTGGCCGCATCATGCGCCGTTTCCCATCCCCATCAACCTGCCGACAATGCCAACTTTGTCCTGCCGGATATTCCGCGCGAGCCTTTGCCTGAAAAAAATATTCCTTATCCGCGCTTGGACGAACAAACCCAGATTGACCACTTGGGCATACAAATCGCCCGACTGGAACGCACCGTTGAAGAATTAAATCAACGCCTGCACACATTGGAACAACAGCGAACCATCAAACGTCCAACCCCTTTGGCTCCCAAACCCAAAGCCCAGCGTTTGGACGACCGCAAGCTGAAAATGAACTATTTGGCCAATGGCGGCGGCGTGCCGTCTGAAACAGACTCAGCCGCACAAAACGAGCTGCGCCTTTATAACCAAGCGCAAAAATACTATCAGCGTAATAATTTCGCCGCCGCAGTAGCCATTTTGAAAGAAGCCGACGGCGGCAACGGCAGCGAAATTGCCCGCCGCAATATGTATCTACTTCTGCAAAGCCAACAGCGTCTGGGCAACTGCGAATCCGTTATCGAAATCGGCAACCGCTATGCGAATCGATTCCGAAACAGCCCGCAAGCTCCCGATGCCATGTACAGCATCGGCCAGTGCCAATACAAACTGCAACAAAAAGACATTGCCCGCAGCACATGGCGCAAACTGATGCAAAGCTTCCCCAACAGCGAAGCAGCAAAACGCGCTGCAATCAGCCTGAAACAAAGATAATCGTTCAGACGGCCTTGTCATCCCCAAGGCCGTCTGAATATTTTTTACCCTTAATCCATTCAAACAAAAGGAACTCTTCATGATCCAAGTCGGCATTATTATGGGCAGCAACAGCGATTGGCCGGTGATGCAGCAGGCAGCACAATTTCTCAAAGAATTCGGCGTTGAATACGAAGCGCGTGTCGTCTCGGCACACCGTACGCCTGATTTGATGTTTGAATACGCCGAAACCGCACGCGCACGCGGCATCAAAGCCATCATTGCCGGCGCAGGCGGCGCAGCGCACTTGCCGGGCATGGTCGCAGCCAAAACCACCGTCCCCGTCTTGGGCGTTCCCGTTCCCAGCAAATATCTGCGCGGCGAAGACTCCCTGCTTTCGATTGTACAAATGCCCAAAGGCGTTCCAGTTGCCACATTTGCCATAGGTGAGGCAGGCGCAGCCAATGCAGCGCTGTTTGCCATTTCACTTTTGGCCAATGAAAATCCTGAATTGGCTGTAAAATTGGCAGCTTTCCGTGCCAAACAAGAACAAACCGTTCTAGCCATGGAATTGCCTGAAGCATAACGGACTAAGGCCGTCTGAAATTGTAAAAGGAAACTTAGATTTCGTTTTACGCTTTTCAGACGGCCTTGTTTATTGATTAAATCAACATCATGAAAACGCTGCTATTCGTCCTACTCTCCACCCTGCTTTGTGCCTGCCAAAACCCAAGTATTCCTGCTCAATCAACCGCCATTCCATCTCAGCAACAGGCCCAAGATACTACCGGCAACCTGATTATCTTCTATGATGTACAAACCGGTTCTGAGCCATTGCTAAAAGCAGTGAAAGCCTCCGGCGCAAGTTTGATTTATGAATACAAAAACCTGAACGGCATTGCTATTCGTCCGTCTTCTAAGACCAAGATTGAAGATACCATTGCCTATTTTAAAAAGGTAAACGGCGTATTGTCCGTCGAACAAGATAGGCTGCTGAAACTTCAATAACCGAGCTGGTTCTTCGGACTAATAAAAAAGCCGTCTGAAACGTATTACAACGTTTTCAGACGGCCTTTACTTGTTCAAAGCATTAAATCATGCCTCTGCCTTGCGCTTTTGGCTTGGCTTGGCCGAATTCCAGTTTGCTCAATGCGGAGAGGTATGCTTTGGCAGTTGCCACCAACACGTCGGTATCCGCACCTTGGCCGTTGACCACACGGTCACCGCGTTGCAGGCGGACGGAAGTTTCGCCTTGGCTTTCCGTGCCTTGAGTTACCGCATTGACAGAGTAAATCTGCAAGGTTGCGCCACTTTGCGCCACGCTTTCAATGGCTTTGAAGATGGCATCAACAGGGCCTGAGCCGCTAGCGGAAGCGTGTTTTTCTTCGCCGCGAATACTGAACACAATATCGGCGCGCGGTTCTTCGCCGGTTTCAGTGCTGATTTTTTGGGAAATGAATTTGTAGCTTTCGGTATTCATATTGCCCATTTCGTCAGACACCAAAGCGTGCAAATCTTCATCAAAGATTTCGCGTTTTTTGTCGGCGAGTTCTTTGAAGCGTGCAAATGCCGCGTTCAACGCTTCTTCGCTTTCCAACTCAATGCCCAAATCTGCCAGCTTGCTGCGGAATGCGCTGCGGCCGGAGAGTTTGCCCAAAGTCAGGCGGTTGGTTGACCAGCCGACTGATTCGGCAGTCATGATTTCATAGGTTTCGGGGTGTTTCAATACGCCGTCTTGGTGGATGCCTGATTCGTGTGCAAAGGCGTTTGCACCGACTACTGCTTTGTTTGGCTGAATCGGATAGCCGGTAATGGTGGATACTAGTTTGGATACTGGCACGATTTGCGTGGTATCGATGCCGGTTTCCAAGCCGAACAAATCATGGCGCACTTTCAACGCCATCACGATTTCTTCAAGGCTGGCATTGCCTGCGCGTTCACCCAAACCGTTGATGGTACATTCCACCTGGCGCACGCCTGCCTGAACAGCGGCCAGAGAGTTGGCAACCGCCATACCCAAGTCGTTGTGGCAGTGGGTCGACCAGACTACTTTGTCGCCGTTGGGCACGCTTTTGATGATGTTGCTGATACGCTCGTACCACACGGAAGGGATGGAGTAGCCGACGGTATCGGGAATATTGATGGTGGTCGCGCCCGCTTCGATAACCGCCGTAAAGATTTTGGCGAGGAAGTCCAAATCCGAACGCACGGCGTCTTCGGCGGAAAATTCCACATCGTCGGTGTATTCTTTGGCGATTTTCACTGCTTTGACCGCCGCATCGATGACCTGCTGCGGCTTCATTTTCAGTTTGTGCTCCATGTGGATGGGGCTGGTGGCGATAAAGGTATGAATACGTTTTTTCGGCGCGGGGGAAACAGCTTCGCCTGCTTTGCGCACATCGTTTTCAACCGCACGAGCTAATGAGCAAACTGTAGATTTGGTGATGATTTTGGCAATCGCATTAACCGACTCGAAATCGCCCGGACTGGCTGCGGCAAAACCTGCTTCAATCACATCGACACCCATCTTTTCCAACTGGCGGGCAATACGGATTTTTTCCTCTTTGGTCATGGATGCACCGGGCGACTGCTCGCCGTCGCGCATGGTGGTATCGAAAATGATAACGCGGTTGGTTTGTGTCATTTCTGTTCTCTCCAGAGATTCGTTTTTTTGTAAAAAAGCATTCAAATCAAGCGGTCTGCCTTGCGCTTCCGCCAAAGCGGTCAGTTTTTGCAACTGAGCCAAAGGCAGGGAACCGCGTGTACGCCATTTATAGATAGCCGCCGTCGTTGCAGCATTTTCCGGGTCATGCTGTTTCAGGGCTTCGGCCAGCGCGTTTACGCCGCCAAAATAGGCAACCAAACGGTCAATGTCTAATTGCATGATGTTCCTTGTCCAAATCTGATTAAGATTATTGTGTTTAGGTTTTGCATTATACTCATTTTAGACAAAACGACAATCTATTTTTATCAAAATATTAGTGTAAATTTTAAAAATTAAGAAATTTTTATACATTTTGTCTAATTTGAACTATTAAAAGCCCCTCTCAAACCGAACACATCCTAAATATAGTAAACTAATCCCCTATTTCCCCGATTTAAAACACACTATGCCCCACACTATCCCTACCGACCGTTCCGACATCGAATGGCGCAACGAAAGCACACAAAAGCCGCCCAAGCAGGCGGTTTACATACAAGAAGCAGGCGCAGCAGAAATCTTAAAAAATGCCCACGCACAAACTGCAACCGTTTGGACTGGCGATTTTCACAATGCCAAGCAAGTCTTATCCGCAATGAAAAAACGTATCCGCAGGCCGTCTGAAAAAAAGAAAGACGTACCTGCCGATATTCAGACGGCCTTTCATGCCCACCGTATGAAACAGGCGCAACAAAGCCATTTGCTCAATATGCTTGCCGTCGAAATCCAACCTAATTTTCAACTGGACAATGCGCGTGCACCCGATATCTACGCCGCCCTGTGCGATGTTTACGACACACCAAACGACAAACCGTTTCTCTTACCACTGAATCAACTGCTGGGTTTTATCGGCGCACACGAATGGCACAAAAAAGGCATAAACATTTCTCAGCTTAACGGAAAAATCCATGTTCCTTTCGGCGTATTCTCTCCATTACGTGGCGAGTATTTAGATTTAATCGCACAAGCGCCACTCGCTCCCAATATTCAGACGGCCTTTGACATCGGCACCGGCTCAGGCGTTATTGCCGCCATTTTGGCCAAACGAGGCATACCCAACATCATTGCCACAGACACCAACCCAAAAGCAATTGCCTGCGCCACAGCAAACCTTGAATGTCTAGGCTTGGATAAAGCTGTCAGCATCCAATCGATTGATTTATTTCCTGAAAGCTGCGCCGACCTTATCGTCTGCAATCCGCCTTGGCTACCGGCAAAACCGACCTCCGCTATTGAGACTGCCCTTTACGACCCCAATCATGCCATGTTGACAGCCTTCCTCAACGGCGTACGTCATCACTTAAATCCAAACGGTGAAGCCTGGCTGATTATTTCAGATTTGGCAGAACACTTGCATTTACGCGATAAAGACTTCTTAAACCAATGCTTTCAGACGGCCTCACTCGATGTCGTCGATATTCTGAAAACCAAGCCGCAGCATAAAAAAGCAATTGATGAAGCCGATCCTTTGGCATTTGCCAGAAATAAGGAAACTACTTATCTATACCGTTTGAAAACAAAATAAAATCAAGGCCGTCTGAACATTCAGACGGCCTTTAATCACTCTAATAAAAGAAAACGGCATATCCGTAAAGATATGCCGTCGATGGGAGCAGGGACTGCTATATTTGGCAGTGGTTTGTGTTTTAGTCCTCTTGCGCCCCTGTTTGCAGGTAGTTTGGCAGACCAACTTTGCCAATCAATTCCTGCTGGGTTTCAAGCCAGTCGATGTGTTCTTCGTTGATGTCTTTTTGTTTTTCCAACAAATCACGGCTGACGTAGTCTTGTTGCTCTTCTGCAAGGGCGATGGCTGCAACCAGAGCATCATGTTTTTCATACTCTTTTTTCAAGTCGCAGGCAATGATTTCTTCGGTAGATTCACCGATTAACAATTTACCCAATTCTTGCAGATTAGGCAGGCCTTCCAAGAACAAAATACGCTCGATCAAATCGTCTGCGGATTTCATTTCGCGGATGGACTGTTTGTAGAAATGACTACCCAATTCTTCAAAGCCCCAGTTTTTCAAAATGCGGGCATGCAGGAAGTATTGGTTGATGGTAATCAGCAACAAGCCTAAGTTTTTGTTTAATTCGCGGATAACTAAGCGATCGCCTTTCATATTCAGCTCCTTATTCAGTTAAACGCTTAATTACATTTGGCTTTGGTAGTAGTTGCCTTCGCCAACCAGCTCGATCAGACGCAATTGTTGTTCCAACCAGTGAGCGTGATCTTCTTCTGTGTCTTTCAACTGAGCAATCATCAGGTCGCGGGTAACGTAGTCTTGAGCTTCTTCACACAGTTTGATGCCTTTTTTCAATGCATCGCGTACTTCGTATTCAGTGTTCAAGTCTGCTTTCAGGCAAGAAATAACGTCAGTACCTACATTTACTGGAGCAGGAGTCATTTTAGGAGTACCGCCCAACATCAGGATACGACGGATGAAATCTTCAGCGTGAGTAGTTTCTTCTTCCATCTCGTGGTTCAAACGTTCGAACAGTTTGTTGTAACCCCATTCAGAGTACAGACGAGAGTGGATAAAGTATTGGTCGCGAGCAGCCAGCTCACCGGACAACAATTCATTCATGTAATCAATAACTGCTTGGTTGCCTTGCATAATTCTTTCTCTTTCTTTTAAAAATTGATGATGACGAAATGAAGATTCGTGTGTTGTTACGGAATGAGCGAATTGTATGCACAAGTAGCGGTTTTGACAAATTTTTTATTTAAAATACAAACAATTATCAAAAAATTTAACCCGCCCAAAAGGCCGTCTGAAAAATTAATCCCCTGTTTTTAATAATATTTTTTTGACATTAGTATTAAGAATCCATTGCATTATTCAAAAACATTTACATTCGTTAACCATAAATAAAAGCAAATAATCCGACAAAATCAATCAAATTTAATTATGAATTATTCTCAACTGCTTTTGCCTGATTTTTTTGAATCACCCATTCCGTCATCACTTGCGAATCGTGCTATAATCGCCAGTTATCTTTTTTTTAAGCAACCAGCTAAACCTTATAAATCATCATGAAACAAATCCGCAATATTGCCATCATCGCCCACGTCGACCATGGCAAAACCACATTAGTTGACCAATTGCTGCGCCAGTCCGGTACATTCCGTTCCAACCAGCAAGTCGAAGAACGCGTCATGGACAGCAACGATCTTGAAAAAGAACGCGGCATTACCATTCTCGCTAAAAATACCGCCATCGAATACGAAGGCTACCACATCAACATCGTAGATACCCCAGGACACGCCGATTTTGGTGGCGAAGTGGAACGTGTATTGGGCATGGTCGACTGTGTCGTATTGTTGGTTGACGCACAAGAAGGCCCTATGCCGCAAACCCGTTTCGTGACCAAAAAAGCCTTGGCTTTGGGTCTGAAACCTATCGTTGTTATCAACAAAATCGATAAACCGTCTGCCCGTCCAAGCTGGGTTATCGACCAAACATTCGAATTGTTCGACAGCTTAGGTGCAACAGACGAACAATTGGACTTCCCTATCGTTTATGCTTCCGGCCTCTCCGGCTTTGCCAAATTGGAAGAAACCGACGAGAGCAACGATATGCGTCCTCTATTTGAGACCATCTTAAAACACACGCCTGCACCAAGCGGCAGCGCGGACGAAACGCTGCAACTGCAAATTTCCCAACTGGACTACGACAACTACACCGGCCGCCTCGGTATCGGCCGCATCCTAAACGGCCGCATCAAACCCGGCCAAGTCGTTGCCGTCATGAATCACGAAGAACAAGTCGCCCAAGGCCGCATCAACCAGCTGTTGGGCTTCCAAGGCTTGGAACGCGTACCTTTGGAAGAAGCTGAAGCCGGCGACATCGTGATTATCTCCGGTATTGAAGACATCGGTATCGGCGTAACCATTACCGACAAAGACAACCCTAAAGGCTTGCCTATGTTGAGCGTGGACGAGCCGACCCTGACCATGGACTTTATGGTCAATACTTCTCCTTTGGCCGGCACTGAAGGCAAATTCGTAACTTCCCGCCAAATCCGCGACCGCCTGCAAAAAGAATTGCTGACCAACGTTGCCCTGCGTGTTGAAGACACTGCCGATGCCGATGTCTTCCGCGTTTCCGGCCGCGGCGAATTGCACTTGACCATTTTGTTGGAAAACATGCGCCGCGAAGGCTTTGAATTGGCAGTCGGCAAACCGCGCGTGGTATTCCGTGAAATCAATGGTCAAAAATGCGAGCCTTACGAAAATCTGACTGTGGACGTACCGGATGAAAACCAAGGCGCGGTCATGGAAGAACTCGGCCGCCGCCGTGGCGAATTGACCAATATGGAAAGCGACGGTAACGGTCGTACACGTTTGGAATACCATATTCCTGCACGCGGTCTGATCGGTTTCCAAGGTGAATTTATGACCTTGACCCGCGGTACCGGCTTGATGAGCCACGTTTTTGACGACTATGCTCCGGTTAAACCTGATATGCCCGGCCGACACAATGGCGTATTGGTTTCTCAAGAGCAAGGTGAAGCCGTTGCTTACGCCCTGTGGAACTTGGAAGACCGCGGCCGTATGTTCGTTTCTCCAAACGATAAAGTCTACGAAGGCATGATTATCGGTATCCACAGCCGTGATAACGACTTGGTGGTAAACCCTCTGAAAGGCAAAAAACTGACCAACATCCGTGCCAGCGGTACAGATGAAGCCGTCCGCCTGACCACGCCTATCAAATTGACTTTGGAAGGCGCAGTTGAGTTCATCGACGATGACGAACTGGTTGAAATCACGCCACAATCCATCCGTCTGCGCAAACGCTACCTGAGCGAGTTGGAACGCCGACGCCATTTCAAAAAACTGGACTAATCCTGTTTGATTGACATACTTTAAAATCAAGGCCGTCTGAAAAGTGTTTTGGAAATCCTAGATTTCACTTTTACACTTTCAGACGGCCTTTTATCATCTGTTTAAATAAAGTAAATCGACATTTCTTCCGCCTGCACCGCCGCTTCATCAGTACGATCATTTTTACGATATTGTCCCGGCGATATCCCATATTGCTTTTTAAATGCCTTACCAAAATGCGTTTCCGATTGAAAACCGACCGAAAGCGCAACCGATAAAACCGAATCCGCCGTCTGTTTCAACAATAACGCCCCCTGCTGCAAGCGGATGCTGTTAACAAAGGCATGCGGGCTTGTTCCCGTCTGCTGTTTAAATACCCGCATCAACTGGGCACGGGACAAATTGGCCATCGCAGTCATTTTCTCAATATTCCATTCTTCTTCCGGTTTTTCGACGACTGCCTGAAGCAAATTCCGCAAACGTTTATCCTGCCAACCATTCAGCAAACCGCTTAATTGAGCTTCCTCATTTTTCTCCAAACAGGCACGAAGCAGAAAGACCAGCAACACCGAAGCCAATGCATTCACAACTGCCACCGAGCCGGATAAAGCCTGACTGCTCTCATATTGCAATAAGGTCACCAAATACTGCAAAGACGGATGGTTGATATTCAATAAAACGGTATCAGGCAGTCCCATCATCATATCCGCCTGCGCTTCATATTCAAACCGTGCGCAAAAAAGATGCAAGGCAGCCTCTCCACCGGCATGACTTTGCTTGACTTTAAATGCACCATTCTCAGCCGTCAGCACGCGAACACCGAAATTTTCACAACTGCTGTCGCTGCTCAAAGTATGGCCAACGCTGCGCGGGAAGAAAATAATATCCCCCGCACTCAGCAGCCTGGCCTCTTGCTCCCCATCAATTCGGATATAACCCGAACCGGCAGTTACGATATGCACCAAACCATGCGCACGCTTTGGTTCATGCCGCACATACCACTCCCCCTGAAACAGACATTGAACATCCACGCTGCCTTTTACCTGCGCCAATTCGACCAGCCTATCCAAAATATCCATAGTGTTTTTTTACCAATAAATGAGATGTTTTGACGATTAAAATCTTCCAATTATTGCAATAATACACACATCAAACACAAACAGATAGGATTTTTTATCTTATCCACTCACATTAAGAAAGGACATATCATGTTTAAAGACTGGCCTGAACATACCGCCTTGGTAAAAAAATCATTCGGCGAATTGGGTAAAAACCATCCTAAAATGCTGCAAGCCTACGGCGCACTGGATCAAGCAGCCGCAGCCGAAGCACTGGATGCCAAAACACGCGAACTGATCGCCATTGCCGTTGCCATTACCACACGTTGCGAAAGCTGCATCAGCGTGCATGCCGCCGCCGCAGCCAAAGCAGGTGCAACCGAAAGCGAAATCGCCGGCGCATTGGCCACCGCTATCGCACTGAATGCTGGTGCCGCTTATACCTACGCTTTGCGCGCTTTGGAAGCAGTAGAAACCCAACGCTAATCGGTCTGTAAAATCAGGCCGTCTGAAAGACGACTCCCCTTTCAGACGGCCTGATGAAATGCTAAACTGATATAGTTATTATATTATTTTCTATCTAACAGGAGATTGAATCATGAAGAAACTGCTGACCGCCGTACTTTTTGCCGCCGCTATCGCTACTCCTTTGGCCGCTTCCGCTGCCTCTATGCCTAAAGTTGAAAAAAGCGCGGCACAACCTGCAAAAGCAAAAGGCGTTTGGATTGATGTCCGCTCTGCCGAAGAATTCAAAGAAGGCCATTTGCAAGGTGCGCTCAATATTCCGCACGACCAAATCGTTGAACGCATCAAATCCGTCAGCCCGGATAAAAACGCACCGGTCAACCTCTACTGCCGCAGCGGCCGCCGAGCAGAAGCCGCGCTGACCGAACTGAAAAAAGCCGGTTACACCAACGTAACCAACCATGGCGGTTATGAAGATTTGGTGAAAAAAGGTTTGAAATAAACCTAGCTGATTTTAAAAAGGCCGTCTGAAACTTTTCAGACGGCCTTTATTGCATTACAGACAGCAACTTCCAAATCTCAAACGTTTGCTGAGACCAGTTTCATGAATCAATTGTTTGATAACCAAAATATTGGTGTTATCGGCCAACGCGCGGATACTGTGCGCCTCCATCGGCTCAAGACGGATAACTTGCAAGCCTTCAGTCTGCAAAACTTCGTCCACCGTTTTGATTTCGGCTTTGCCGTTTAAAACCAAAAGCAAAATAATCGCATCCGTCTCATATGCCGGAATTTCATTATTTTTCTGCAGTGAAAGCTGAACAATCTCCTGATTGCCGTCTGAAGCAATCACGCCGCCCAATAAAGCTTTGGGGTCTAATTCATAATGTTTCATTATTATCCTTTCCGCCCAAACGTTGCCGATTCGTGGACAATCGCTCAAGCAAACCAGTACAATACCGCCCATTCTACCGATAGACACAATATTGTCACATGAACATATTAATCTCAAACGACGATGGTTATCTTGCGCCCGGTTTGGCAGTTTTGGCAAGAGTGTGTGCAGAATTTGCCAATGTCAGGGTGGTTGCGCCTGAACGCGATCGCAGCGGCGTCAGCAATTCCCTGACTTTAGACCGTCCTTTACAACTGAAGCAGGCGGAAAACGGGTTTTATTATGTGAATGGCACGCCCACCGACTGCATTCATGTCGGCCAGCATGCCCTTGCCGATTTCAAACCCGACTTAGTCTTATCCGGCATTAACAACGGCGCAAACATGGGCGACGATACGCTTTATTCCGGTACGGTTGCCGCCGCGACGGAAGCCTATCTGATGGGCATTCCCGCCATTGCCTTCTCTCTTGCCGATTCCAGCGGCCGTTATTGGGAAACCGCAGAAAAAGCCGCTTGGATGCTGCTTTCCTACTTTCTCAAACACCCTATTTCCAAACCCATCTTATGGAACATCAATATCCCTGCCGTCGCACCTGAAGATATCCAAGGCATAAAAATAACACGGCTCGGCCGTCGCCATCATGAACAAAGCATTGTTCCCATGTATAATCCACGTGGCGAACAAATTTATTGGATTGGGCCGGTCGGCGATGTTTCCGACAGCGAAGAAGGTACCGACTTTGGCGAATGCGCGGCCGGCTTCATCACGATTACCCCCCTTCAAGTCGATTTGACTGCCTACGGACAAATGGAGCAAACCGCTTCCTTTTGGTCAGAAATCCCTGCGCCTTAACAGTCCCTAACAGCCGAACACTTGAGAAACAAGCATATTTTTATTATGATATGCCCCGACGAGAACAATTACCCGAATACGAAAGTCATTAACATGTTGAAAAAAAGTGTATCTTATGCCGGATCGGCAGCTTTGGTTTTATTACTTGCAGCCTGTGCCAGCCAACAACCGGCTCCTGTAGTCGTCGGCACACAAAGCGGTGGTTCAACAACAAGCTCTACTGCTGACAATCCTTACGGTGCCGCGCCTTACAATACCAACACCAGCCCTGCGGCAGATGCGCCATACACTCCGCCGGCAAGTACACCTGCGCCAACGTACAACAGCGGCAGCACCGGCACTTACACGCCTTCTTATGCGCCTGTTGATATCAATGCCGCGACACATACTGTTGTTCGCGGTGATACCGTTTACAACATCTCCAAACGCTACAACATTACCCAAGACAATCTGCGTGCATGGAATAACTTGGCCGACAACACCATCAGCGTAGGCCAAACCCTGCGTGTAAAACCTGAAGGCTACGTTGCACCGGCAGCTTCTGCAAGCAAACCTTCTACCCCAACAACTACAACCACCGCTCCAACTCCAAGCACGCCTGCCAATACCCCGACCGTGTCTACCGGCAGCAGCCGCAACGTCAGCGGCATTACATGGCAACGTCCGACTACCGGTAACGTTATCGCCAACTTCGGCGGCAGCAACAAAGGCGTGGATATCGCCGGTACGCAAGGCCAGCCTGTCGTTGCAGCGGCAGACGGTAAAGTCGTTTACGCAGGCTCAGGCTTACGCGGTTACGGCAACTTGGTCATCATCCAACACAACTCCTCATTCTTGAGCGCATACGGCCACAACCAACGCCTGCTGGTTAATGAAAACCAAACCGTTAAACGCGGTCAAACCATTGCGCACATGGGTAATACCGATGCATCCCGCACCCAGTTGCACTTTGAAATCCGTCAAAACGGCAAACCGGTCAACCCGGCAAATTATGTTGCCTTCTAAGCTGATTCAAGCAACCTAATTTCAATTCAATCCCTGCCTAAATGTCATTTAGGTAGGGATTGTTTGTACCGGTTTCCCATGAAATTTCATCTTCCCTTTCTTTATACCCTGCTATTGGGCGGTTGCGCCGCGTTTTTGCCATCACTGGACGAACGCACCCAAAGCAGTTATCTTGACATACCTGCGACGCCGCGGCTGGATAGCGCATTAGGCATTCCTTCTACATCCTCCAAGACTGATATTTCCCATATCTATCTACTGAACGATGCCCATGAAGCCTTTGTCGCCCGAGCAGCCTTAATTGAAGCTGCAGACCATACCCTTGATTTACAGTACTATATCTGGCACAACGACATCTCCGGCAAGCTTTTGTTCAACCTGATTCATCGCGCAGCCGAACGCGGCGTCCGTGTGCGTTTGCTCCTGGACGACAACAACACCAACGGCATGGATGATCTCCTGCTGGCACTCGACAATCATCCCAATATCGAAGTCCGTCTGTTTAATCCCTTTATTTTCAGAAAATGGCGTGCACTCGGCTATATTGCCGACTTCCCACGGCTCAACCGCCGAATGCACAACAAATCGTTTACCGCCGACAACCGTGCCACCATTTTGGGCGGACGCAATATCGGCGACGAATATTTTAAGGTTAACGACGATACCATCTTTGCCGACCTCGACATTCTTGCCACAGGCCGCGTAGTAACCGAAGTTTCCCAAGACTTCGACCGCTATTGGGCAAGCCATTCCGCCTATAATGCGACCAGCGTCATCAAACGGGGAAACCTGCAAAAAGGACTGGCCGAACTTAATTACACCGACCAAGATAAAAATCAAACGCTCATTCGCTATCGCCAAAGCATCGAGCATTCCAGTCTCTATCAAAAAATGCAGAGCAACCTTATAGAGTGGCAAAGCGTCAGCACACGTTTAATCAGCGACGATCCGGCCAAAGGCTTAGACCGTGACCGGCATAAACCGCCTATTTCCGAACGCCTGCAAGACGCCCTCAAGCAACCCGAAAAAAGCGTTTACCTTGTCTCGCCTTATTTTGTGCCCACAAAATCAGGTGTCAAAGCCATAGAAAAGCTGACACACAACGGCGTGGATGTTACCGTTTTGACCAATTCGCTCCAAGCAACCGACGTTGCCGCCGTCCATTCCGGTTACGTCAAATACCGCAAGCCCTTGCTCAAAGCTGGGGTCAAACTATACGAACTCCAACCCAACCATGCCGTTCCGACCACCAAAGACCGCGGCTTGACCGGTAGCTCCGCCACCAGCTTGCACGCCAAAACATTCATCGTGGATGAGAAACGCATTTTCATCGGCTCATTCAACCTTGATCCACGTTCCGCACGGCTCAATACCGAAATGGGTGTCGTCATCGAAAGTCCCGAAATCGCAGGCCAAATGCAGCGCACCCTCGTTACGACCACCCCAAACTACGCCTATCAGGTAACGCTTGGCAATTACAATAAACTATACTGGTATGACCCTAGTGAAAAACGAACTTACGCACAAGAACCAGAAGCCAAATTCTGGAAACGGGTTACTTCAAAAATCCTGTCCATCCTGCCCATAGAAGGATTATTATAGAGGCCGTCTGAAAACATAAATCATGCGGCCGGAGGAATTCATCATGTCTCGACTCATCTGCAAAACCCTATTTGTTTGTACCGCCGGCCTATTGTTGGCTTCTTGCGGCACCACCGGCAAGCACAAATCCCACAAGCCGCAAACAACCGCCAGAA